>Ga0187860_1000295_pt1 | contig 49221 bp, 33 predicted proteins | sample June2016WEW_10_4_FD_132981 | JGI IMG/M metagenome (GOLD analysis project Ga0187860, IMG submission 132981) | Peatland microbial communities from SPRUCE experiment site at the Marcell Experimental Forest, Minnesota, USA - June2016WEW_10_40 | ecosystem: Environmental > Terrestrial > Soil >...
TCACCCTACGACACAGCCGCCACCCGTCTCAACACGCCCCCATTCCTGCGCCCAATTCCCCTCGTCTCGCCGCTCCTGCCTCCCGCCAGCCTCGCGCCCTCCCCCACTGTCTGAATCGCAGGGTGGTAAACGCGGTGGTAGAAGGGCATGGCGCAGGAGAGTATACTCTCGACGGCACGGGGGCGGAAGAAAACGTCCCTTCGGGATCGCAGACACAAAACGACGGGTGTCTGATGCGCCAGCCAGCCCGCAGCTCCCTGGAGGTAAAGATCATGCGAAAGAAGACCTTATTGTGGTTGGTGGCGGCAGCCGGAACGGCGCTGGCCTCAGTCTCGATGATCCTCGCGCAAGCTGCTGGCGAAGCGCCGGTCTATCTCGATCCCAAGCGGCCGGTGGAGGAGCGTGTCGATGACCTACTGAGCCGGATGACGCTCAAAGAAAAAGTCGGGCAGCTCAATTTGCCTGCTTTTTTTGTTGACCGGCTGGGAAAAGACATTCCCTCGAAGGCGGAGGGGTGCAGGAAATTCGCGGCCGGAACTTATACCCAGGAAGTCGGTCCGGCCTGCGGATTTTTCGGCCTCGCCGGTCAGATTCTGCTGCAAGGCCCACGTCAGCAAGCGGAAAACTTCAACGAATTGCAGAAAATCGCGCTCACCCAGACGCGCCTGAAGATACCGCTGCTGGAAGATGAAGAGGGCACGCATGGCGCCATGTTTCCGGGAGCAACGGTTTTCCCCGAGGGCCTGGCGGTGGGCAGTTCCTTTGACCTGGACCTGGTCAAGACGATTTACGCGGCGGATGCGGCGGAGGCGCGCGCGGTCGGTATCCACATGCTTTCGACCCTGGTGATGGAAACGCTTCGCGACCCGCGCATGGGCCGCAACGAAGAAGCTTACACCGAAGATCCCTACCTTTACATGCGCATGGGCGAGGCCATCGTGCGGGCGACCCAGGGCTATGACATCTCCGCCCCGGACAAGGTCATCGCCGTGCTGACGGATTTTCCCACCCAAAGCGAACCCGCCAGCGGCCTCGAGCGGGGAGCGATCGAAGTCTCGGAGCGTTCCTTGCGCGAGAATTTCTTGCCTCCCTGGATCGGCGCCATAACCAAAGCCGGCGGCCTAGGGGTGATGGCGGGTTACCCGGAAATTGAGGATGTGCCCGCGCACGCCTCGGTGAAGTGGATGAATGATGTCCTGCGGCAGGAAATCGGTTTCAAGGGGATTGTCGAAAGCGAAGGCGACGGCTTCTCGACCTTGCAATATGAGCACATCGTTCCCACCCAGAAGGAAGCAGGCGTGCTGGCCTTGCGCGCGGGAGTCGATTTGAATATTACTTACGAGCCTGCTTACATGGGGCCCTTGGTCGAAAGTGTGGAAGAGGGTAGAGTTCCCGTCGCTCTGGTGGATCGCGCCGTGCGCCGGGTCTTGGAGATGAAGTTCCGTCTGGGCCTCTTCGAGAATCCTTACGTCGACGTGGACCGCGCCGTCCAGGTTGTACACTCGCGAGCGAATCAGGACCTGGCTCTGCGCGCCGGCCGCGAAGGAATTGTATTGCTGAAGAATGACAAGAACCTGCTGCCCCTTAAGAAGGATTTGAAATCGGTGGCGGTGATCGGCCCCAACGCCGATGATGTGAGGAACCAATTGGGCGACTATTCACCCGTGAAAGTTTTGCAGCATGTAACCACCCTGATTGAGGGAATCAAGGCCGCGGTCTCATCCCAAACTAAAGTCACCCACGTGCGCGGGTGCGAAATTACGGGTACGGACAAGAGCGGATTTGCCGACGCGGTGAAGGCTGCCCAGGGCGCCGAAGTCGCCATTCTGGCGGTGGGAGAGAGACAGCACGATCTGGAAGGAGGCGGCCGCCAGGGCCAATCCACCGATGGGGAAGGGCATGATATCGCCAACCTGGATCTGTCGGGGGTGCAGGAGGAGCTGATTCAGGCCGTCTACGCAACGGGGACGCCCACCGTGGTGGTGCTCATCAACGGCCGGCCGCTCTCGACGCGTTGGACCTCCGAGCACATTCCTGCGCTGGTGGAGGCGTGGGAACCCGGTGAGCGCGGTGGGGAAGCCGTGGCCGACGTGCTCTTTGGCAATTTCAATCCCACCGGACGCCTGGCCATTTCGGTGCCCCGGCACTCGGGTCAACTGCCGGTTTACTACAATTACAAGCCGTCCAAGGCTTTCATGATCATGGCGGGAGGTTATCCTCTGGGGTCGGGTTATGTCGACATGCCGGCTACGCCCCTCTACCCCTTTGGTTATGGGCTGAGCTATACCCATTTTGAGTATAGCAATCTGCGATTGGAGCCGGCGGAGATCCATCCAGGCGGCGAAGCACGCGTGACCGTGGACGTAAAGAACGCTGGCGACCGGGCGGGTGTGGAGACTGTCCAGCTCTACATTCACGAGAAATACGCCCCGGTCTCGACCCCTGTCAAGCAACTCCGGGGTTTTGAGCGGGTGGCGCTCAATCCCGGAGAAACCAAGACCGTAACCCTGAAGCTTACCCCGGAAGATCTCCAGTTGCTCGACATCGACATGCAATGGAGGGTGGTGCCGGGCGATTTTGAGATCATGGTAGGAAGATCGTCAGCAGATATACCTCTGGAAGGATTACTGAAGGTGACGCCCTAGCGAGCCAGAAAGCGCCGGCGGCGGGGCTCCAGACCCTTCTCCGCAGCAAGCAGATTTCCTGTTGATGTAGCTGTCCTGTACACCCGTGGCGTGGGATCGATCAAGGAAGTCCTGACTGTCCGTTCCATTAAAATAATCCGCAGGACGCCCGGAAGCAAACCTGTTGGCCGATGCCTTGCACCCGCAAACTCTCCTGGCCGCCGGCATGAACGGCGGTGATCTTCCCGTCCCCATCGGCGGACCTCTTCGCCTGCGCATTCCCCGTCAACTGGGCTACAAGAACGTCAAGTACATCACCCGGCTCACAATAACCGATAACCTCAAACAGTTCGGCAGGAGCTTGAGCCCCGTCATAATCAGAGGAGTGGTTTCGGTGGGCTCGGGCTTGATCAGCACATGAAAATGCTCAGGCATCAGAACCCCGCCGACGAGCAGGAAATGCAGTTCCTGCCGCACCTCGTCAAGCCTCTGGACAAAGCAGTGCCGAAAGCCATCCGAGAGGAAAAGTGGCGTGCGGCGATAGGTGGTGGTGGTGATGAATTGGAGTTCACCGGGACTGTAAACGCGGTGGCAGAAGGGCAAGGCCAGGAGAGTATACTCTCGACGGCGCGGGGCCGGAAGAAAACGTCCCTTCGGGATCGCAGGGTCGAAAATGTGATAGTTCATGCTGGGCTCGCCGCCGGAGAATTAGTGAGTTCGATGCGGTAGCCGAGACTGCGGAGTTCCCGGATCATTCTTGCCGCCCGGTTTTGCTTCGACTTTTTGCTCACGGCGGGGCCGCGTTCCTCGTAACGAATACCTTGGTGCAGAATCTTCCACACTAAGCGACAAAGCCGATGGGCGATTATCCCGATGGTTTGATTGTGGCCCAGCCGGATTACATAGCGGCGGTAGAGAAGAGTGGAGATGCTTCCTTTGAGTTTGACGGCGGCATTGGCGGCCTGATTGAGAATGCGCCGCATCGGACGGTTGCCCTTGGGGGAGCGACGACTGTGGTTTACTCCCGCGCTCTCATTTTCCCCGGGGCAGGCGCCCACCCAGGATGCCAGGTCTCCCGCGGAAGGAAACGTCGCGGCCGTGGCGCCCACTTCCGCGACGATCTGTTGGGCCGAATCCACTCCCAGACCGGGGACCTCCGCCAGCCGTTCGACCTGGTCCTGGTAGGGAGCAAGCAGAGCGGCCATCTCGCGCTCGAGTTCGGTAATCTGTGTTTCGATCCGCTCCCAATCCTCGAGTGCCGACTTCACCAGCCGCCGATGGAGCGGATGGAGGTCCCGGCATGCGTCCAGCGCGTCGCATAACTGCTCCGGTGTGGCACGTAGGGTGTAATGGGCGAGAGCGGCCAGCGCCGCCGGGTTGGTTTCCCCGTTCGCCAGCGCCTTCAGCATGCGCCGCCCGCTCGTACCCAGCAGATCGGAGACTAAGCTGGAGAGCTTAATATGCGCCTCTTCCAGCAGCGCCTCCAAGCGGTTCTGCACCTGTACCTGGTTGCACCGCAACTGGTACCTGGTGCGCATCACCGTCCGCCACAAACGCTGTTCGACCGCAGGCACAAAGCTCAGCGTGAGTTCGTTCGCGACCAACCGCTTGACCAGCCGTTCCGCGTCGGCGAAATCGTTCTTGCGCCCACGCCGCGCGCGGTTCGACAGCGCCTGCGCCAGATGCAGCCTGCCCGAGGTCGGACGGGCGCCTTCGCGCTGCTGGCATGCCGGTTGCCAATGCCGTTCCAGGGCTCCCCACACCGGCTTCCAGTACTGTGCCGTCGATTCCATCACCACTTCCTCGACCTGTTGCTCGATCAGCCAAGCAGCAAGTAGACGCAATTGTGCGGGGTTGCTGCTCAACTGCCGCCGCTCAAACTGGTATTCGTCGTGCACTTCCACGTCCGACACCACCACTACCAACATCCTCTTATGCACGTCAATTCCTGCTATCGTGTACGGCATAACCGGCTCCTTCTGGCGGGAGCGGAGAACGTGCCTGGAGTTAACTTAAGCAGGGTCGCGGGCTGGCGCCGCTCCCAGAAGGAGACAACGATGCCCAATTATTCGCTCAACACGCACGTTCCGGATCAGACAGACACACGGCCTCGACTTCTCCACTGCGATCTCGATCTCACCGCTCTCGCCCACCACTATCTTAACTCGGAGCCATTTTCATGGGGTTTCGCGGGCCGAAGGCCCTAAAAGACAGACACCCAAAGGCAGGAGTCTGCGCCAGCCGGCCGGAGGGCTTCAGAAACAAGCTGGGGTGCCAGACCCAACGAAGGCTCGTCTGCAAGCAACAAGCGGGGCGAGACGGACAGCGGACACAGTCGCTAGTCCTGGTATCTCCCCGCGTCGACATCCCTTTCCAAGGGGCTTGCCAAGGCGGACTCGGACTGGCGTGGGTGCCAGTCCGAGCCCGTTCGGGCTGCTAATTGGGATTGGTCTTTGGCCGAGGGTTGAAGTCGCTGGGAATTGGGTTGGAGATGCCCAGTTGGCGATCCGTGGTGGTGATTCCCAGATACCTGCAACCGCCGAAACCCCACGCGCCCGGCAGAGTGGTCACAAGTGAGTTGGGAACCTTCACATATTGCGCGGGGAGGGACCTTCCCGTTAATCGGAAGAAACTGAAAGCGTCGATCAGGTCCGAGATACCGGGTGTAATCGCATCCTCCGGCCCCAAGTTCTCCTGTCCGAATTCCGTCCGGCCCAATGTGCGTCCTTTCAATTCATCGGGAAGTTCCGCGAGGGGGGTCAGGTTAAATACAGTATCAATGAATTTAACCACTGACGATTGGCTGCCCTGCGCGTGAGAAACATAGTGGGTGCGAGCATAGGGCGAAACCACGATGAAGGGAACGCGCGGCCCATCGGTGATGAGCGAATTATCTGGACCGTAGGTGCGAATCGGAGGTTGAACGTGGTCATAGTCGCCCTCGGAGTCGTCCCAAGTGATGATGATGGCACACTGGGACCAGTAGCGGCTGTCGGCAATCTTGTTGATGGCTTCTGCCACCATCGCTTCGCTGATCTGAGCGTCCGAATAAGCTGGATGGTCGTCATCACCGAGAAAGTTCGCCTGGACGGTCGTGTCCGGATTAGCGGGCTTCAGGTTGAAGAGGTTTGTATAGCCGCCTTTGACGAAGAACACGCCGCCCTCCCGCGGAAGGCTCTGGCTGTCGATGGCGCTGAAGAAATCTCCCAGCCCGTGAAGGTTCTTCCGCATTTCGGGGTTGTTGGAGATGTAGCCGAAATACTGTGGGCCGTTGTGATGCGTGATGTAGGAGGCATGCGTCCCATTGGCGTCCACGGGACCCTCGTTCGGATCCGTGACCTCTTTGTCGTAGCCCTCCTCATACCAGCCGAAAGGCACGGTCGCCTTGTGGAGTTTCGAGATGAAAGCGACGTCGTCCTCTACGTCGTCCAGATCGCCGGCAGGGTCGGCATCAGCCTTCACAATGCCCGGAAGTTCTTGGCCCGCCAACGTCAAGGGGAGGGTGGCAAAGGTCAGGTTGTTTTGGATGCCGTAGCCGGGGTAGTCGGTAGGGTTGACCGGCATCTTGTTCGCCGTGGCGGTGGGATCGGACGGCGACCCCCAGAAGGGATCATCGTCATTCAGTACGGGGACGCCCGGCACGGACGAGCCGTTATCGGTATAACCCTGGGTCGGGTGCAGCGCCCACTGTGTCTGGCCGGCTTGGGCGCCGATAATCGCGAGGTTTCCAGGCGTAGAAGGTCCCGTCATCGTCTGGAAAATGTTATCGAACAACACGAATTTGTCAGCATAGCCCCAAAGCAGCGGGACCGTATCGCAATCCTCATAAGCCATCGCAAGTTCACCCATCTGCTTCGCTTTCAAGCTGGGGGTGGGAGTGGTTGTTGATGGAGTCCAATACTTGAGTTCCTCGACGCGGGCAAACTGATCCATCTTCGGAACATAATCCTGAATGTCCATCTTCGCCACCATGCGCGGATGCGAGTGGTCGATGTCGTCAGTATCAGCCGCGTAGCACGGCGCGCCAGTGGCAATATTCACCTTCGAGTCCGGACACTTGTCGTAGGGACCGATACGGAAGGGCGAGATGTTGATCGTGTTGCCATTCGTATCCAGCAGTTGTTGCGCAAATCCCGGCGTGTCTGCGGCCGGGTGGCTATAGAGCCCTTCGGCGCCGGGAAACGTCCCAAAATACGAGTCGAAAGACCGGTTCTCCTGATAGATGACAAAGACGTACTTTACCTTCTCCCGAAGTAGCCTGATCATCTCGGCATTTGCCACGTGGGGTTCCGCTTCCGAGGGAATGTAGTATTGGTTCACGAGGTCTCGGTGGTTTTTCTGTCCGTCTTGCGCGAACAGAAATAGGGACGGCTGCATCAACAACAACCACGCTAAACCTGTGGCGAATTTCCGCCGCAACTTAGAGTCCATGGGTCACTCTCCTTAAATGAAAGTGGCGTGCTTCTGATACAGGCCACCTGGGCGCACGGTTAAAGCGTTCAACCCGTGGGTGCCCTACATTGGTTCTACGCCGCGTGCATGACGCGTGTGTGAACCAGTTGCGAATAGTTTATGAACCGTGCATGGACACAGCATTAACCGTGCTTCTTGCGAAGGGTCGCGCAATGTTGGGACGTTCTTCAGGATCATTAGCAGCCACCGCCTGGGCAGCGTCGCAGTCGCGAATCAAAACTCGAGTCGAAGCGCCAATTGGATTTGCCGGGGCGTTCCGGTCCCGATGGGAGTGGTATTGACCGGTTGGGTGATGACGCCAAATTCGCCCGGTCCTGCCGAGATATCCACGTTGGGCGCTCCGAACTGATCTCGATTGAAGAGGTTGAACGCTTCCGCTCGGAATTGGAGCTGAAAGCGCTCTTTCAGGGTGATTCGTTTGCTCATGCCCACATCAGCTTGCCACAGACCCGGGGCTCGGCCCGCATCTCGTGGTGCGTCTCCGAATGTGCCTGCTGCGGGCACCGCAAAGACCGAGGGGTTGATCCACTGCGAGGGCGTAGCGCCACCGCCTGGAATGAGAGGAACGCCGAGAATGACGTTAGGACGCTGATTGTTCGTATTGCCGTCGGGATCTGCCGTGGCCGTCCGGTCGACGGTGACATTGACGGGGAAACCCGTGTGCGCGCCCACGATCGTGGTCAGCTCCCAAGAACCCAAAACACTCCGCAAGATTCCCGGCTGATTCAGGTAGGCTCTGCCAGACCCGAAAGGAAGCTCATAGACCGCATTGGCATTCACAACGTGCCGGACATCCCAGATGCCGCTGGCGTTGTCGCAGGCTCGGCAGGCAACAATTTCCGGGGTCAGCGAATCGCCGTCGCCGCTGCCCATTGAGCCATCGTCAATCTCGTGCGACCACGTGTAATTCATCGCGAACAGCAGGCCTTTTCGGAACGTGCGCTGCAAGCCTACGCCCAAGCCTTCGTACGTGCTGTTGCTTTGGTTGCCCCGCCAGGCAATTTGCCCGAATTGAGGGTAGGGGGGCTGGCCCGTCAGCGGGTCAAGGACATTGACATAGGAGAGAGTCAGCAGGTGCGTGCCCTTGCTGCCGACGTAGGAGACCGTTCCCAAAACGTTGTCCGGGAGCTTCTGCTGGACGGAAAGTCCCCATTGGGTCGCATACATATCCTTGCGGCCCCGTTCCATAGCCTGCGGGGAAATTACGCCAGCGGCGTCAGCCAAAAACGGATCGATAGGGTAGGTCAGGCCGGGAGTGGTTTTGTGCGAAAGGGAGAAACTCGCCACTTCATTGCCCTCGGGAACGTTCTGGTCATCCAATTGTCCATCCTGATGGTAGGTTCCGAAGCCCGAACGGATCACCGTCTTCCCGCCCAGCCACGCCGGGGCATAAGCGAGCGCGATGCGCGGGTCAAGGTCACGGTAGGTGGGCGAGCCGAAACTGGCGCCCACGCCACAGTAACCCCCCGGCCCGCAGGTGGCGAAGTCGAAGGGATCCGGGCGGCCGTAAATCTCGTGAAAGACGTTGAAGAAACTGTAACGCGCGCCCAGATTCAGCGTGATCTCGGGGGTCCACTTGAATTCATCCTGGAGATAGCCGAAATAGGTGAACTTACGCAGTCCGTTAATCGGCTCCGCTTCGGTGTATTTGGCGGTATTCGCCTCGTTCGCCTCGAACGCGCTCGCGGAAGCGAAGGAGATCGTACCGCTGGCCGTCCTGCCTTGGTTCATCTGAACCCGGCGGATTTCAACGCCGGCCTTGATCACGTTCCGTCCCTTGATCTTGGTGAGGTTATCGATCCCGGCAAACGTGTTGCCCGACCCGATGCTGACGCGGTCATTGTTCAGGGTGGTAAAGCCTGAAACGGAGAAGGCGTACAGTGACCCAGTATGGTTGGCATCAGTCGTGTTGGCAGTGCTGCGGTTAAAGCCGAGTTTCGTTTCGTTCACGAAACTCGGCGAGAAGATGTGCAGCAGTTCGACCACACCATTCTCCGGCGAGGAATTCAACACCTGCCGGTCTTCCAGATACTGTCCGGAGCTGGCCAGCGGCACGCTGCTGAGCGCTCGATCGATATTCAATCGGACGAAAGCGGTCGTCTTTTCCGAAAAACGCTGATCCACCCGTACCATCCCCGAGTCCTCATTCCCTAACTGGCGGCCAGCCCCTATGAATTCCGCCACATCGGGATTACCCGCAACAGGCGCCGCTCCCTCGGGGTAAGCATTCAGAAAGGGGATGAGCGCGGGCGACTGGGCGGCCACTTGTGCTCGAAAGGCGTCCGTGGGAACAAAGCCCACCAGGGTTTGTCCCAAGGTCTGCCGGTAACCCTCGTAGGAGGTGAAGAAAAAGGTTTTGTTGCGTACGAGGGGTCCGCCCAGGCTGCCGCCGAACTGGTTCAAGCGAAACGGCGGCTTGGTGTCGTCAATGAAGCTTCGCGCGTCGAAGATGTCGTTGCGGAGGAACTCGAAGGCGCTGCCGTGAAACTGATTGGTGCCGGAAGCTGAGGTCACCGCCATCTGTCCGCCCGCCGTGACCCCGGTTTCGGCGGTGGCGAGCATGGACACGACACGGAATTCCTGGATGGTATCCAAGGGTATCGCCAAGCGCACGTAGGGCTGCTGCGCCTGGTTGATAACGTTGGTGGCGTCAACACCGTCATAGGTAAAATTGTTGTCGTCCCGCCCGCGCCCGGCGACGCGGATGCTCCGCTGGTTGCTGCTGCTATTGTAGTTCGTATCCACCGCCAGGGGAGCAAGCGCCGTGAGCGCTGACCAGTTGCGGCCGTTGAGTAAAAGTTCGCTCACCTCTTTGCGCTCGACGTGGGCTCCCAGGGTATTCGAGGTCTCGTCCAGTTGTTGGGTTTCCGCCGTCACCTCGATCCGCTGCGTGGTTCCGGAAATCTCCAGCACCGCGTTCAGAGTCACGGTATGTTCCACCGACACGACCAGGTTCTCAAAGCCCACCGGCTGGAAGCCCTGAAGCGCAAACGTTACGGTGTAGGCGCCGACCGGCAGCTCGGGGATGTCGTAGGTTCCGCTGCTGGAGGTGAGCGCGACCCGCTTCAAACCGGTCGCATTATGTACGACCGTGATACTCGCGCCGGGCACTCCCAGCCCGGAAGAGTCCCTCACTGTCCCGGTCAAAGCGCCACGGTCAACTTGTCCATATGAGTTAGCAGTTAAGAGTAGAAAGCCAAAGAGACCCGCCAGCTTGGGCATCAGAGATAGCCCCGTTGAATTGGTGCGGCAGTAATGTGAAATCGATTGCGTCATAGGGATTCTCCAAAGCTAATCCAGGAGTTTGTAGTGGTCCCGATTCTTCCGGGTTCCGGCAAGTCACCTCGCGCGCGCGTTACACGTCAGTTGCGTAAACCACTGGGGCGGCGGAATTCGATTCCGGATTTCAGGCAAAGGGAGGCGGGCCAGGCGTCGGCCGGTCGAAGAACAGGGGACAGGGCCGCGAGCCGGCCCCGTCCCCCATTGTGGCTTTTACCGCCCACCGCCAGTTTCCGCCGCCACCTTTTGGCTTGATTGAACTTGCACTTGCGCTGAGTTCGCGCGGTAGCGCGTAAGGAGCTCCGCGCGGTTAGCCCGAAGATCGAGTCCGCTCGGGGTTGCCGGATACGGCTTCAATCCCATCAGACCCTGCCACAGGATGCGATTGAACTGTGCGCCGTCGACAAGGTCCTCTTTGGAGAAGTCCATGCCCTTGGTGGCCGCCGCCCAGTAAGCCGCGTCGTGGGTAGGATGGGGAATATTCTTGACGCTGGCCGGCATGGGCGGCAGCGGAAGCGTCGTGTTGTAAAGCAGAAGAGAAGGCACAGCCTTGTAAGTCCAATCCTTCTCATTCTTATCAAACACATCCGTCATGGGAACGGCCAATGCATCGTTCAAGTTGGAGTACTTGATTCCGAGAATGTCTTCCATCGTGCGATACATGCTGAGGGTGTTGTAGGAAGCAGAGACCACGGCATGGTGTTTAACGTAGGGACCAATGATGTACGCGGTACTGCGGTGGGCGTCCACATGGTCGCCGCCATCCTGAGCGTCGTCTTCGATGACGAAAATGAGGGTGTCATCTTTGTACCTGCTGTGCGCGACCTTCTCGGCTACCAACCCGACGGCATAGTCGTTATCCGCCTCATCCAGTTCCGGCGTGTTAACACCATCAATCGCGATCGAGTAGTTGCCCGTGTGATCGTGGGGTAAGCGCAGCAGAGTCAATTGGGGCAGGCCGCCGCTGGCATAGTTCGCATCGAACTCCCGCTCCCATTCCTTGAACCGGTAGTAATCGGGGAAGGACTGGTCGAATCCGCGAAAGTAGGGATCGGTGTAAGGACGCAGGGCCACGCTCGTCGAGTACGCCACCTGCGTGGGAGGGATCGTCGAACTGGGATCGGTCAGTTCCGGGATGCTCAGGGCCGTATACGGGGCTCCCAGGTTATACCTGTCCAAGTCGATGAAGAAACCGTAGTTGCGAAGTGACAAGCCGGCTTTGAGCGCTCCGTTCCACAGGAAGCCTGCCCCTTGCTCGCCATCCGGGCCATCGGCGGCTGCCGTGTCAGTCGTGCCGGGCAGCACGTCGGGATCGTCGGGGCTAAGCGGGTCAGCGGCCAGTCGAGCGGCAAGTGTAGGATAACTGATATTCACGTTGCGGTTGTTCCCTTCCGAATCGTTGCTCAATCCCCGGCCGGCATACTCCACCGTGGTCTGCCGTTCGACCACGTCGGGGGCGTGAGCCGAAGTGGACCAAGGCCAGCCGTCCATACTAACTTCACTGGTGTCATAGAAATTGTCCAGGTCCGTGAATTGGCGCGCGATCTTGTGGAAATTGGGAGTCGTAGCTTCACCAAATTCCGTTATGCTCGGATCGTCGTTCCCGACTTCCAGATCGCCGAGGATCTGGTCGTAGGTCCGGTTCTCCTTGATGATGTAGATGACGTGGTGAATTTTCTCATGCAGAAATGCCAGCTTTTCTGCCTCCTCGTCGCTAATACGACGTTGGAAGTGGTTGTTGGCGGCAACCTGCCGGGTCAGCCCGGCCAGTTCGGATGCACGCGGGGTGGGGAAACTCTGGAACCCCGCCTTGATGAGTTGGAGGTCATATTGATTGCTGCCCCCGCATTGATCGGCGGGCAGCGAAGCAAGCACGCCGCCATGGCAATAGCCCGCGTTTGGCCCCGTCGGTGACTTGCCGTTCAAAACATAGGTGAACTTTCCGTCGCTGCTGAAGCTGACGGAGTTTGGATACCACCCGGTGGGAATCAGTCCGATCACCTTGCTTTCCTTGGGAGCCCAGCCGAGCTGGATAACCGCGACGTTGTTCATCAAGCCATTGGTGACGTACAGTTGCGTTTCGTCCCGGGAGAGCGTGACGCTGTTGGTGTTGCTTCCCTTAAAATGGGATCGCCAACCGGGAAGCAGGCCGGCGGGTGCCGTCACATCGATATTGTCAACGAGGGTGTTGGAACCGGCATCAATCACGCCCACCGAATCGGTAAGGTCCTGTGCGACGAAGAGCTTTGACTGGCTTGCATTCAAGACCATTTTAACCGGCTCGCCAGGAACGCTGATGCGTGCAATCACGGCCGGCGTGTTGGCAATGTCCACAACATCGATTTCCCGGTCGCGGATGCTGGAAACATAGGCGGTTTGATTGCCCTTGATCACCACCCAAAGCGGATACTCTCCACCCGGAACGCCGGAATTCGCAGAGTTCTCTTTGCCGGGTCGCAGGTCAAGCTCGGAATTCACCACCCAGCCCGTCTTCGATTTGGTAAGGACGCTGATCGAGTCGTTGTAATAGTTGGTGACCACGAGCTTGGTGCCGTCCTGGGTGATCGCGACGCCGGCTGCCTGGGCAGAAACCTCAAGTCCAATCCCCGATCCGGCTGTGGCTGGATTCACCATGTGGCCGAGCGTGATCGGACTGCCAGTCTCCTCCGCCCATACTCCGGCGGTGAGAGCATATGCGTGCACGTTGTCATCGACGCCGCCCGCAACGTAGAAGGCGGTCCCGGAGGGATCGAAGGTGATCCCATTGTAAGTGTTAGGGACCTTAATCACTTGTTTCTGGACGGGCAGGTATTGCGAGATGTCGAAAACAAACACAAATTGGGTTGAGTCCGCCGGATTCGTGTTCCCTTCCGTCGCCCCGGACGAAAACTTCATTAAGTTGTAGCCACTCGTGAGCACGAGCAGAGTCTTCCCGTCAGGACTCACGACACTGGTCACGGCTTGTCCAGCCGTGTAGTTGGGATTGTCGCTCAAACCCGGATTCAAGGGTTCGAACCGCGCCGCGTGGGGCGCTAAGGGCGTGATTTCCTGTCCCGTGTTCGGAAGTTGCTGGCCCTGCGATGCGGGCGTTAGAACCGCCGCGATCGCCATCGCAATCAAACCATGTCGCAAGAAGTTGATACGACTCATGCGAGTCCTCCTTTTTATTTGCAAGACTAGATTCGCACACGTCCCCCCCGGCGCCGCTGCTGCGCATTCGGTAGGCGTGCGTCCCGGAAGTTGACTACTGCCCCAAGCCTTTCCGGCCTTCTAAATTCTCGTGAGGGTATGAAATCATACCGGTGTTAACGGGTCGTGAGGGGGAAGTGAATTCCTCGTGAAACTCCGGCGGAGTTGCGAGGTTTGCTCCGGAGGGACGCTAATAGGTCATCTCGCGCCGAGACGCCGAGGCGCAGAGATTCGGAATGAATAACAGCTTTGATTTGTCTTCCGCCTCTGCGCCTTTGCACCTCTGCGTGAAATGCTTTTGTTCGTTGGGGGATTTTCTCACAGCTTCAGACCGGGCGGGGCTCTTGCGCTATAGGCTTTTCGCTCCCGCCGACAAGAGATGCCGAAGGCCTTCGACTCTTGTGTGGCGCTTCACTTTTGGTAGGCCCTGTTATCGCTGAAATGGAGCACCACGACGCGCCTTCGAGAAATTCGCATCCGGACGATTTGAATCAAGAGCCAAACCTAGGCACTCAAATCCGCCGTGGCCAGAAAGCGCGGGGGGCGGCGCGGCTGGGTGGCTCGCTCCCCCGCTGGCGCAACTTTTGCGACGCGGAGGCCGAGCGCTACCCTGCCCTATTGTGGATAACCCGCAAATCCCTGCTAATGCCTGCTTATGCCCAATAGCGCGTTCCCTTGAAAGCGAACGGCTCGTTTATTTTCAATTACTTACGCGCAAAGCCTGCCTTTCAAGGTTTGCTTTCAACAACTTACGCAAGACCGATTTGACGCAGTCCCCGACCTTTTGCCCGTGCGGTCCTTCCCTTCCCCCAACGATTAGCTCGAGGTAATCGAGCTACGGCCGACAGGGTAGCGGGGTACGTTCCGTCTGTCGCCGGTTTTCCCTGTCCCTCGCCCTTCCCTTTGCTGTTCCGAGTCTTCCCCCTCCACGGACGCGGGTGATGTCCTACGCTCGGCGCATGGCGTCTTCAAGAGAAAAACAGCGACAGAGTTAAAGTGCCTGAAAAATCTGCGTACGGAGAGACCTCGTTTCGCTTACGAAACCCGGCGACTGGGGGAACACTTTCCGGCATGGCCATGGTGTCCGGCGGAAAAACCGGGAAACGTGGTGCCTGCCCGTCCCCGTCCCCTTTCGGTTTTTAGGCCAGCAACACGCACTCTTTTCCCGCGAGTTTTCCCAGCGCTTTGTCAAACGTGACCAGGGTCAGACCCGAAGCCATTGCAAACGCCGCCAGATAGGCATCCGGCCACTGCTGGTGGGCAAAGCGCAGGCTCGTCGTCAGCGCCCGCAGCGCCGCCTCCACCCGCTCGGGTTCGGTCTCGGAAAAAAAGCTTACCCGTGCGTCGATCGCGAGCTGATCGTAAGTCTTCCAGGCTTCTTGTTGCGTCTTGACTTCATCGCGCATGACGGCGGGATGGGTAAGTAGGCGCAGAAAGCCCAGTTGGGTGAAGCGGCAGAAAATGGCTTCTTCCGCTTCCACCCGCTCGAACCAGGCGGAGGCGGTGGGGTGATGCTGGTGGCCCCGGTAGGCAAGCGCCAGCCAAACGTTCACGTCAGGGAAATAGGATTTCATTGATCTGGTGGTTGGTCAGGCGCAGCCAGCCGGGCCGCTTCGAGTCGATAATCGGCAGGCTAACCGCTTGTGCTTTGCGAGCCGGCTTTCCACCCTCCAGCTCCGCTTTGACTCCGCACAAAACCAGCTCCTTCACCGAGCAGCCTCTCTGCGCCGCCTCGGTTTTGAGGCGCCGGTAAAGTGTGTCCGGAATGTCCACGGTGGTTCTCATAGGAAGATTCTACCATATTTATGGTTAACGGGGGTTGCCACTCGATACCCCGACTGACTCTGGGCTCCTTAGGGGCGGATGCCCGATAGCCGCGCCTTCGCAGAGCGCAGCCCAATCTACGGACGCGGGTGATGTCCTACGCTTGGCGCATGGCGTCTTCAAGAGAAAAATAGCGACAGAGTTAAAGTGCCTGAAAAATCTGCGTACGGAGAGACCTCGTGTCGCTTACAAAACCCGGCGACTGGGGGAACACTTTCCGGCTTGGCCATGGTGTCCGGCGGAAAAACCAGGAAACGTGGCGCCTGTCCGTCCCCCCGTCCGTTGCTCCGCGCAAGACTTGTGTAACCTTCCGCGGGTCCCCGATTTTTCACCCCCCGACTCACTTGGTCTGGGGATGAGGAGCTTGCGGTTCAGTGAGCGCTGCGGTTGCCGGCGAACCTGCGGCTTCTGCCTTATTTACTGTCAGATATTCCTCGACCTTCTCCTTTAGGGAGGTGAGGCCCGCGCTAAGGACATCCCAACCGTATTCAGCCCAAGCTGGTACAGGATTGTTCCAGCCGTAGAGGGACGGGTCAAATTCCTCAGTCACGGTGTCTTTCACCACCGGCAATGCGCTCGTGGCCGTTTTCCCCAGTGAGCGATTTCTCTGCTCCTCGAGTTGCCCAGGATTAGTACACGTAGGTGTGGCACTGTTAACTATGTCGTTGAGGCATGCATTATACGTGTCGTTCTTCGCGGCTGTTTCCTGGGCACCCTTAAAGAAGTTTTTGACATCATTTACGATAGATATTATCGATAGGCCGCTCGGATCTGCGTAACGATTCGGGTTAGAAAGGGCGTAGAGATAGGGGTTAGAGGTGAGAGGGTCAAGTGGGAATCCAGGTGACCGATCACGCCCTGTAAATCTAGGCAACGTTGGATCATAATACCTCGCCCTGAGATAATACAGCCCCGTCCCTGGATCGAGCGCCTCGCCGGTAAATCGGAACTTGTTCCTGGTGCCAACCAAGTCAGTCGCACTAAGGAGTGCATTACCCCAGGGGTCGTAGACATAGGCGGCTTGTAGCGCGCCCTTTGCATTGGTCAGACCAATCACACTGCCGAGGCCGTCGTAGTGGTAGAAGTTGTTGAAGGCGGAGCTGTACTCCTCGATAAGGCCGAGGCCATAGGCGTAAGTGATGTTGCCGTCCGGCCCTTGCTCGTTTAGCACGACTGGAAGCGCAGCCGCTACATCGTTGAGGTAACTGTAACTGCCTGGGCCATTTGTTTGGGCAATGCGGTTTCCGTCGCCGTCGTAACCAAAGGTACTGTTCACGCCATAACCGAGCGCCTTGATCAGCCGGTTTGCAGCGTCATAAGTGTTGGTCCACTTCAAGCTACCGCTGGTTTTTGTGATCTGGTTTCCGTTGTTGTCATACGTGAACTTGGTTTGGCCGGCGGTAAGCAACCGATCCCCGGCATCGTATGTGTAACTCGTCGCCCCGACGGGTGAAGTCTGTTTGAGCCGATTCCCCACCGCATCGTAGGTCCACGCGCTCGTCAGCGGCCCAAGCTGTGCGCTGGTCAGTTCATTGAGGCCGTCATACCCGAAGGCCTCGGCCACGCCGTTTACCGCCTCTTTCGTTCGGTTCCCGACGGCGTCGAGCGCGTAGCCAATGACGACCGGAGGCAACCCCGGCATCGAGTTTGCGACGCTGGTCAAACGATTCGCAGCATCATATGCAAATGATATCGCCGTTTTATTTGGATAGGCAGTGGCGAGAAGATTGCTGGCAGGGTCATAGCTATAGCGGGTCGTCTTTGCCAGCCAGTCCGTGACCCCCGCGAGCCGATTTGCCGCATCGTACGCGTAATTCGTCACCTTCCCGTCCGGGTATGTTAGGGAATTGCGATTCCCGACTGCGTCATACCCGTAAATAACCGTTTTGCCGCCCGGATTTGCCACGCTCGTCAGGCGGTCGAGGGCATCATACGCGTATCCCGTGGTTCCATGCGAATCCGCCATGGACGTGCGATTGCCGTCGGCATCGTACGCGTAAGTAACGTTCTTGCCGTCGGCATACGAGATGTTAAGAAGGCGGTTGAGCGCATCGTAAACAAACTGATTGGTTTTACCGTTCGCGTCCTTTACGGCGGTTACGTTACCCACGGGATCGTAAGCGTACTTGGTCACAAAAGAGAGCGGGTCGGTAATGGCGCTCAATCGGTTCAGATTGTCGAACGTGTAGGATGTGGCATTTCCCTTGGCATTGGTGAAAGTCGTCCGGTTGCTGTTCGCGTCGTAGGCGTACTGCGTCACGTGCCCAAGGGCGTCGGTGACGGTCACCAGATTGTTGACGGCATCGTACCCGTACGTCGTCACGTGGCCGTTCGCGTCGGTAATCTTCAGGAGGTTTCCGACCGCGTCGTAGGCGAATTGCGTCTGGTGTCCAAGCGGGTCGGCGACCTTGATCAACCGGCTTAGGGCATCGTAGGAGGCGCTCGCCGTATGACCGTTGGGATCGGTAATCGAGGTCATGCGGCCTACTCCGTCGTAGGCCAAGGTCGTGATATGCCCGAGGGCGTCCGTAATTTTGGTCAGATTTCCGAAAGCGTCGTAACCGTAAACCGTTAGATTACCTTTCGCATCAGTTTTAGATTTGAGCTGACCATAGCCGTCGTAGGCAAACTTGGTGATGTTCGCCAAGGCGTCCTGGATAGTCAGTAGATTCCCAATTGCGTCATAAGCGAAGTTCGTGGTCCTACCTTTCGGATTCGTGGCCGTGAGGAGATTGTTCTTCGCATCGTACGTGAACAACGAGCTATTCACGAGGGGGTCTGTGATGCCCGTCAGGTTGCCAGTGCCGTCATAGGTAAAGCTGGTCGCCTTCCCGTTTTGATTGGTGACGCTGGTCCGGTCATTGGTCGCGTCATAGGTGTAGCTGACGACCCCGCTGAGTGCATCCGTAATCGTCATGATGCGCAGCGAGGCGTCGTAGGTGTGGACGGTGCTCTTCCCGCGCGCATCGGTGATGGTCGTTTGTCCCGGAGACGGCGTGTTATATGCAAACGTCGTGGTAAAGCCCCGGCCATTGGTCTGGGTGATTACGCGGCCCGCGCCATCGTAAGTGTTTTGCAGCAGATTCTGGCTGTTGGGCAGGGTGATTGACGTGACGTGGTGGCTGGCGTCGTACGCATACTGAGTTACACCACCTGCAGCGTCCGTCACATGCGTGAGGTCGTTGGCTCCGCTGTAGGAAAACAATATTGTCCGGCCAATGGGGTCGGCGACCTGGGTGATACGGTTGCTCCCGTCATACGAGAGCGTCAGGTCGCGGCCAACCGTGTCGGTGATCTGAGTGAGATTGCCCGACCCGTTGTATGTGAGGTGGATCGTGTTTCCATTCTTGTCAACAACGCTTGTGAGGCTTCCGGTCGCCGAGAACAAATAACGAGTCTGATTCTTCTGGGTGAGCAGAAAAGTACCGTCTGGGTTCGCGACGAGAGTACTGAAAACACCCGGCTGAGGAACGTAAACTCCACCGGTCAGCGTGAACGCCTCGCCGTGGCCGTCGCCCCAACGAATGGTTGCGACACCCGCAGCAGTCTGGCTGAGAATGATGTTGAGGCAGTGCGTCCAGTTTGCGCCAAGTGGCCCGGCATAGTTGTCGAGGGCGTTGTAGGTGCGCTGGAACAGGAGCGGCAGTCCCCGCCCTGGAATCGTGAAGTCGGTGTGTTGGTAATAGTAGTTGCCGTTGCCCGTGCTCACAGGCTCGGCCACGACAGGTTGAACGGTCGTGTTGTTGGCATCGGAATAAGCAGCGGTGCTTCCTGCTGTTCCACCGGTCGTGCCGCCTATTCCGAGCGGAGGTGGTGTCGGACCGGGGACAACTTGGGCGCCCGGCAGGATCTTGGCCACGAAGGCGTCGTAGCCGCCAGCGTTCGCAGCCTGTAGGGGGTTCGCGGTGGGGAAGTCGGTGGAGGCCGTCCGGCCCGTCACGTAAGCGTTCCCTGCCCTGTCCACGGCGATGCCGTAGCCGTACTCGTCACGGCTGCCGCCGAGGTAGGTGGAGTACGCGAGCGCCGACCCTGCCGAATTGAGCTTTGTTACGAAAACATCCCAGTCGCCGGCGTTCAGAGCCTGTAAGGCGTTGGCGGTCGGAAAGTCGGTGGATTGCGTAAAGCCCGTCAGATAGGCGTTCCCTGCGCTGTCCACGGCGATGCCGTACCCGCCGTAGTCCGCTTGGCCGCCGCCGAGGTAGGTGGAGTACACCAGGGCCGACCCTGCCGCATTGAGTTTGGCTACGAAGGCATCCTCGCCGCCCGCGTTCCCAGCCTGTAGGGGGTTGGCGGTGGGGAAGTCGGTGGAATCTGTACCGCCCGTCACGTAGGCATTGCCTGCGCTATCCACGGCGATGCTGAGCCCACCGTCATCATTGCTGCCCCCCAGGTAGGTGGAGTACATCAGAGCCGCGCCTGTGGAGTTCACCTTGGTTACGAAAGCGTCCCACCCGCCTTTGGCAGCCTGAAAAGGACTCGCCGTGGGAAAGTCTCCCGATGTCGTTTGTCCCGTAACATAGGCGTTGCCGGCGACGTCTACGGCGATGCCCATCCCATAGTCGTCATTGCTGCCCCCGAGGTACGTGGAATACACCAGGGCCGAGCCTGCCGCATTGAGCTTAGTTACGAAGGCGTCGTAGCCGCCGGAGTACGCAGCCTGTAGCGGGCTGGCTGTGGGGAAGTTCGTGGATAATGTTTGACCCGTCACGTAGGCGTTCCCTGCGCTGTCCACGGCGATGTCGCGCCCGATATCATCACTGCCACCGCCGAGGTAGGTGGAGTATACGAGCGCCGACCCTGCCGCATTGAGCTTGGCTACGAAGGCATCGCGGAAGCCGGCGTTCGCAGCCTGCAAGGGGTTGACGGTGGGAAAGTCGGTGGAATACGTAGAGCCGATCAGATAGGCGTTCCCTGCGCTGTCCACGGCGATGCGCGCACCGTAGTCATCACTGCCGCCACCGAGGTAGGTGGAGTACACGAGGGCCGACCCTGCCGCATTGAGTTTAGTTACGAAGGCGTCGTAGCCGCCAGCATTCCCAGCCTGGAGGGGGTTGGCAACTGGGAAGTTGGTGGAACCTGTATAGCCCGTCACGTAGGCGTTGCCTGCGGTGTCCACGGCGATGCCAAGCCCCCAGTCATCATTGCCGCCGCCCAGGTAGGTGGAGTAGGTCAGCACTGGGTCGATGATTAGCGGCTTGTTACGGTCGTAAGGGGCGATTTCGAAGGCGACTTGACTGGTAGGTTTAAGGATGTACTTGCCATCCAAGGGGTCCAAGGTCCTTTGTTCATGATCCGTAGCTTTCCCTGACTGAGCAGTTTCCGAAGGCTGATAAACAATGGGCTTGCGAAGGTGCACCTTCGCCCCGCCCAGCTTGGCCACCAAATTTCCAGCGCCGTCCTGCGTGAGTTGATCAGCACCGTCAAAGGCGAGCTGGATCCGCGAGGGATCGGCACCGGGTGCCACCACAAAGTCGTACTCCAATTCTCCCTGGTTGCCGTAATAGACCAAATCAATGCCGGGGTACACACCCTGGTATGTTACCTGGGCATAGGTCGGAACGTTGGTGCGCCACTTCTTGGGGTCGTTGCCGATAAAATAGTTGCTGCGGCCGGGAAGCTTGTCGAGGCCGACGGCACGCCCCTTAGTGTTGCCGCCCACCAGCCGCATCCGCATTACCTGCGGCGGCTGATACTTGAGTCGCGCCACCGAGCCGCCCTTGCCTGCACCCGGCTCGGGAACCATCTGGCCGAGATCGAGGATTAGCGACCGCCACAGTGACTCCAAGTCGCCGGCCATGCTCGGCCAGCGTCCGGCGCGTGGGTCAACCGGGCCAAAGGCGTCAAGCCGTCCGGAAAGTCCGAACTTGCCAAATCGGCTCATGCCGGGCTGGGATTTCCCCAGGGTCAGGACGGCCTCATCATCGGTGAGAAAAATCGTGTAGCCGCCGCCTCGCGCCAGGAATCGCACCCGGGCGTCGGTCTGGCCCTGGTTGGCCTCGAAGCTGAGAGGCAGCTTGCCGTAACCCGCTACGAGTTTGGGGGAGGTGAACTCGCTTTCCTCAGCAGCACCTTTGATCGTAATGACTGCTAACGGCAGTATAGCCAACAACAGACATGATAAAAGAGTGCTTTTGCGCATCGGTTACTCCTTCATTTGCGGATTCAACGCAAATCATATGAGCCGAAAAGCGTACAGGAGTCACAATCGCTACTTGTTCGCTATTTGCCATAACCAATCAAATTTGAGTCAGCGACAACTTCCCGCCAAACGGGCTAGAAATGCGCACCTTGCTGGATAAATGGCCGCCAAGATTTTCCGGCACCTGCTTCACTCACGCGAAGGAGTGAGGCTGCTCCGGATGTCGTTGAGCGCCTGGTTCATGCGAAAGAGCAGGATGAGCAATTCGCAATAGATCCTGGCCACCAGCGGCCCTCCCGCCAGGATCGCGAAGCCCATGCGCCTGTTCGCGCCGCTGCCGGCCGCAATCAATCTCATGCCGATGACGACGCTCGCCACGACCCCAATGCAAAAAAGAGCTTGAACGATCACCGGTGTAATCATTCGCCGAAAAACCAGAAAATCAACCATAGGATTGTCTCCTGCGCATTACGTCCCGCCTTCCGCCCCACGCAATACTTGGCGTGATCCACTGGGCCGCCCCTCCAGCTTCTAGAGCGGAGCCTTGCTTGCGAGGGACCGGCTTAGGATTGCAAAATGTTATGCGCGGGTGTATAGTCGCCGTCAATTGGCGATAGTTGGCGGTAATTGGTTTTAGTTGGTAGTTGGCCCTGCCCTCCCTCGCCAGCGGCTCGACCATGTCCGCCTCACATAACAACCGACTGGATTCCTGGAAAGAGATCGCAGACTACATTGGCCGCGACGTGACCACGGTCATCCGCTGGGAGAAGGAGAGAGGCCTGCCGGTGCATCGTGTGCCCGGCGGTATACGTCACAGGGTCTTCGCATTCGCGTGCGAGATCGACGCGTGGATGTCGAATGGGGCTGGATCCGAGCGAAGCACCGGAGGCTCATCGGCAGGGACCCCCGGTTTCGGTCAACAAGACCGTGATGTGTCACCACCCGCGGCTGGGGCGAAGCCCCCCCGCGCTGTGTCTGCGAACATACGAGATTTTCGCCTGGCTTACTTGGCTTATGCAGCGATTTCAGTTGCCTTGGCCGCAGCCCTAAGTTATCTGTTGACACATCCGACTCCCGTTCCACAGGTTGTTGGCAACACCCAGCTTACGCGTGACGGTCGCATGAAGCGCAGCAGACTGGTCACGGACGGCCCAAGGGTCTATTTCACGGAGCGAGCGCAAGCCGGGTGGGTTATCGCGCAGGTTGCCACAGTGGGCGGAGAAGTCATACCCATGTCCGCCGGAGCGTTAGAGAATCCATTAATCCAAGATCTCAGCCAGGCACGCTCCGAACTACTGTTAACCGATGCTGCAGGTTTCGACCCCCGGCCGCTTTTCACGTTGCCGCTGCCCGGCGGCCTCCCGCGCCCGGTCGGAAACATTCTGGCGACATCGGCTGCATGGTCGCCAGATGGTCAGGCCATCGCTTATGCCGCTGAAGGTGGAGTGTATCTCTGCGAGTCAGATGGCCGACAGCCTCGAAAGATCGCCAGCGTAAGGGGCGTGGTGACGAACATTTGCTGGCATCCTGTCGGCAGCCTGTTGCGCTTTACGGCAATAGACCCCCTATCCAATAGCATCTCAATTTGGGAAGTGCGACCCGACGGAACCAAGCTCCATCCATTCCTTTCGGGTTGGTCCGCCCAGGGGGTACGCAGCGAGTCTTGGACGCCGGACGGCCGGTTCTTCATTCTCACTTCTCAGGTAAAGGACTCGCCCGACCTTTTTGTCCTTCGTGAAGGCGGCCCGTTTGCGGAGTCACAACGCAGGCGCTTGACGCAGTTAACTGCCGGACCGATGGAGTTCGAGGCCGCAGTTCCGAGTCGCGATGGCAAGCGGGTGTTCTCCTTGAGTAAGATCGGGCAGAGTGAGCTTCAACGCTATGACCCAGAATCAAGACGGTTCGTCCCATATCTCGCTAACATTTCCGCTGACCATGTGGACTTTTCGAAAGACGGCCAGTGGATGGCCTATGTGACGGTTCCGGGCTATACGCTGTGGAAAAGGCGAGTCAACGGGGCTCAGGCGCTCCAACTGACCCTTCCGCCGATGATCACCGAGCTGCCGCGCTGGTCTCCGGACGGCAAATGGATCGCCTTCATGGGTCGCGAGCCCGCGAAGCCATGGAAAGTTCGCGTGATTTCAGCCGAGGGCGGCACTTCCCAGACGGTGACTTCGGGAGGTGATCAGGAAGGGGCTCCAACGTGGTCGCCAGATGGTGGTTGGGTAGTTTTCGGCGGCTTGGTAGCACCCGACGTTCGTTCCTCCGGCCCGCTCGTAATCCATGTGGTGGATTTAAGAACGCATGAAGGCTCGACGTTGCCAGGGTCGGAAGGTCTATGGACGGCCCGCTGGTCACCGAACGGACGTTATGTCGCCGCCCTCACGGCAGATTCGCAGTCGCTGATGCTTTTTGATTCCTTGACTCGGAAGTGGTTCAAGCTGCTGACCGGGTCCTTCATTGGGGATATCATTTGGTCACGCAGAGAAGAAAGCATCTTTCTCGCCTACGCGACGTCCTCTGGAGGAGACTCCACCATCTCACGCCTACGACTTCGGGACCGCAAGCTGGAACAAGTGGTGTGCCTTCACGAGAAGTCGGGGCCCTTCTGGCTTGGGCTAGCGCCGGATGACTCCCCGCTGATCACCCGTCAAGCTGGCACGCAGGAGGTTTATGCCCTCGACTGGCAGTTGCCGTAGGAAAATCAGCGGGGTAGCGCGAGGTACGCGCCTTTTGCGTTCCTCCGCGGCTGTTCGAATAAAACTCCACCGGTTCGTTGCCGGGCAATGCGAAAGCGCCGCAGAATAAGGCAAACTGGGCTTACGACCTGCTTATCCAGCGCAAAATTGTTGAAGCTCGGCCAAGGCCAATCCTCCGGCCGCTTTACCAGCCGCTTCTGGACAGGATTCAAGCGGGGCGCAGGACCCGCTGTCCGGTCCTGCGGCAAGTCCATACCGCGCCTCTTTACGCGACCCACGGGGAAATCTCGATCGGGCGAGGCAACAGCCCGCCCCGCGCTGGAAAAGCCGCAAGGCTGGAGAGCGAGCCTTGCGCCACGTTTTGTTCGGTGTGCTGCACCACCGCGGGGCGCTGCCGGGGCTTCGCTGGATCTCCACGCACGAGGAAAGGCTGACGGGTGTGCGGCGACGGCAGGGGCCGACCTCGCGGTCGGAGGTGCTATTGTGCGCCTAGTGGGCTATCAAATGTAGCCCAGGGCAGCGCCCTGGGGGTAGGGCCGAACGGCGTTCGGCGTCGGCGCCCGCAGGGGGCGCGCTATCGCCAACGCGAAATGACACCCTCGTGACACACCACCCCGTAGCGGTTATCGACCGGACCGAGATTAAGGATGAGGAAGAAGGGGGCCGAGCGCCACTCGGCCCTACGCCGCCGGACGGGCCGCCCACACTCCCTCATAGCGGTTATCGGCGGAACCCAAACCGAGGATGAGGAAGAATCGGGCCGGGCACCGCTCGGCCCCACACCACCGGACGAGCCGCCCACATTCCCCCACTTCGGTTATCGGCAGAATCGCGATTAAAGGTGAGGGAGATGGGGGCCGAGCGCCAATAGACAATCTCGCGCCGAGCCGCCGAGGCGTGGAGATTCGGAATAAACTACTGCTTTGTCTTCGGCCTCTGCGCCTTTGCGCCTCTGCGTGAGATGCTTTCGCTCGCTCGGGGATTTCTTCACGACTTCAGGGGGGGCGGGACGCCTGCGCTTCATGCTTCTCGCTCCCGGGGGGCACGAGATGCCGGCAACCCGCGACTTTTGTGTACGGCTCCCGTCCCGAGTAAGAGGATTTATCGCAAAAGCGAAGCGGCCCAGGCCGTCTTCGAGGAATTCGTAACCCAACGGTCCTCGCCTGGGCGGGAAGCTATGCGTTCAGGTCCGCCGTGGCCAGAAAGCGGGGGGGGCGGCGCTGCCGGGTGGCTTGCTCGTAGGCATAGGCGAGTTTTATAAGCACGGGCTCGCTCCAGGCGCGCCCGAAGAAGGAAATTCCCACCGGCAAGCCGTGAACGAAACCCATGGGGACGGTGATGTGGGGGTAGCCCGCTACGGCCGCAGGGGTGGAACTGCCTCCCAGGTCGTGGTCGCCGTCGATGAGGTCGGTCAACCACGCCGGCGCTCCGGTGGGGGCCACCAGCGCATCCAATTTGAACTGGTTCATCAACGCGTCGATGCCTTGTTCGCGCATCAGACTCTTGCTCTTATCGAGCGCGTCCAGGTATTCCTTGCCATAGAGAGATCCCTTTTGCTGCGCTTTGAGAAACTGGTCCTGGCCGAAAAAGGGCATTTCCTGTTCCGGGAACTGCTCATTGAATTCGATAATATCCTGGAGAGTGTGCACTGGAGCGGCATCGCCGAGCTGCGCCAGATAGCTATTCAGGTCAGCCTTGAGCTCCGTCAGGAGCACCTGATATTCAGCGCCGTCGAGCTGTCCGAGCGTGGTGATGTCCGCGGGGTCCACCACCACGGCGCCCGCGCGCTTTAATGCCTCAATCGCATCGTTCATCAGCTTATCGACAGCTTCGCTAAAGCCGAAGAGCTTGCGCACCACGCCCAGGCGCGCTCCGGCCAGGCCCTTGGCATCAAGGAAACGCGTGTAGTCGGCCATGGCCTTCCCGCGGCTCGCGAGGGTGGCCGCGTCGTCACGGTCAACCCCGGCGATCGCGCCCAGCAGAATCGCGGCGTCGGTGACCGTGCGGGCCATGGGTCCGGCGGTGTCCTGGCTGTGAGCAATGGGAATAATTCCGGCGCGGCTCACCAGGCCCAGCGTGGGCTTGATGCCGACAATACCGTTGTTGTTGGCGGGGGACACGATCGAACCGTCGGTTTCCGTGCCAATCGCCACGGCGCAGAGGTTCGCGGCCACCGCGGCGCCGGAACCGGAGCTCGAGCCACTGGGGTTGCGGTCAAGCGCGTAGGGATTGTGAGTCAGCCCGCCGCGGCCGCTCCAACCACTGGTGGAGTGCGACGAGCGGATGTTCGCCCACTCGCTCAAGTTGGTCTTGCCCAGAATCACGGCCCCTGCGTCGCGCAGCTTCTTGGCCACAAAGGAATCCTTGGGCGGTACCGATCCCACCAAAGCAAGGGAACCCGCGGTGGTTTGCATCCGGTCGTGCGTCGCGATATTGTCTTTAATCAGAACCGGGATGCCGTGCAGGGGTCCGCGCGGACCTTTTGTCTGCCGCTCGTGATCGAGCGCGTCCGCGATGGCCAAGGCGTCCGGGTTCAATTCGATGACCGAGTTCACCGCCGGCCCGTGCTTGTCAATCGCGTCGATGCGCGCCAGGTATTGCTCCGCGAAGGAGCGGGCCGTGAACTTTCCGGACATTATGCCCGACCGGAGCGCGGTGAGGGTTGCCTCTTCGAGTTCGAAAGCGGGGACCTGCCCCGCCGAAGGGCTCGCTGACGGACCACGTCCCACTTTCAGCCCGGCAGCGGCACCACTGAGTATCCCAGTTTGCAGAAAGCGCCGGCGATTCAATCCGAAAACGTTGGAGGATTTCGTCATCAGCATCGGCCTCGGGAAAAAATTTGAAGTTCTCGTTCCGCCCGCGTGGGTGGACGAGCATGCGTGCCCTGACAATATACCAAGGTTAAAGGCATTTCGCTGAACGGACAACACCTCATCATCAAGCCGCATCCTGACAGAGGGCTGGTATAGGCCCAAGAATGAATCAGGCGCGAAAATTCGGATGCCTCGCAATTCTGTGGCTCATCGCGTGTTCGAAATTGGGCGCGCAGGTCACGGCGCCGCCCGCGCGCGGCAAGGCGAGCCCGTCGAGTGCGCCCACCTTCAAAGTGGACGTGGACTTGGTGCTGGTGGAGGTGGGAGTTCACGATGAGCACGGGCGCGCCGCCGGCAATTTGCAGCAAGAGGATTTTCACGTTTTCGAAGACGGGAAGGAGCAGCAAATCCTCGCCTTTTCCCACGAGGAGTTACCGCTGGCGGTGGCGCTGGTGATCGACAACAGCTCCAGCATCGCCGCGGCTCTTGAGGAATTGCGGTCGGGGGCGCTCGATACGCTGGCGCTGCTCAAGCCCGACGACCAAGTGGCCATCTTCAGCTTTGGCGAGAAGCCGGAAATGGAGGAAGGGCTGACCTCGGACCACCAAGCCCTTTCCGTCGATTTGTGGGCCCTCAGCCCATACGGCGGCACGGACATCGATGGTGCACTTTATGAAGCAGCCACCTACCTTGGACGAATGGCGCCCGAAAGCCGCCGCGCCGTGATTCTGGTCTCCGATAACGAGCCCTCCGAGGAACAGACAAGCGATGTGCCCCAGGTGGTGCGCGCGGCCCAGCAATCTGGAACCCCAATTTACAGCATCAAGGTAGGATTCCTGCAACACTCGAGGACGTACTTCCTGACGCACTCGGAATCGCGGCTTAAGGATGTAGAGAAAATCTGCCAACAGACCGGCGGCGAGATGATCGACACCCGCAACGGCATCTCCGTGAGCGCGGCGATGGAGACCATCCTCACCTGGCTCAAACAGGGCTATACCCTCGGATATTCCCCCACCAATAGACGTCAGGACGGAAGTTACCGTAACATTGAAGTGCACCTTGGGAATCGCGGTGAAGCCCACAAGCGCAAGTACAATGTCTACGCACGACAGGGGTACTACGCGCCGACAACTAATTAATGGCCCAGACTTCGGCCTTCATCCTTTACCCTTTACCCTTCCCCCTTTATAACTTTATAATCATGGTTTCCAGCATTCAGAACTCAGCCTCTGATACCTGGCACCTCTTTATGATTTCGGTCATCATTCCGACGTACTACGAGGCGGGGGTCATCGAGGAGACTCTGCGGCGTGCCGCGGCGGCACTGCGGAGCGTGGGCGAGGATTTTGAGCTCGTCGTGGTGGATGACGCGAGCGCGGATGGGACGGCGCAACGGGTGGAATCACTCGCCGCCGAAATCCCTGCGCGTGTGCTGAGACGCCCAGGGCGGCTGGGACTGGCTACGGCGGTCCTGGACGGATGGGCGACGGCGCGGGGCGATGTGTGGGGGGTCATGGACGCAGATTTGCAGCACCCTCCCGAGACGCTCACGGCGCTGGCGGCGGCAATTCGCAAAGGAGCAGACCTGGCGATCGGCAGCCGTTATGTGCCGGGCGGCGGTACTTCGGATTGGACGTGGGTGCGTCGCTTTATTTCGCGTACGGCGACGCACATGGCGGCGACCGTGCTGCCGCTCAAGCTCGCAGTGGTTGGCGACCCTATGTCCGGCATCTTCATGATTCGAGCCTCCTCACTACAAGGCGCTCAACTTAACCCCTTGGGTTACAAAATTCTCTTGGAGGTAATTGCCAAGGCGCATTATAAGAATCTGGTGGAGGTGCCCTACGTTTTTCAGGAACGTGAACGCGGCGCTTCGAAGCTGGGTGCGCGGCAATATTGGGAATATCTCCTGCACCTGGCGCGGCTGGCCGTGCGGACAGGCCAACTCCTGGGCTGGATCCGCTACAGCCTGGTGGCGCTCGTAGGCGCCTTCATTGATGTCGCTCTATTCGCCGTGCTGGTAAGGAAAGGCGCTTGGCCGCCCGCTGCCGCATTGCCAGTGGCCATTGAGGCAGCGTTGCTGAGCAACTTCGTTTGCAACGAAGCCTTCACGTTTCGCTCTGCCGAAGCGGCCCCCTTTCGCATGGGAGTTGGGGACAGATTGGCGCGCTACGAACGAATTTGCTTTCCCGGTGCGCTTTTCAATTTCCTAGTCACGCTCTTGTGCATAATGCTGGGTGGAAAACTGTTGAGCGCTGCGGCGGCAGGAGTGGTGGCGGGCGGTGCACTGAACTTGCTGATGAATGTCCCTGCCATCTGGCGGACGTGGTCAAGCCGCCCCGCGGGCCTGGCGTCTTCGGCCCGGGTTTAAGCCGGGTGGAAAGTGCCACGTAGAAGAGTGCGGCCGCCTACGGAAACCCGAAATGGACTCACCACAGATGACGCAGAGGTTACGGAGAACAAAAGCAGAAGAACCTGTGGGTCAACCTAAAGGGAATCCTAAACCCACCCCATGCAAGTGGAGGTTCTCTTCTCTGTGCTCTCTGCGCGCTCCGTGGTGAGTCTATTCATCTCGACGCGAGAAGGAATGACGAATGGGTAGAACCGAACCGACAACGACGCGGAAAACCGTGCCGCTCAGCGCCATTCAGCTTTCAATCGTGGTCACTGTGTATTCCGAGACCTTTTCGATTGACGAGACAATAAGGATCCTTTTGGGTAAGGATCGCGGATACATCCAGGAAATCATCCTCCTCGTATCCCCCAGAGCTTCGGAAGAGACCTTCTCTATTTGCCGGCAGTGGGCGGCGCGGGAGCCCCGGGTCAAAGTAGTGGTCCAGCGGCACAACCCCGGCATTGGCTGGGCTTATCGTGAAGGCATGCAGGCAGCGAAAGGAAACTATGTGGCGCTTATGGCAGCCGATCTGGAAACAGAGCCTGCCGCCGTGGACCGCATGGTGCAGAAAGTGGTGGAAACAGGCTGCGATGAGGTCATCGCCAACCGCTGGCTGCCGGGCGGCGGCTTCACGAACTACGACCCGTTGAAACTTGTCCTCAACTGGATTTTCCAGAAAGCCTTCCGCGTGTTGTTCTGGACGCGAATCGGTGACTTCACCTTCGGATTGAAGCTTCTCAGCAAAGGAGTGGCAGAGGCCGTGAAGTGGGAAGGCACGATGCATGAGATTTGTATCGAGACCACGGTAAAGCCCCTCAAGAAAGGCTATCATCTGGAACAGGTCCCTACCGTTTGGGTAGGCAGGAAAGAAGGCCGGAGCGTGAATACATTCTTCAAGAACTTCCGTTACGTAAAAATGGGGCTTAGGACCTTATTAGGTTATAGGTGAAAGGTTACATATTATATGCAAGAGGTTATAGGAAATAGGTTACAGAGAACAGATGAATAGGCGCGGGAGACGCAAACAGGAGAAGCTGGCTACCGTACCCTGTAACCTGTCCCCTGTGACCTGTAACCTGTAACCTAAAGAGGAGCGCGTGAAAAAGCCTTGCCACATTGTATTCACCACGATTCACCATCCCGCCATTCTGCGCGATCTTTACGACAACATACATCGCCACGGCCATCTGGAAGAAGTTAAGGTCTGGGTGGTGGGGGACCGCAAGACACCGCCCAGCGCCGGTGCCCTTGCCGCGGAGATTTCCGCGCAAGGCCTGGAAACCGTCTATTTTGGCGTGGACGAGCAGGATGCGTGGGGCCGGCAATTCGCTCTCTACTCTCTGATTCCGTACAACACGGACGGCAGACGAGTGTTCGGCTATTTGCGGGCGCTCGAAGAAGGATGCGAACTCCTTATCTCGATGGACGACGATAATTTTCCGACGCAGGACGACTTTGTGGGTTTTCACCGGAAGACGGGGCGGGAGTGGCGGCATCTCATGCTGAAGGAGGAAAGGGGATTCCATAATATTTGCGAATACCTGACCTTCGACCCGCCGCGCCTGGTGTTTCCCCGAGGATTCCCCTTCCAACTCCGCGGCCATGTGAATCAGCCGCAGCAGGTGTCTTACCCCGAGGGCGCAGTCATTGGAGCCACGGAAGGATTATGGTTTGACGAGCCGGACGTTGACGCCACCACCTGGCTGAATGGAAAGGTGAAGGGCGTGGACTACCGGGGCCCGGATACGTTCGTCCTCGATTCGTCCACGTGGTCGCCGGTCAACACCCAGAACACCAGCGTGGTGCGGGAACTAATTCCGGCCTTTGTGTTCGTCACCATGGCTTGGCCGGTGCCGGGCGGCAAGCTGGATCGATATGGCGACATCTGGGGGGGGTACTTTTTGCTGGCTTTGATGCAGGGCACAAGGTACCACGTGGCATTCGGCCGCCCCCTGGTAGAGCACCGGCGAAACCCCCACAACTACGTCGATGACCTTCGCTACGAATTCTGGGGGATGGTTCTTACCGATTGGCTGCTCGAGATTTTGCGCAATTCGTTCAAGCCGGTTAGCCGGAGCATGACGGACCGAGTTCTGGAATTAACGGAGTTTGTGGATTCCGAGGCCATTGCCCATTTGCCTGCTTGGTGTCCCGCGGAGATAACGAGCTTCCTCCATTCCACGGCGCAAAACCTACGCCAATGGTCGGCCGCGTGCCGGCAGATTGGCGTCTAGGTCATCCCGGGGGGAGTGGACGCACGTCGTGAAGCCTCGCTTGGCGTCTCCTTAATATACGATCCAGTATCCTCGCCCACCGAGGCTTAATTCTTACAGTAGGAGGGCTAGTCAGATTGCTGCGTTTGGTAAGATCAAAGGTGGCGGATATCTCTTGCACACCAGGACATTTTTCGACGACACGCAATTGATCAGCGTCGGCGAAAACGGCTTTAGTTATTTCGGTACCGGTCCGCACAGCTGCATCCTGGGCGAGTTGATCATCGGGTGAAAGCTCAACTCGTTGGAAGAGCGGGCAATCAGGCAATTGAGATCTTGCAGCGTTCCACAACTGTTGCTCATCCTCAGTCAGAGGCGCACCTTCCCAAATTCCGTACCTGATGGGGAACAGCCGAAGGATTTGGAGCAAACCATCTTCGGGAAGCTTCATGAGCTCCTGGAGGTCTGGAATTTCGTCTTCCCAGTAAATTCCACTTGCTGGGAAGTAGCAAGTCCGCCGTTCGGCAGCGGGCCGATAGGTAAGCGCCGACAAGTACGCTTGGGCGGTCTTGCTGAGCATCACGGGAGTCTCGCTATTCACTGTAGCGCCCTTTCCAACGCAGCGCATTGCGCCAGGACGTAGGGGCCTTCGGGAATGACGGCGATGCGCGCGCCCCTTCGCAAGTTCGCTACAAGCGCGCGGATAGCTTCCTCGGGAGTTGCGTAGGCCTTTCCCCACAGAGCCGAGTGGAACTCACGCGGCAGGCCCGGCACATAATACAAAACTTCCGCTCGGGTCGTTACGAGGGCGAGCTTTTCCAGTTGCCATTGGTCCACGACCACCGGCGTGCCCTCAATCTTCTTCATAAAGACATGATCGGGCGACCGATCAGCAAGCATGCGAGCGAACTCCGAACCACCCACTCCTTCATCGCAGGCCGCGAGAAGAAGGATTTTCCCGCCGGGCTTCACGATGTGTGCCGCTGCGGTAATGCCCTTCACGGCCTGGTAGAAGGTCAGGTCGAGAGGGTATCCCGCGGCCGTCGTGATCACGGCATCGACAGGATGGTCAAGGGTTTCCAGCATTACGCGCGAGACGAACTCCACACCTTTCCGGTGTGCGGCCACCGGCTCGCCCGCAAAAACTGCGGCGATGGGGCGCCGGGGAGCGCCGCGGCCGAGCGCGACATCCACAAGAAAATCGTGGCGCGCCAATCGCGCGATTTCCAGAAGCTCCCGGTGCAGGGGGTTGTCTTCAATCGAGCCTTCCACAGCGCGCGGATCGCGCATGAAGCGGGGACTGTGCAGAACCTTGATGGTCTCCTGCGCGGCAAGGCCGGGGGCGATGAGCTTGCGCCCGCCAGAGTATCCCAACATCAGATGCGGCTCGATAAATCCCAAGGTGATGTGGAGGTCGGCGGAGATAAAACGGTCGTCGATATAAACCGGCGTTTCGGCACTGGTTTTTCCCAAACTGCGATGCTCGGAAAGTTCGCGGGCATGGTGATTGACCACTCGATAGCGGGTCGCGGTCTCTCCGCTGCAGATTTCACGAATTTCCGCTTCCGTCGCCGGCCGGTGAAGCCCTGTGGCGATCAGGATGGTAATTTCCTGGCGCGGAATGCCGGCCGCTTCCAATCGGGCCAGCACAGGAGGAAGCACTTCGTGGTTGGGCGCTGGCCGCGTGATATCGCAAATCGAGATGGCGGCGGAGCGCTTGCCGCGGGCCATCTCGGCGAGTGGTGGGCAATCGATGGGCGCATCCAATGCGTACTCGATGGCAGTTGCGGGGTCGTCCAGCGGAACCGCCGATCGCGCTTCCAAGAGCTGGTAATCAAAACCTTCCAGCAACTCGAGGGTCAATCCGGTTCGACCAAAAGCGAAGTTTATCCGCATAGAGGCATTGTAACGTGAACGGGGGCCGGTGTCGCTTCCCGACGACTCCTTTCTCGCTTGGCGCCTAGCGCATCACTTCGCGAGGACCGAGGTGATGGATCAAACTTCCGCATTCGACCTCTGTGTCACACGCTTGTTTTCGCGGGGGTGCGCGACCTGGAGCATCGTGTATAATCACCTTTAATCCCATCGTCACCCAAGGATTTTCCTAAATCTCGACGATGCCCATGGAGGCCTGAATGCGCCGAATTGCTCTACTCCTGGCCGGCTTGGCTCTAGTGGCCGGCTCTCTGCCCCTGTTTTCCCGGGAGGCGAAACCTGATGAACATATGAAGGGAGCCTTCCGCAGGCCCACGGAGAACGGCTGGATTTACGTACACCTGGAGGGAACGCCTTTCGAAATGGGATACCAGCACGGATACCTATTAGCCCCGGAGATTGAGGACGAGGCAAAAGTGGAAGCCCTGGAGCAGACTCACGACGGCAAGAAGGATTGGAATTTCTTCCGTAATGCGGCGAAAGGCATGATGTGGCCGCACATCGAACAGCAATATCGCGAGGAATTACAGGGCATCGCCGAGGGATTGAAGGCGAAAGGCGTAAAATTGGATATTTGGGATGTGGTGGCGCTTAACGGCGCGGAAGAATGGGGCTACTACGTCAAGGAGTATGACCGGAAGCATCGCCCTGAGGCAAGCGCCTCGTTGGCTCTGCCTGAACATTGCAGCGCGTTCGTCGCCACGGGTAGTTACACGAAGGATGGCAAGGTCATCATCGCCCACAACAATTGGACCAGTTACCTGGACGGCGAGCGTTGGACGATAATTTTTGACATCGCGCCCGCGAGCGGCAGGCGCATCCTGATGGATAGCTTCCCCGGCGCCATTCACAGCGCCGACGACTTTGCTATTAATTCCGCCGGAATCATGATTACTGAAACCACCATTTCGCAATTTTCGGGTTACGATCCCAACGGCATCCCGGAATTCGTGCGCGCGCGCAAGGCGATGCAGTACGCCACGTCAATCGATGATTTCGCCCGCATCATGAAAGAAGGAAACAACGGCGGCTACGCCAACACCTGGTTGGTGGCCGATCGCAGGACTAATGAGATCGCCAGCCTTGAACTGGGACTCAAGAACGTCACGCTGCTCCGCAAGTCGGACGGTTATTTTGTAGGTTCAAATTTTCCTGCCAACCCCAGATTGGTGAAGGAAGAAACCAACTTTGACGTCAAGGATTTGGCGAACAGCGCCAACGCCCGGCGTGTCCGATGGGAGCAATTGATCGCGGAGTACAAAGGAAGGATTGATATAGTGGCCGCCGAGGGTTTCCTTGCGGACCACTATGATACATTCGAAAAGAAAGAGGATGCCGACGAGCGTACACTCTGCGGCCACATCGATCTTTCCTCCCGCGGCATGGCACATTGGCAGCCACCCTACGGGACTGCGGGCGCCGTTCAGAACAAAGTTGCGGACGCAACGATGGCGGAACGCATGTCCTTCACCGCAGCAAGGGGGCACGCGTGCGGCATCAACTTCAAGGCAGCGGAATACCTGCGCAAGCATCCTGAGTTTTCCTGGGAAAAACCCCTCCTGCGCGACATGGATGCTTATCCCTGGACCATCTTTTCCATCGCGCCGTAACCGATTTTTGTAGCGGCATGCTTCAGCCCGGCAGCTTTTTGTAGCAACCGGCGTTTAGCCCTGGATCCGAAAGGAACGAATGCGGCGACCCTGAAGGGCGCCTCAAAATCTGAAGCCCGCGCTTCCAAGTCCGTAGTGAGAAATCCGTTTTAGTGTACAGCTTCCGCGACGTCGGGTGAGTGGTCAGTAACGCGGACGGGCTGCGCCATGCGGTAAAGGTGGTTCAACGGAACCCGGCCGGGTCCCACCGGGAAGGCCTGGCGGATGGCTTCCACGACATACGCCTTCGCCAGGACCACCGCATCGCGCAACTGGCGTCCCAAGGCGAGGTTCGCGGCCACTGCCGATGAGAATGTACAGCCGGTGCCGTGCGTGTTATCCGGCTTGATGCGGTCGCCGGTGAAAGATTCCATCCTCGTCCCATCAAAAAGAACATCAATAGCCTTGTCAAGGTGCCCGCCGGTCACCACCACGGCTCGCGCACCCATTTCCACCAATTTGCGCGCCGCGGCCTTCATACCCTCCAGATTATCGACTGGCATTCCGGCCAGCGCCGCCGCTTCCGTCAGGTTGGGGGTCACCACCGCGACACGGGACAGGAGCTCCCGCCGGACAAATTCCAACCCTGCCGCATCCAACAAGTCAAAGTTGTTGGAGGAGCGCACCACGGGATCGAGCACCGCGGGAAGATCGGGATTCGACTCCAGAGTCTCCCGAAGGACTTCGGCGATGTCCTGGTTATAGAGCATCCCAATCTTGAGAGCTTTCACCCGACCGTCTGAGAGAACGGATAATATTGTTTCTTTTAGCACCGACGGTTCAACGGGGTGAACGGATGCCACCCCTTGGCTGTTCTGAACGGTCAATGCGGTGATGGCCGCGACGCCGTAACAATTGTGTGCTGCGAAGGTCTTGAGGTCGGCCACGATGCCGGCGCCGGCGGAGGGATCAAATCCGGCGACACTAAGAACCACAGGCCATGCCGTGCTTATGGATTGATTCATTCCTTCCCTTGCGTTCCCTAGGGTTGACCGAAACTTGTACCGATTATAGGGACGCTTGACTCTTTGTCAATAAGGATTTCAGTTCTTATTCTTCTGGCGTTTCGGCTTGCTCCCTTCAACATCCATTTCGGTGTCGGATTGGATTTCGAAACGGGGAAGCTGATCGGCGGGAGCGTCGAAACCTTCCTTGCCCTTCATGAGGGCGCTGAGGGTCTGGTGCACAGTGGAATGATTCTGGACCACGCGGCCGTCATCGAGCGCCACGAGAATCCGGCCTTGACCCTTCCCGCTGATCTGGATGTTCAGGTGCATCCCCATGGCCTCGAGTTGCGGAAGCGCCCCCCCCGTGCTCAAGCCTTCTAGGGCGGGAGTTAGCGTATTTTCGAAGTGATAATCCACGATGGCAACCTTGACTCCCTGATGGCGCGTTTTGCCGGAATAGTGCATGGTGCTTTTCCCCTGCACATGGTACGGATAGTTCTTGGCCGGTTGGGCGTCAAGGTTTTGCGACCATTCTTCACCCACTTTGACGCGGTGGTCCGGATAAAGTGACTGGCCCCCCATTTGTTCGAGGAACATTCGCACCATCTGTATGGACGGTTCTCGTAGCGGAGCATCGATGTCCTTGAAAAGACCGTCGGCCCCCTCGAAATCCACTAATTTGCCATCATGATCGTAGTGGGCCGTCAGCGTCTTGCCCACCATCTGCTGGGTCATTTCCTGCTGAGCCTGAGTTATGGAGTCGCGCAGGTTCTCGGGGAGCGTCCCCAGGTCGGCTTGGACATCAAACTTGTCGAATCGGTGTTGAACATCCGCCGCGCCATCCGCCTGCACTTTCAAGACCGTCTCGGTACTTTGCTGGTTCATGCGCAGGTTCGTGGGCATGGGCGGGAAAAAGCTTTTCAAGCTCGGCGGATTGGAATCCATTTTCGAATTCGTCTGGACCTTCGATATGTAAACCATGGACAGGCCGGCGCGATACTTACGAGTTAATTGCACTTTGCCGCCCGCACCCTCCACCGGTGTGGACCCGCCAAGCGCCAACAATAGAAGTGCAATGAACCCCACGGGGCGAAGGTGACAATACCACATGCTACAGGACAAAGGTCGTTCCGGGCCGACGCGCCGCAGGATCGCATGGGTAAGGTTTTCAGGAAGCGACATGCTCCACATCCTTTTCGTATTTTTCCAAGCACTCGCGCGAGCAGAAATGCAGTGTTTCCTTGCCCCGCCTCAGTTGCTGGGAGAGTTCGGTGGAGACAAACATGCCGCACACAGGATCGCGGGCCATTTCTCCACGATGCGGCGCGGCGGAGCGGGACACGGGCGGAGCTTCTCCTGAGGTTGGAGTGTGAACCTGGGAAGAACGGAATAGAGACCCGAGACTTCGCCCCATCGCCCTAAGAAAGAGCGCCAGGATGACGAATTCCAGAAAATCGAGAAGAAAACTTCCCATAAGGGGTCAGACGGCATTTCACTCGGGGAAGATGCCTGGGAGCTAGGTGTTAGGTGCCAGGTACCAAATGTTAAGTGCTGGATTTCATTTCTTTTCCCGGATCTTACCCCCCAGCTCCTGACACCTGAAACCTCGCACCTGAAAACTCAGTGCGGTCCTGCCGCGCTGCCGGTGGTGCGCGCGGTATTGATTTGTTCCTTTAAGCCCGCTAGAGCAGGATGGTTGGGATTCAGTGTGTACAAACGGTCCCATGCTTTTTGCGCGGCGGCGAGGTCATGAGTGCCTTCCAGGTTCACAACGATGGCGTTGAGCATGGTTGGTTCGTGGCGGGGATTGAGCTTCAGGGACTTGTCATATTCGCGCAGGGCATCCTGCGGCCGCCCCGTATAGAAATACGCGGTGCCCAAATCGGTGTGACCATTGACATTCTTCGGATCGAGTTCCAGCGCGCGCTGATACCACTCAATGGCTTTGTTGTACTGCTTTTGGTCGTAAAGAAAATTGGCGAGTTTTAAGCGCACGTCGGCGTCTCGGGGGTTCTTCGCCGCCATGGTCTCCATCTGATGGGTGATAGCCGCGGTGTCAATGGGAGGATGGCCCTCGGGGAGACCCTGCTGAGGCATCGCCCCGCCGGCGGGAGCGGAAGCGGCGCCTGCCGGCGGCGGCATTTCGGAAGGCATCGCGGCGGCCTGCGCTGCCTTCTGACGACCATTCCAGTTCATCTGGGCATCAGTGATATACCCCGCCAGAAAACCCACCGCCAGAAAAATCACCGCCGTAATAATCGTTTCCTTTTTCATGAATCCTTCTCATCTGGATTTGTTGCCAGTCTAATGGACGCTTCGAGGAGCGTCAAGGTGATCGGCTGATTTAGCGATTTAGTGATTTAGCGATTTCAAAATCCATATTTCCCCTTACTCTGCACCTCATTTGGATCTCGCTGTGTGCAGAGAAGAACCAAAAATTCGAATCAACTCGTTGGCCTCGGTCCTTGGCAATGCACGGAAGAGCTTCACGATTCGTATTGCGAACTGTTTGGTTCTCTCTCGCAACTCTTCGGGCTGACTTGGCATGAGCACCTCAAAAGGCATGCCATGGTCGATGAATGTATCGCCAAATCGCTAAATCACAAAATCGCTAAATCACCAATGATCCGATGGCCCGACTTCTCAATGGCTCGGCTTCCATTGGACAAAGAACGCCTTGATACTCTCGAAGCTCATGTGACGGGCGTCGGCGAATTGTCCCTGGTCCATCGCGTACAGGAGGTTCCCGTGTGAGTCCAGGACGGCCATAGCGGGGATTCCGTGCTTGATCGGCACATGATACTGCTCGGCCAAATCCAAGTTCTTATCGTGGCGCCCCAGATCCACCTTGACGATGACAAAGTTCGTTTCGATGATGGAAGCGAGTTCAGGTTTGTGCATTTGCGCATCCAAAGCACGGCAGTCACCGCACCAGTTGGCGCCAAAGATGAGCACAATATTTTTCTTACCCGCCTCAGCAATAACTATCGCTGCGGCAATGTCGTGACGCGCGTCCGCCTTTTCGTCGTAAACGGGAGCGGTGGGCTGCGCCGCGGCGCAGATTACGGCGAGAGAGAACCCTAAGAGAACCCCGTACTTTGGTAGATTCATAGGTTTTCCTTTCACTGCCATCATAACCCAGGTTTCCTCAGATCCCGAGGGCTTGCCGTTAGCTACCCACCTGCGAATTGGCTGTGGTAGCATCTTGTTACACCGTGTAGGAGGTCTTCATCCTGAGCATGGAGTATAGCGGACAACCCGCGTCACGATTCGCTTTTGCCGACATCCTTTATGACAAGAAGGAAGGAATCGCCCGCGTGACGCTGAACCGGCCGGAGATTTACAATGCCTACTCCTCCGACACGCTACGCGAGATGACGGAAGCCTTTCGCGACGCCGCGATGGACGATGCCGTGGGGGTGGTGGTGCTCACCGGCGTCGGCGACAAGGCATTTTGCGCGGGAAGCGATGCCAAGGAATTCTCCAGGGAATTCCTTCGCCGTCCGCGGAACTTCTGGAAGTTCCAAGGCATACTGGCCGAGGCGCTCAATCTGTTCCGTCATCTGGGCAAGCCCACCATTGCAAGGCTGAACGGCGTGGTGGCCGGCGCTGGGAATGATTGGAACCTGGCCGCCGACCTGGCCATTGCGGCGGACCATGTCCGGTTTATGCAGATGGGCACGCGCGTAGGGTTGGTGGACGCCTGGGGTGCAACCCAGTGGTTGCCGCTGGTGGTCGGCGAGCGGCGCGCAAGAGAGATGCTGCTCACCTGTGACGAGGTCACTGCCGACCAGGCGCTCAATTGGGGTCTGGTGAATCAAGTTGTTCCCTTCAAGCAACTGGATCGAGCAGTGAACGCCTTGGCCAAAAAGTTGATCCAAAAATTCCCTGAGTGTACTCGCTACACGCGCCAGCAACTGGATATGTGGAAAGATTTGGCGTGGACTCTCACTTCCGGCCATGCGCGCGATTGGCTTGCCGTGCATGCCACTTCTTGGGAGCCCTACGAAGGCATCCAGGCTTTCATTGAAAAGCGCCCGCCCGACACCAGGACGTTACGGGAGTTGGCGGGGGCGGGAAAATCTAGCGAATTCCTTTGGGGCGCCAACACACGCAAGTGCGAGAGCTGTGGGGCCAAAGGCATTCCGGAAAAGTTTGATTATTGCGGAAAATGCGGGGGTAAACTGAAATAAGAATCGGGATACGGGACACGGGACTCGGGAGTAGAGAAGAAGAGAAGAATTGTGGCACGACACGTGTCCCGCCTCAAGCACCGCGTTTCCCGTGCCCCGTATCCCGTGTCCCAAGTTATGGAGGCCCCATGGCGGACGAACCGGTTGAACAAATTCCCGGCGAAGCGAAGGATGGGGTAAGGAAAGAATACAAGTTCATCCGCTGGGATGACTCGGGGGACGTGGCGCACCTCACCCTGAATCGGCCCAAGCAAAACGTGATGAACATCGGCATGCTTCGGGAAATGGCGTCGGCCATCGATAGCCTTTCCACCCGCGAGGATGTGCGGCTGATCCTGCTCGCTGCCTCACCGGAGTGCGAAGGCTATTTCTCCCTGGGCGTGGGTGCGGAGGGGTACACGCAGCAGATGGTGTTTCAGATGATGGACGCCTTCCACAGCGTCTTTCGCGTCATGATTGAGGTATCCAAACCCGTTCTTGCCGTTGTGGATGGCGTGGCCTCGGGCGCCGGCGCGGAGTTGGCAGCATTCTGCGATCTGGTGGTTGCCACTGAGAATGCACAGTTTCGACAGCCCGAAATCAAGCTGGGCGTGTTTCCACCCATGGGCGCCGTTGTTTATCCTCGCGTCATTGGACCGCGGCTGGCCATGGAACTGCTTCTAACCGGAGAACCGATCAACGCGTTTCAAGCGCTACAAATGGGCTTGGTCAACCGTGTGGTGCCGCGCGACAAGCTGAAGGAGACCGTCGATGCGCTGGTGAAGCGCATCTCGGAACAAAGCGGGCCGGTGCTTACCTTGCTCAAACGCGTGGTTTTCGAAGGCACATGGCAGCCCTTCGATGAGGCGCTGAAACGAGCCCAGAATATCTACTTAAATCAGCTGTTTGATCTCGAGGATTCCCGGGAGGGCCTGCGCGCACTCATTGAGAAACGCAAGCCGGTCTGGAAGAATAAGTAGGGCAGTGGCAGTCGACCCGCAAGCAAGGATCGAAACTCGAAAATCGCGGCGAGGGTCGAGTTTCGTCTTTCAGTTGCCCGCCGTTGCTCCTCAGAGCTCTCCCAGAGATTTCTCCACATCATCCAAAGCCGTTTTGGAAAGCTCGGCAGGAAGTGGGTCGGTGGATCGTCGCGCGTAAACGTGATCGCCGGATTTCGCCGCCTCGACAATCTCTGTGGTGTTTTTTTCTCCAGATTGGATATTGAACCGGTAACCCGGTTTGGCCAGACCAAAATCCGCCAGGTTTCCGCTCTTGGGGAATGAGTCCGCACGCAAATCGCGCAAGTGGGTGAGGAAGGTATCCATCTTATCGGAATTCACCGTCTTGGACTTGGGCGCGGTCTGTTTCCACTGATTCCCCTGACGCTCGAAAGCCCAATGACCCTTGGGCGTGTCCACTTCCACGTGCTTTACGTCGAACGAAGAAAATGAAAACAGGTCCTTCTCACGCAAATCTGCCTGGTTCTTTTGGAACTGGGTGACAAAGTCAGAGCTCAGGGTGAAGACCGGGTCGAGCGCGGAATTCGTGGCAAAATAGTGATCCGAGCCCTTATCCTTTTTCCCTACCACAATCGTCTGCGTTCCGCCACTGCCCGTCAACTGGAGGCGCAGTTCCGGTGAACCGAATCCAAAGTCGCCGCTTTTCTTCTTGTCCTCCTCCGCGATCGACTGCATGGTCAGCCCCCGTAGTTGGCTTACCAATCCGTCCACCGTGAAGCGGTCCGCGCGCACGGGAGGCGGAAGCACCAAATCCCACACGCCTTCGGGATTCTTGTCCAGGGTCCAGCTTGCACCCTTGTACTCAACCCCAATTTTCTGAAGTTGCTCAGCCTCCAGCGTCAGCGCGCGGCGGTCGCGCAGGTCGAACATTTTCTTTTCCAGCGAGGTCTTCAGATAACTGGCCAGGGTGAAGACTTGCGGGTTACCGCTCACTTGCGCATACAAACCGCTACTGGTGGGAGTGTCATCGCCCAACAGCAGCGTGAATGATTGCGGTTTGGCATCGGTGGTAACTTCCAACACGAAGCTGGGAGGATCAAGGCCAAAGTCCTTAAGACTGGTGGGGTGCGGGTCAACCACCTCATCGGAAGTGGCAGTGGTCAAGCTATTCAGGACCCCGGAAAAATTGCCCTGGTCCACTGTCAGAGGGTGAGGATCCGCGATGGTCCACTTCCCGCCCTCGCGGTGGCAGGAGAAAACCTCTCCGTCGCGAGGTTTGAAAGTGATGGACTGGATGTGCTGCGCATCAACGGAAAATATCTTCGTCTGATTAGTGGTCGCGACGGCAGGTTTTTCCTTGCCCTTGTGCTTGTCGTAATAGGTAAAGGCTCCCCACGTGGCCGCCAGGACCACCAAGGCAATCAGGGTATTAATCAGTTTTTGCTTCTTCATGGACTTTGCCACCACCGTACTCGCTCGTCATTCGTCACTACAGCCCTGGCTCGTGACGGCCTCGCTTGCTCGTCACTCGTCACTTGCCATTCGTCACTGCTTTCATCATCGGCGTTGCCACCACACCATCACGCCCGCCAGCACGATCAGAATGGGGATTCCGAACACACCCAGTATCAGCACACGGCGCATCTGTTCCGCATTCATATTCAGGTGCTGCGATTCCGGAGGCGTGGCCCGAATGGAAATGAGATCTTCATCGGCCGAGAGCCAGTTGATCGAGTTCAGGATGAAGTCTCGGTTGCTTTGAAAACCCAGGAAACTGTTCGCCGCCACCAGGGAGGTTCCCAAAGCGACGAAACGGCCTTCCGTCTTCTTCTCTCCTCCTCCCGAGATTGTGCCCGCCACGGCCAAAGAGAGGGGACCCTTCACGTCCTTACCCGCGTGGAACTGGATCTCTTTGATCTTGGGCGTCCAGTCGGTGACCCCATAACTTTCGGAGGAAGTGTCGCAGAGAGAGTCCGCGCTCACACCCGGTTTAGAATTCTTCCCCACCTCAAAGGAGCGCGAGAGGGGGAAAAGCGTGGCGCGGTTGTTGAGCGGTTGAACGATGGGGCTGGATCCGTACTTTACAACCAGCGGCATATACGGTTCGGTGCCGAAAATCTGGGCCACCGGGTTTTCGTCAATCACCAGATCGTTGCGAACCGTCACACCCCAATCACCCAGTAGTTTGGTGAGATTGGGAAGGTCGACGCCGGCATCCAGCATGACGAGCGCGCGTCCGCCGTCCTGGAGATATTTGTTGATAACGTCAATTTCGGGCGGAAGATAATCATTTTGCGGCCCGGCAATGACCGCCATGGTGCAGTCTTTCGGGATTTCCATCTTCTGCAAGAAGGGAAGCTCTTGCGTCTGGTAGTTCTCGTCGCCGAGTTGTTTCTTGAAGCGATCGTAACCCTCGCGCTCCGTGCTTCCCAGGTTGCGCTCCCCGTGCGTTTGAATGAAGCAAGCTGTCCGCTGGCCTTTCAGAACCCGCACCAGCGCGTTGGTGATCCCTTCTTCGCCGTCCCCCTGCGCTTCCATATGACGATCGCCGGCAGACACCACAATTGTTCCAAGAGTGCGGATGCCATATTCTTTGGCCAGGGCGGGTTGGCGGTTGGGGTCAACGTATTTTACCTTTAGCCGGTTCGAGGTTGACGCATACATCCCGAGCACGTCGCGGCGTTCACCAAAGTTGCGCTCCTGGTCAAAGGCGTAAATGGTTACATCCTTGCTCAGTTCCTTCAGTATCTTGTGCGTCTGGTCCGAAAGGCTGTACTTCTTGTTGGGTGTCATATCCCATCGCCGGTCGTGGTTATTGACAAACCAATTCACCAGAACGATGAGGGCAATCACGATGAGTGAGTAGAGAGCAAAATTTGCTCCGGTCAGAACTTGTTGTCCGCTGCGGCCAGCAATGCGATCTTTCCAGGCCATGGCTACGGCCTCCCTTTCAGAGCTTCCACGGAGCGCGCGGTCAGGAAAACTCCCAGAATTACCACGGACAGGTAGTAAACCACGTCGCTCAATTGGATAACGCCCTTCGAGAAATTGTCAAAATGGGTTGTCAGCGCGATATAGGACATGACCTGCCCGACGGTGCTTTGGGAGTAGGCACTGACCCAGTCCAGCAGGTAGAGAAGCAGAAAACCGGCCAAACCCACCGCGCCCGCAATGATCTGGTTCTTGGTAAAAGTGGAAAACCACATGCCCAAAGCCATCAACGAGCCGCCAAAAAGAAGCATTCCCAACGCATTGGCAATCAGCGGTCTGGCATTGGGATTCCCATACATGAAGAGAATGCTGAAGTAGAGAAACGTCAGAGCTTCCAGGATCGCGAACAGAATCATTGAGCCCAGATACTTCCCCAGGATGATCTCCATGTCCGTGAGCGGGGAGGTGAGCAACAGCTCGATCGTTCCGGACCGTTTCTCTTCCGCATAAAGCCGCATGGTGATGAGGGGAATCAGAAAGAGCAGCACCACCGTAAGTACCCCGCCCAGAATGGGCCGGATGACGTATTCATTCAGGCTCATGGGCGGCATGCCCATTCCACCTTGCGCCTCCATCCGTAAGGACGCGATGGCATAGTAAGCCGTAGAGCTGTAAAAGACAAAACCGCATATCGCTGTGTACACGGTCATGACCAAGTAGGCGATCGGCGAATGGAAGTAAGCTCGCAACTCCTTCCCTGCTATCGCCATAACATTGCGCATGGTGCGTTTCCTTTCTGCTTCGGGACACGGGATACGGTACATGGGGGCACGGGACTTGGAATTGCCCCCGGCTTGGTCCGTCCCGTTTCCCGTGCCCCGTGTCCCGGTTCTTTAATTCACCGCTTTCTCTGCTTTCGCTGCGGCCTCTTCACTAATATCCTTGGTGGTGAGTTTCAGGAAGATTTCCTCCAGGCTCAAACCGCTGGTTTTCAGTTCGTAAAGCTTCCAGCCGGATTCCACTGTGGCGCGCGCCAGTTCCGCGCGGACATCCTTATCTTTTTCGGAGTGGACTTCCAAGGTTACCCGGTCCCCACTGGATTCACGGGGCTCAACCCAGTTCACACCGCCGACGCGTTGGAATTTTTCCATGATCTCCGCTGCCGGACCCTCTACCGTGACGAGGACGGTTTCAAACCCTTGCAGGCGCCGCATGAGTTCGTTGGGCGTCCCGACGGCCACAATCTGCCCCTGGTTGATCACCACCACGCGCTGGCAGGTTTTTGAGACTTCCGGCAGGATGTGCGTACTCAGGATCACCGTGTGCTGACCTGCCAACCCTTTAATCAGTTCGCGGGTCTCGATGATTTGTTTGGGGTCGAGGCCGGCGGTTGGTTCGTCGAGTACCAGCACGTCAGGATTATGAATTAGCGCCTGCGCCAGACCCACCCGTTGACGGTAACCCTTGGAAAGTTTCCCGATCTGGCGATTGCGCACGTCCCCGACGGCGCATTTCTCAATGATTCCGTCCAGGCGAGTTTTCCTTTCGCCGCGCGCTACACCTTTGATCCGAGCCACGAAGGCCAGATACTCCGCCACCGTCATGTCCGGATAGACAGGAGGGGTTTCCGGAAGATAGCCGGTGTGCCGCTTTGCTTCCAAGGGCTGCTCGGTCACATCGTAGCCGGCTACGAGAACCTTTCCCTCCGTGGGGGGAAGGAATCCCGTGATCACGCGCATCGTCGTGGTCTTCCCGGCGCCATTGGGCCCGAGAAATCCCAGCACCTCTCCCTTTTGCACACTAAAGCTCACGCCGGAGACGGCCAATGTGGGTCCGTAACGTTTGCTGAGGTTTTCAACTTCGATCATGAAAAGCCACCCTTCCTGCTTCCGAGGATATGCAACTGTTTCCGATCTCTCCAGCTCATCCTGTCGACGTTGGTCTTAAGGACAATTAGACAACCAAAATGATCGACCGGGCTTGCGGCTGCCCAGCCACTGGGGATTACCAAGCGCGCTCAACCTATTAGAATTACCAGAAAAGGCGTAGGGTTGCCAAGTAGTTTCATGGGGTGGGGAACGGGGGAACATAGGTGGTGGGTCGTAGGTAGCGCGTGGGGATACCCGGATTATTTGACCACTGCAAGCCGGCACATGATATTCCGCGCCGGGAAAATCCAGGCGAAGTGCTTTTCGTAGAAATCTACTGAGATTCCGGCAATAATTCGTCCCAGATTATCCAACAAGAAATTATGGCCAAAGGTCAGCCCGCGGTCGAGAATTCGGAATCCCCCTGCATTGTAGGTAAAGTTTTCAAAATTCCCTTGCACGAAGTAATCAAAGCTGTGGAATCCAAGATGAACGAGGTGTGTGGGGTCCGTGTAAGAGTCCATGCAACTATAATGCGGCGTCACCACCACAACCTCGGCGCCGGGTTTGGCGATGCGGTGCACCTCCGCCATGGCGCGGAGGACGTCCGGCTGGTGTTCGATAAAATGCGAGAGATACACCTGGTCGGCGCAGGATTCGCGGAGAGGCCAGGGAAAATGCGACAACTCGCAAAGGACGTCGGCATCCGAGCCCGGCTGCCGATCCAGTCCAATGGAGCCCGCTACCTGTTTCTTCTTTCCGCAGCCAATGTCAAGAATGAGCATCAGAACTTCCTTCGGGATACGGGATACGGGACACGGGATACGGGGCACGAAGAAAAAGCGCGCGGGAACAGGAATGGCGCTTTGAAGTTGTGGAGCCCACCCGCGGGATCGGATTCCCTGACTCCCAAGATGCGCCATCACGCCCGTGTCCCGAATCCCGTATCCCGTGTCCCGTACGCCGTATCCCGTACCCCGTATCCCGAGTTCCCTACTCTACTACCAGAGTGGCATGGGGCGGCAGGCGGAGCGTCGCGCCATCGGGTGCGAGGTTAGCGCCATCGAGGGCGTAAAGCTGGGTTAGTTTGTGCGCCATGCCGGCGAGCCCGGTCAATCGGCAGGCGATGGGCACTTCCGTGTAGTTCACCACGGCGACGCGCCCGCCGAGTGGGTAGACGGCAACCCGAGGGGGCGCATCAAGCGAGGTTACCGTGAAATCGGAAACCCTGCGCCGCAGTTCTTTCAGTGCCTCCCGGAGTTCGGGCGTGGGCTGCTCGATCCGATTTTTCCCATCCACGTACGTCAGGTTCGGCAATGCGTCGGAGAACACCACCAGCTTACCTCCGCCCGCGTCCATCGTTTTCAAATATTGATTCTTGTCCAGGTTGAGTGGCGCCGGAGTGGGCAATCGCGGGTCACCATTAAGCAGATGCGCGGCGGGTTCGCTGAGGAAGGCGGTGCCGCCGGCGGCCAGCAGGCGTACAAGTTTGGGCACAAGCCCCGCGTCTCCGAGCGCCTGAGTTGTAAGGATCACCGCGCGAGCGCCTTCGGGAAAATTCCCGGTCGGGGCCTCGGGAATTCCCAGCATGCCGATCTTATCGAGAATGTTCCCTTCCTCGCCGGGATCGCTGGACACGGGTTTGTAGGTGGCAATGCCGCCCCAGTCGGAGACAAACGTGGCAAGCTTTTCATATTGGGCACGCCGCTCCGCCAGCGCTTCCGCCTGACCATGGAACTCCGGAGACGCCAGGTCGCCGTAGTGAAAGAGAAAAACCTCGGGAGCGCCCGCCAGAATAGTGGTCAAGGGTTGATCCAGGTAGAGCGCGGGGGTGGTGCCGTAGGGACCGAACCAGCCACCGCCGGTTTTGGCTCCGCCTACGCCCGAGAGCCAGCGGTATATGAATTGGGGTAGGTACTGCTGCGTGTGCCCCCACTCGTCGGAAGCGGGATCACGGAGTTCCGTGCCCACCCAGATGCGGTCGAAGATCGCCGCCTCCTGATCGGGCACATACCCGCGATCCTGGAAGCGGTCATACCATTGGGGGAATTTGATGATGACTTTCACATTCGGATTCACGGCGTGCGCGGGACCCACGACGCGCTCGCGGCTCATTTGCAGCATCAACTTCTCACGATACTGCTGCCAACTCAACGCTCCCTTCGCCGCCGCACACTCCGAGCATTGGCAGTCGGTGAAAAAGAAATCGTCAATCATGATTTCATCAAATAACGCGGCGGTTAAGCGAAAGATGGACTCCAGGCGCTCCTGATTCTGGCGATGGGTGAAGCAAGCAGCAACATGCCAGCCGGTCGAGATCTTGCCAAGCCCGGTGGTGGTGACGCAGCCGGAGACCGTAAGCCCCGCTTGGCGGAAGAAATCGCGTGCGGCCTTGAGAGTGCCTTCATCGGCCTGATAGCCGTCGCGAAAGGATTCAATGTAGACCTTGGTGATGCCCATCTTGTGACAGAATTCGAGTGCCTCCTGCCGGCCCTGGTCGGTCGTCAAGTGATCGCGTACATCCTGCGCGGTAAACAGCGTGGACCAAACGACGGCTCGGGCCGGGCGTGCCGGGAGCAGAATCGCGGCCAATAGGAAAACCGTGACCAGCACGGGCGAAAAATGAAAATACAGCCACCTCTGTTTGCATGAAGAAATCAAGGCAGAACTCCTTGGGAGTAATATCGCCGCGGGCTGACAAAACGTCCTCCTGCCACACCCTTCGGCGCAGGCGCACACCATAACAGAATCGGGTCATTAAATCATCGGGTCATCGGTGTGGGTAGCGTCCTAAAAGCGTGTTGGTTTTGGGGGGCGTTGAGATTTAATGCTTTTGTCTATGCCTGCATCGCATCGCGATCCGTGCGGTTTCGGCTATGGTATCCAAGAGGCGTTCTTCATCGGCATTTCCTGGATTCTCAAACGGTATATCCTTGATTAGGATTTTGGTGAAATCCTGTGGGTCTCTGACAACGGTAAGTCCGTGATCTAGGAGCCTGTCGGAGATAGATTTTGGCTCCCCACAGATCAAGTCTCAAGATTTTGGGGAGGAGGGTGGGGTTGATTATTGACAATGGAGGAAAGGCTTGTAAGATGCGGTTATGGGCAA
>Ga0187860_1000296_pt1 | contig 49084 bp, 32 predicted proteins | sample June2016WEW_10_4_FD_132981 | JGI IMG/M metagenome (GOLD analysis project Ga0187860, IMG submission 132981) | Peatland microbial communities from SPRUCE experiment site at the Marcell Experimental Forest, Minnesota, USA - June2016WEW_10_40 | ecosystem: Environmental > Terrestrial > Soil >...
CGGCATCATGCGCACCACTGAGCAGATCGACGCCCTGGAATTGATGGGCCTCAACCCGCTGCGTTACGTGGTGGTGCCGAACGTGCTCGCCTCGCTCCTGGCCTTGCCGGTGCTCACGGTAGTCTTTGATGTGGTCGGCATCTTTGGGGGTTACCTGGTCGGCGTTCGCCTCATGGGCCTCAACGGCGGCACGTATTTCGGGGAGATGAGCAATCACGTCGAGATGAAGGACATCTTGGGAGGCCTCTACAAGGCCCTAACGTTTGGCCTGCTTATCGGCTGGGTGTGTTGCTACAAAGGATACCACAGCCGGTTCGGGGCCGAAGGCGTCAGCGCGGCTACAACCCAAGCCGTGGTCAATGCCTCGGTGCTCATCCTGGTTTGCGACTACTTTGTGACTTCGGTTGTCTTTTAGGAGGAGCCATGATCCGAGTCCATAATTTGTGGAAATCCTTTGGTCGCCAGGAGGTACTGCGCGGGGTGTCGTTCGAGGTTCAGCCGGGTGAATTCATGGCGCTCATCGGAGGCAGCGGCTGCGGCAAGAGCCTGCTGCTGAAACTCCTGGTCAGCCTTCTTAAACCGGACAACGGCCGAATTTGGGTCTCCGGCAAGGATCTCGCTGCCTCCAGCGGGAAAGAACTCGAGTCCCTGCGAAGCCGCATCGGCTTCGTCTTCCAGGGCGGGGCGTTGTTTGATTCCATGACCGTCTATGACAACGTGGCGTTTCCCCTGCGCGAAAAGACTAGCCTCGGCGAGAAAGACATCCGCCGCAAAGTCACGGGAGAACTCGAACTGGTGGGTCTGCGCGATGCCGAACACAAATTCCCCGCCCAACTCAGCGGGGGCATGATCAAGCGGGTGGCACTGGCCCGTGCCCTCGTGCGCGATCCGGAAATCGTGCTCTTCGACGAGCCGACGACCGGCCTGGACCCGGTCGTCTCGCGTGCCGTTCTCGATCTGTTTAACGAGGTGCACCAGCGCCTCAGGCTGACCGGGATCCTGGTTTCACACGAGATTCCGCGGATTTTCGAGATTGTGCAAAAGGTGGCGATGCTGCACGAAGGCCGGATTGTCGCCGTTGAATCACCAGAACGGTTTTGTGCTTCGCCCGAGCCAGTGATCCGCCAATTCGTGAACGGAAACACGACGGCTCAATCGTGCCTAAATGGGGAAACTGGTCCGAGAGCGTGTTTTGAAAACCCTGTGAAGCCTTCCTGCTCGTCGTCGTTCTCGTGCTCGCCCTCGGCTTTTCGGGATTTCTCGATTACGAGCACGAGGACGACGACGAGAACGAGCCCAGTCCTGCATTTTCCAAAAATGAACTGAGATGAAAAAGACGTACTTAGAATTCGTGGTGGGTCTGTTCCTGGCCATCGGCATCGGCTGTCTGGCCTGGTTGAGTATCAAGCTTGCTCGGAAGGAGTTCTTCGCCAGAAACGGCTACGAACTTCAGGCCTCGTTCAGCAATGGCAGCGGCTTGCGCCGGGGCACACCTGTTGTTATCGCGGGCGTCGAAATTGGCCGGGTCGCGAGTGTCGGCCTTGAGGATTACGAGGCCAAAGTTCGCCTCGTGGTTCAGCCAGGGGTGGTACTGCAAGGCGACACCATCGCCTCCATCAAGACCAAGGGCCTGATTGGGGAGAAATACATCGAGCTTACGCCCGGGGCGTCGGATAAGACCATCAAACCGGGCGGTGTCATCCGCGAGACGCAGCCGGCGATGGACCTGGAGGCGTTAATTGGGAAATACATCCAGGGGAACCTCGCGAAGCCGGACGACAAAGGGCAGCCGCCCCGGTGAATCCACAGTGTGAACTTGCCCCTTTAGAACCAATGAAAACAATGAAAACACTCCGATGCATGTCGCTGGCGCTGGTGGCCGTGGGCGCCAGCCTGTGCGCCTGCGCTGATGAACCGACTGCCCAGATCCGCACCACCACCGACACGATCCTCGCCTTGCTGGCGGATCCGGCTCTCAAAATTGAGGCCCGCAACTCCGAGCGGCGGCAGTTGATTCGAATGGAACTCGACCGGCGGATCGATTGGGCAACGGTCGCCCGCAGCAGCCTGGGACATCACTGGGCCAAGCGCACGCGGGCCGAACAAACGGAGTTCGTCAGTCTCTTTAGCCGCCTCCTCGAGGAAACCTTCATAGATAAATTCGAGACTCAGCATAGCGAGCTGGCTAAGGTCGAATACCTCGGAGCGAAGATCATCGATGAGTACGCGTCGGTGAAAGCCCAGGTCACCACGAAGGACCAGATTGTTCATCCCGTCGAATACCGGCTGCAAAAATCCGGCAAGGACTGGCGGGTTTACGACGTGCTGCTCGAAGGCGTGAGCCTGGTGAAGAATTATCGGGACCAATTCGACGAAATCCTGGCCAAATCGTCTTACGGGAAATTAGTAGCTGATCTCCGAGCCAAAATCCCACAGGCGGTCACCCTAGCCGCTTCCAATCCGCCCTAACTCATCATCGCACTTACACTATGACACCACCTTATATTATGAAGTCACTTTGTCTGGCTGCATGTCTGTTCGTCTCTCTCTGGCCAGCTCGGGGCACCGAAAACCCGGCGGGGCAGAACTCGCCCCCGGCCGGCCGCTCCGCCGTCGAGAACGAGGACCCCTTTCGGGACCCATTTGCCTCCGAGAGCCAACAGGCCAAAGCCCAACCGAAAATCAAGGACCCCTTGCAGCCGATGAACCGCGCCTTTTTTCATTTCAACGATAAGCTTTATCTCTGGGTCCTAAAACCAGCCGGCAAGGGCTATAGCAAGGTGGTTCCACGTCCGGCGCGGACGTGCGTGGGCCGCCTTTATAGGAACGTGAAGTACCCAGTCCACCTCGTCAACAACCTGTTCCAAGGGAAATTCAAAGCGGCAGGGCTTGAGACGGGCCGCTTCTTGGTCAATTCGACGGTGGGCGTCGGCGGGCTCTTCGATCCGGCCACGCGCTGGAAGATCGAGGCTCACCCGGCGGATTTCGATCAAACTCTTGGCCTTTATGGTTTACGCCCGGGTATCTACTTCGATTGGCCGGTATTTGGTCCGTCCAGCCCGCGGGGCACCGCCGGGTTGGCGGCCGACTCTCTGTTGTCACCCTGGTCTTACGTCGGCGGGGGCGTCGGCGTTGCCCTTGGGATCCCGGCGTACAAAGAGCTGAATGGTGCCTCCCTCAATCCCGGCGACTACGAGTCCTTCAAGAAAGCCACGCTGGACCCCTACGTGGCCATGCGTTCTGCGTATTATGAGACCCGCGCCGAAGCCGTGGATAAGAGCAAAGCCAAGAATAGCGCCCAAAAAGTGGCTTCGATCCCCCTCGCGCGGGGCGATGATTAGGCCGGCATACGACCGCCCTCCCCGTCGCACGGCTGACCAAACCCAAATCAGTTGTCGATTTATGGAACTGTTTCACAAGCCAGCAACCCGCAAGCTCTCGAGATGAATTTTACGGGGATTTTCCTCGATGAAGGGCGCAGGATACTTAACTGAGCCTTCGGCGGGGAATTCACTCAATGAATCCCAATCAATACAAACAACCAAATAATAACATACAGCTATGGATAAACAGTTATCAGCCAACACAAATGAGGGCCGCGCGTTCGCGGAAGACGCGCAGGCATGGCTGATCGCCGCCGCTGATGTGGGCAGAAAAAGAGTCGAGGAAGCCCGCCGGCGTCTGGCGACCGCGGCGGAACGTGGCCGAGGGTCGGCTATGAAAACCCTAGTCAGCCTGCTGGTCGTGCTGAGTTGCGGGCTGAGACCGGCCTTCGGCGTGACCAATGACGCTCACGGGACGCCCTGCGGAACCGTGATTGCGCCGTCGGGGCACAAATCGGCGTCCCAATCGCCACCGGGTGGCGTCACAACAATCATTCGCGAAAACGTGCTGTTTCAACACGCCGTCAAAGGGATGGACACCAATAGCCTGAACGCCAGCAGCAATGGGAAGCTTTCGACGCCTGGGCAACAGCCAGCACCCACGAATGGCGTGCCTCCCGAAGAACGAACCGCATTAGGGCCAGTCGATGTGGCAGCGTTTACACAAGTAAACCGACGCCGGGAATATTTCTCGGACCAGGATAAATATGGCGGGATCTTGTACAAAGCGTATAGAGCAGATAATCCCCTTCAGTTGATCAATCCCTTTGCGCCCCGGGAGTATGGTCAAAGTGAGGCCGCGGAGCTCCCGCGCGACCCGATCAGGAGCGTTCCGAGCGGGTTCACTGTGTTCTCGTTCCGGTTCAAATGACACTGGCCCGCGGCTTCATGATCCATTAGAATTGGTACTGTCACGACTTCCCTATGCAGGCCCTGGGCCGTGCCCGACGTCACTTGCGGACGTCGGGTGTTCGCAAAGGTTTACCGCCGGTCCGATTACGTTCCGGAACTCCCGCACGTTCCCGGGCCAACCGTATCCCTGCGTTTTCGAATAGAGTGCTCGTTGGCCAACTCCAGGAAGAGCCTCGCCGCCTTCTTGGGATCGGATCGCGGCTCAGGGGGAGTTACCATAACTGGGTAATCTGCCGATCGCGAATCAACTCTCAACTCCAGAGGTCGAGTTTTCGGGTAAACGAAATTCCGACATCGGTTGAACTTCCGCTGAGCTAATAGATAAGCATTCGCCATCAGTGACTTACGCGTCCGCATGGGATCTGGCATAGTCGATGCACTCACCATGGCATGAAGACTCTTATGGTCGAAAAAATGAATGAATACCTGTTCCGCGTGGACGGCAAACCAGTGCTCGCTCCAACCGCGCTTGGCAAGACACGAAACCGGCGCAACGAGGTGGTACCACTCGTCGCCGTCAGCTAGCTCGAGGTTGGTCTATGGAACTGTTTCACAAAATCTTGAAGACTGCGGTTGCGGGTGAGGCTTCGGACATTCATTTGAAGACCCGCACCCCGGTGGTGTTTCGGATAAACCGGGAGCTCCTGGCCATCGAATGTCCCAACCCCACACAGGATTGGATGAGCAACGTGGTCGAGCACGTGGCCCCACCACACCTGAAGACCCGCCTGGAGCAGGAACGCGAAATTGATTTCTCCTACTTCGTCCCGGGCATCGGACGGTTCCGCACCAACCTCTTTCAACAGCGCGGTCACTGGTGCCTGGCCATGCGCTACGTCAAAACCATCGTGCCAAAGTTCGAGGAATTGGGTTTGCTCCCGCAGATTCGCCAGATTGCCGAGTCGCCACGCGGCATCGTCCTGGTGGCCGGCACTACTGGGTGCGGCAAATCCACGACGCTCGCCGCGATGGTCGAACACATCAATGCCAATTTCAAAAAGCACATTGTCACTCTCGAAGACCCCATTGAATACGTGTTCGAGGACAATCAATGCGTGATCGAGCAGCGCGAAGTGGGGTTGGACACGCTCTCGTTTGCTCACGCGCTCAAGCACGTCCTGCGGCAGGACCCGGACGTCATCATGATCGGTGAAATGCGCGACTCGATCAGCTTCACGGCGGCCATGAGCGCCGCGGATACCGGGCACCTGGTGCTCTCGACGGTGCACACCACCAACGCCTCTCAGTCGGTTAGCCGCATTCTCGATTTCTTCAAAGCCGAAGAGCGGGAGCAGATTCGGCGGCAGCTTGCCAACACGTTGCAGGCGGTCATCTGCCAACGGATGGTGACCACGCTCGCCGATAACATGACTCCGGCGCTCGAAATCATGATTAACACCCCGACCGTCAAGAAACTCATCGAAGAGAACCGGCTAGACAAGCTTGCAGCCGCGATCGAGACCGGGACTGAGGACGGGATGATCAACTTCAACCAGGCGCTCTACAACCTGGTTAAACAGGGACAGGTGAGTGAACGGGAAGCCTTGAGCAAAGCCAGCAACCCACAGGCCCTTGAGATGAATTTCAAGGGCATCTTCCTGGACGAAGGCCGCCGGATCCTCAATTGAACAGTGCAAAGCCGTGCGCCGGCGTCATGACCTCAAAGACACAGATTTTCGGAAGCGCACGTGTCCGCATGTGCGACGCTTCCCTTTCGGCCGGGAAGCAACGGAATGACACAAGGACCCAGGCATTTCATCGTTTGGTCAATCGGACGAACGTGCGCTTCCGTTACAATTCAGGGCTCATCTCAGACGCAGGTTCCGCCACCAGCTCAGGCTCCACAAGCAGCGACCGTTTGAATTGGGATATGCTCGCGATCTGGGTGTTTGTGGTGTTCAATTTCGCTGCGCTCGTATTCGCCGGATACGTCATTTGGGCCAAATGCGCCAGCCCATCACCCTTCTAAGCAAAGGAAGCGGTACAAAGCGCTGATCGAGCAACTCAAGACCGGGGGGACTTACTGGCAGGTCGAACAAACCAAAGGCTGAAGAGCGTGTAGTGACCGTCAAAGGCCAGGGGGCTTTCCAAACAGGCTCTTCAAGGGTAAATCAGCAACGCCGCTTGCCCACGTCGGCTCGGCATCGGTGGACTTCATGGGCTCAGGCCTTGGACTATCCGGGCTTCGAATCCCAACTTGTGGCTCACCGAATCGCTTTGCACAGATTTCCAGCAGAGCGCTCGTGACTGTAAGGATGACCGGCCCGAGCACGAGTCCACTCCAGCCAAAAAGGAGCAGCCCGCCCACGAGGGAGACGAAGATGCTCACTGAGGGGACCTTCAACCGGTCTTTCACCAGCGCCGGATAAAGAAAATTCTCGATCGCGCGGACCAGGAGGCTGCCCAACGCAGCCACGCCGAGTGCTTCTCCCCACCTGCCTTCCAGGCCGAGGTACACTGCTGCCGGGAGCCAAAGGACAAAGGTGTCTACCACCGGCACGAAAGCGAACACAGCCGCCACCAGCGCCCAAAACCAAGGAGAAGGAACCCCTAGCCAGCAAAACATCAATCCGCCAAGCAGACCCTGGAGGACGGAGAGGGCGAGCATGCCATAGAGGGTCGCATGGATCGTGTCATTGACCCTGGAAAAGACTGTGTCGATATCGCTCTCGCTCAAGGGCAAAAACCAGCGTATGGCCTGGAGCACGTGAACTCGATCGCGCAGAAAATAGAACAAGAAATACAATGTAAGGCAGACCTGAACGGCCGCAATGGCGGATTCCTTTATTAACCTGGAAATGACGGTCTTCAGCCAAGTTGTGGGCATGGAGGCGTTTTCCGGCGAACTAACCTGCTGCTCAATCCGAGCTAGCAGGTGAGCCATTAGCGGATGCTCCTCGCCACGTACGTGCCATTTACCGGCTGCGATTTGCTTTTGGATGTTTTCGGGGACCGAGGTGGCTTGTTCGGCGAGCTTTTGGGCAAACCAGGTGGCCGGGACCACCACGAGCAATCCAATGACGACCAGCGAAAGAGCCGCCGCCAGACTCGGCCGTCGCACCTTTGCCTCAAACCACCGATGTAACGGGTTGAAGACCAATGCCAGGGCGCCAGCCCAGACCAGGGATGGGATGCAAGGCTGGGCCAAGCGGTAGCACAAGTAGATGCCAAACGCCGCGAGCAGAGGCAAAGCAATCGCCCGAATGCGAGTGCGAGACCACCCACCATTCCCGCCAAAGGCGGTTTCGTGTGAATCAAGCTGTTTCATCTTGAGACCGGACCCGACGTGACCTCGAGAATCTCACTCTTACGGTCAGTGCAGGTCGTCATTGAAAGGCACATACATCTTCCGTGCCATCTTCCGGTAATGCGCCGTTTGCCTTGCAAGTGCGCCATTTATGCAGTTTCCCGGTTCGCAATCTTCCCACCGTGCCCACACGAGTTTTCGTGCGTTCTAAAAATCGCACCCTGTCCCCAATACCGTGTCTGGCACGCAAGTCCCTGGGAACCCGTAGCTTCCGCGATGCTCTTGGTGTTGGCACGTAACATGATTATGGGATCTCGATGGCGTACTTCATAAAGCCGATTGAAGAAGAGCGATGCGTGAGCTTGTCCTATGAAGGCGAGTTGCCGCCCCGGGAAATCGCTGCCGCCCGATATGAAGCGCATGGACTGCTCAATGCCCGGCGTTGGAGCCGAATTATGGTGGACCTCACGCAGTTGCGTTCTGTTCCAACATCACCCCAACTGTTCGACTTCGCGAAGGGATTTGCCGGCCAGATTCCCCCTGATGCCCGCGTGGCCCTGGTGGTTCGCCCTGAGCAGGTCCGGCAGGCCAATCTTGTTGAGAAGGTCGCCAGAAGGGACGGTATGTTTTTGTCCTATTTTGTCGATCCGGGAAAGGCAGCGCTCTGGATGCAACGATCCCAGGCGGTCCGACGGAAGCTCGGGCCGGAACACCGGTTTCAAGAAGGCAGGGCTTCTAAACCCTCCCCTGCCGTTTCAACGCGGGCGCAGCGGCGGGCAGGGAACCGACACGCGTGAGTTTTGCGCTCATGTGGGGTTCTTAATTGCGTTCCCACCGGAAAGCCAAAGCAAGTCTCCAATTCCAGTTTCTCCTCACGGCAGTGGCGGGCCGAGTTTGACTCGGTAGAATCGCCGCGGCGCGGCGGAATTCGTGTCCGTCCAATTGAACGGCAACACGGGCGAATTGGTGGTGAAAACGTTGCTCCATTGCGTGAGGTTTGTCGAGGTTTCAATCGCGTAATCCGGACCGCTCTGGCCGCCGACGTTGAAACTGAATTGCCCGCCAGCAAATGCAATGTTGCTGATGCCCGGCGCGGAAAGCGGATTGACGACCACGGAAAAACTTTGCGTGGCGCTCATGCTGGGCGTGCCATTGTCGGAAACCTGCAATGTGAAACTGTTCGTCGAGTTCGCCTGCGTAACGAGCGGTCGGAACGAAAAGGCGCCGCTGTTGGTGTTGAGCGTGGCGTTGGTCGCGCCGGCCAACAGCGCGAAAGTCAGCGTCTGTGGCGGCTGGTTGGTGTCCGTGGCGGTGGCGGTAAACGCAACGGTCTGGCCGGCGTTCACGGTCTGGTTGGCAATCGGGGCCAAAATCGGCGGCGTGTTGGGGGGCGTGACAGCATTCAACGTTAGGGCGATCGTAGTCGCGTGGCGGAGCAATCCGCACGTGGCGGTGATGGTCACATTCGATGTGCCGGAGGTTACGGTGTTGGAGGCCGTGAGCGTGAGCGTGCTCGCGCCACCGGGAATTGGATTCGTGGCAAACGTGGCTGTGACTCCGCTTGGAAGGTTGCTTGCGCTCAAGGTATGACATCCGTTCAAGCCGTTCATCGGCGTCACCGTGATCGCGCTCGTGCCGTTCGTCCCGCCCTTCACAGTTAAGCTGGTTGGGTTGGCCGACAGGCTGAAGTCCGGCGCGGGCGCATTCCATGAAACGGAATCAATGCAACAAGTGTTCGTCCAGCCGGCACTGGTGTTAAACTGAATGCCGAGATTATGGAATGGCGCAACGGCGTTCGCCGGCACGGTCAGGGACAGCGTGTTCCAGGCGTTGGGCGTGAAACTTCCATACCAACTGCTGGTCCATGCCCAGTTGTTGTCCTGCATGTAGGGCTGGAGGTTGGAGATGTTGTAGCCGCTCGGAATCCAGACATGGAAAGTAATCGTCATGCCGGGGAGAACCGACACGTTGCCCACAGACACGGATGATGATCCCGCTGCTGTGCTGTTGATGTTCACAGCCAGCGACTGATTGCCGGCATAGTGCTGTGCGGTGGAAGTCGCCACTCCGGAAATGACGCCACCGCCGCCCGCCCAACCCTGCGGGTCGGTTTCAAAATTGAATTGCGCCGGGTCCGGGTTCACGCCGGTGGTCGTCGCGTGAGCCTCAGGTGAATAACCTGTCGGCCCGGAGCCGTTGACGGCAACCACTTGATAATAATAAGTGGTGCCGCTGTTGAGATTGGTATCGGTATAGGATGTGCCGGCAATGCCCGTGACCACCGGGTTGGTGCCCTCGCCGCCGGATTCCGCTGCCCGGTAGAGATTGTAGCTGGTCGCTCCGCTGCCGGCAGTCCAGGACAAATTAACATTGGTGTTGTTACTAAGCGTCGCGATCAGACCGGACGCGGCGTAAGGAGCGCCATTGGGTGGCGGCGGCGCAACTCCGCCGGTCAACACCCGGACAGCGTTCGTATCACTGATCGCGCCCGTGTCATAGGCAAATGGACTATTGCCAGTGCTCCAATAAAACGGGCTCATTCCGTGGGCATGGGCGGAATCAACCAGATACTTGTTCCAATAGTAACAGGAAGCACTATTCCAAGCTGCCTCCGTCGCATTGGTTGATAGGACCGACTTCCCCGCCGCCTGGAATTCGCCGATCATCACCGGAATTCCCTTGCTGACATACTGGTCAACCAGTTGTTGAAATCCAGAGTCTATCGCGCCTTCTTCGGGCGAGCCGCAGTCATGAGACGCATCTCCGGAATAATGGTAAGCGGGTCCCCAGAAGTATTGCATCGCGCCCCACGATGCGTCGCCCTGCAATTGCGTGAACTGAAACGGCGTGTAGTTGTGATATTCAACCATCAGACGATTGGAAACCGTGTCCGTTGGAAGAGAATTCAACCACGACGTGTCCCCGCCGCCTTGCAGCACAAGCCAGCGGTTGGTGTTGTTGCCACCGACACTGCGAATCGCGTTGACGAACGTCTGGTAGTAAAACATCAACGTGTCCATCTCAGTGGGATTATTCACGTTGGGTTCGTTACAGGCGGCAAACAGCAAATGGTTGTCGTAACCGGCAAAGGTGGTGGCAATCTGTGTCCAGTAAGCCTTCACCTTCGCGTTGACGATGGGATCCACCGTTGTGCCAATGTTGCTTTGCAGCCAGCCATCGTCCCAGTGATCGTTGATCATGACATACATTCCCGCAGCGATGGCCCCGTCCACCGTCTGTTTGACCTGCGCCATGTAAGAGGGATTGATCAGGTAGTTGGTGGCGTTGGCGGTGATGTTGGTGGTGCCGGTCATGTCCCATGCGCACGGGATGCGCACGGCGTTGAACCCGTTTTGTACGGCCGAGTAGAAAAGCGCCAAGTTTGGCGGACCCCAGTTTAACTCCAGCGCATTTCCGACGTTCATCCCATAGGTCGGATTCGGCCACGGCATGGAAGCGGGTATGTTGGTGGCCGCCGCTTGCAGCCCCAGATCGAACACGGCGTCAAACTTGTGGCTGCTTCCGGTGGTGATCGTGCCGCCGCTGGTGGGAATGATCGCGATTTCGCCGCTGGCGTAAGCGTTGGTCGCCACAGCGAGCGCCGCCCAACCGCCGCCGGTCGGCTGGATGCCGAAAGTAAACGCGTAGGGTTTGTTCGTTGCCAGTTGCACGTTCAGCCCGCTCCACTTCAACCAGTCGCCGTCGGTAAAACCCGGATTCGGCGCGCTGACCGTGACGAGCAACGTCGCCGTGCTGCCGCTCATCGAGTAAATGCGCAGGTAATACGTCGGCGTGTTCGTAGGCGTGCCGTAACCGTTGCCGGAATTCAATCCCGCCATCTTGATGGCCACCGACACGAGTTTCATCGCGTTGGTTCCGGTGGTGAAGGTCTGACCAACGGGCGGATTGTTGTCGGTGAAATAATTTATTCCGTCAGGCCAGGTCTGGTTGCCTTGGGTCGAGAGTTGGTAGATGTCGTTCGTTCCAGGACTTGGCGCGGCAACTCCGATGTCCGTAAGCGTTTGCGCATGTAAAACACCCGCCAGCCCGATGGCGAGAAGTTGCAAACTGAAACGCAGCATTCCGAAACCTTGGCGAAATTCCGGCACACAATTCATGGTCACACAGGATGACATTGACGCTATCTACCGCAAATCAACAAGGTCAGCAATCGTCTGTTCTAGTGACAGCCGGAGCGCCCGTTTTCACTTCGTCACTCACCACTCCCGCCGGCGGGCAAGACGGAGATTTCAGCAGCGCTCGTCCAGCCGCTTCCCCAGATTGCCTGCAAAGAGGTGAAGCGGAAGTAACGGGCGCTGACCGGAGCAAAGGCGACTTCCTGCAAACTTGGGTTGTTCTGGATGTTGGCAAATGAGCCATCGGCGACGTTCGTCGTCCATGTCACGCCGTCGGCACTCGTTTCAAACCGGTATTTTTCAACCACGCCATTGAGCAATCCATCCTGGCGCGGCAGATAGGTGAACCCGCCGATCCGATGCGTCGTGCCCATGTCCACGGTGATCGTGTGCGGCTGCTTCTGGTCGGCATTCCAACGCGTGTGCCAGATGGTGGATGAATTGCCGTCAATCGCGCGGGCGGCAGAATCGTCCGCCCCGGCGGTTTCCTCGCTGTCCACGCTGACCACTTTCCAGCCGATCGGCAGCAGGCCCGCGAAAACGCGCGAACCGGAAATACCAAGCTCTCCATCGGGCAACAAACTCGCGGCACGCACCGTGACGCTGCGGTCCAGCGGCAAAACGATGGGCGAGGTGTAGATCGCCGACTTCGCCGTCGGCTCGCTGCCGTCCACGGTGTAAACCATTTTGTTGCCAGCCAGATTGCTGAGACTGACTGTGCCGTTGGTGGTGCGGTCGGAAATGCTCGGCGGCAGGGTTTTGACGGATTGCTTGAAGAGGCCCAGTTCGGCGAGCGTTGGTTCGAGACGCGAACCGATGACGCGGATGCGTACCTGGTCGGTGGTCACGGGCGATTTCAAGCGAATGAGACGGCGATGGCCCACGGTGGTGAGTTCGTCGGACGCGACGTGTTCCGGCGCGATCCACGCCGAGCCATCCCGCGTTTCAATGGCAAAGGATTCAATTCGTTGGCCGCGATGGTCCACGGCTTCCTGCAATGAAACGACATCGAACGTAACAGCCTTCGGCAGCGTGAGCGTCACCGAACCGGTTGTTTGACCTGGCGCCGTTTCCCACCAAGTATCCAGGTTGCCGTCGAGCGCAAGCGCCGGACCATTCGTGGCGCTGGAGGTGTCGGCGGTGACTTTGCCGCCAGCGGCGAGGTCGGTGGCGAACGTTTCGTTGATGATGTCCGCCGTCCGATTCAGGGCATCAAGCTGGTTGTGGGGAACGAGGCCGCGTTTATCGGGCGACAGATTCAGGATGAGGTTTCCGTTGCGTCCGACGGACGTGTAATAGATGTCCACCAACTGGGTGACCGTCCGCGGATGTTTGTTGTGCGCCCAGAACCATTGGTTGTTTTGGAGAATGGTGGTGTTCACTTCCGCCGGATACCACCACAGATGCGAACCAGGCTTGAGCTTGGCGCGACCGCCGAGATCCCCTTCCTGCATATCCGGCCAGTTGAACTGGTCGGGAGTCCTCGGCAAAGGAATGACGCTCCATTCCGTGGCGCGGCCAACGCCGCCTTCATTGCCCACCCACCGCACATCCGGCCCTTTGCCCATGATGACCGCTCCGGGTTGCAGATGGCGGATCAGGTCATACCACGCGGCGTAGTTGTAGGTCTCATGTACGCTGGGGTCGGGATTCGCGCCGTCGAACCAGACTTCGTGAATCGGCCCGTATTCGGTCAGCAACTCGTAAAGCTGGTTCAGGAAATAGCGATTGTAGTCATCCACCACGTAGGTGTAATTCGTGAAACCCGCCGACGGCGCGCGGCCTTTTGAGGGCTCGCTCTTGAAGCTGGCCGGATCGGTGGGAATGACCGAGAGAACGTTGCTGCTGCCGTTGCCATAATATCCCACTGGATTTTTCGGATTCGTCCGAAGTTGATAAAGGTCCGCCGGCGAAAGATAAATGGCCAGTTTGACGCCACGCGCCCGCGCGGCGCCAGCCACTTCGCGCACCTCGTCGCCCCGGCCGCCACGCCACGGACTGGACGCGACCGAATGCGGCGTGTAGCACGTGGGCCATAGACAGAATCCGTCGTGGTGTTTGCAGACGAGCACGATCATTTTGCCGCCGAAGTTCGTTATGGCTCCCAGCCATTGGTTCGCATCGAGTTCGGTGGGATTGAAAAGAGAAGGTTCTTCGCGCCCGGTGCCCCACTCGACTTCATTGAACGTGTTCACACCGAAGTGGAGGAAGAACGTCCGCTCCAGCCGCATCCAGTCCGTCTGATTGGCGCGCGGCAAAACCTTCGCCGCCTTCTCGGCGATAACAGCGTCGGAATCACGTTCGTTGATGACGTGCATTGTGGAATAGGGAATCGAAGCAGGATTCTGATTCGCGGAAGTTGCGGCCGCTTGACCGTGGGGGAACGCAAGATTCAGCAGGAGGACGCCAGCCAGCGAAACGCACTTTGCCGTGCTGCTTGGTAATATTGTCATTTTTGTATCCTGGTAATGAAGATCCGCTGCGCAAAGTGATAGAGGTTGCTGCCCCACGTCCCGGCGTCGTGGCCGTGGTCGTCCACGTTCCAGATGTGGGTGACGTTGTGCTGTTTGAGATACGCATGAACGCCTTGGGAAAGGTTCATCAAGCCGTCCTTGTTGCCGCAGGAAAGATAGAGCAGCCGCAATTGCTCGCGCGCGGCGGCGGGGTTGGGCACAAGTTCGGCGGGCGGTTTGGTGTTGGGCGCGGACGAAAATCCGCCAATCCACGCAAACGTGTCGAGGTGCTTCAGCCCGAAATTGAGGGACTGGCCGCCGCCCATCGAGAGGCCGGCAAGTCCGCGGTCCTCGCGATTCGTGCTGCTCGAATACTTCGCCTGAATGGCGGGGATCAGACAGTCGAGCAGGTCACGTTCGAACCTCGCAAACCCCTGGGCGTTTTGCGGCGTGTAGGTCTGGTCCGGCGCAGGTGGGCGGTCGTCCGCGAGCGCGCGGCCGTTGGGCATTACGACGATCATCGCCGCCGCCTTCCCGCCGCCGATGAGATTGTCAATGATCGCGTCGGCATGGATGTAACCGTGCCATTCCCACTCGTTGCCGCCGATGCCGTGAAGCAGGTAGAGCACGGGACATTTTCGGTCAGACGAGTAGCAGGGCGGCAGGTAAACGACGGCTTTGCGCCGCGCGCCGGTGACCGTGGAGTCGTATTCGAACACCTCGACACGGCCCTGGATTCCGCCGGCGCGGGGCGTATTGAAACCCGCCGGCGCATCGGGAAACGCGCGCACGTCATCCGCCCCGAGAACCACTGGCCGGCCAAAGTTAGCGCGCGCTCTCTCGGGCGAAACCGGGTCAGGCTTTTCCTGTGCGAGCACCGTCCCGCGCGACGAGGCGAGAAGCAGGAGCAAACTGGCCGTCACTGTCTTGGTGAACGCAACTCTTCGTGTCGCTGGTTTCTTCATGGGCGACTATTGAATCTTCAGCGCGAATGCAGGTTTACCGTCAAATTGCTCCGGCAGCTTAATATGCAATCCTCTTTCATCGCGGGGGAACGCCAATTTACCGCCACCGACCAAACGGACGCGACTTATTTTTCCCGACCAGTATTCCATGCTCCAGCTTCGACACGCGGCCGCCGCGAGAGACCCAGATGGCACCATCGTCGGTTCGGGCCAGCATGACCAGGTGAAGGGCACCGCCAGTTTCTGGCTCGAGCACCAACCCATCGCGCACGCGCGCCAGCAAACCGTCCTGGTGCAGCAACCAGGCCTCGCCGGACTCATCGGTTGCAATGCTCAGGATCTTGCCGCTGGTCCAGCGCGCCAGGACTTCCACCCGCGCGACCCGCCCGTTGCGCCGGCGCGTGACTTCGCCGTTTTCATGGCCGATCCACAATGTACCATCCGCCGCTTCAAACAGACAGGTGATGCGACTGCTGGCCAACGCCGGCGTGCTGTGTTCATCAAACACCGTGAAACGTACTCCATCGAACCGTGTAAGGCCGCTGTAGATGCTGATCCAAATATAGCCGTCGCGGGTTTGCAGCACGGCCGTCACGGTATTCTGGGCCAGGCCCTCGTCGGCTTGCCAGGCACGTATGACATAGTTGGGGATCGCGGCGGCCGTGGAAGGACAACCCCCGCTCCGGAGCCAAACCGCCCATGCCAGCAGAACCAGGCACGCGGCATTATGCGTGGGCACGCGCAAGCGCATCAAGACATCTTGCCTGCCCGCCGGCAACCTCAGCAAGAATGAATGCGAACCGAGCGCCCACTGCCTGGGCTTGCTATGGGCCCAATGGATTGTCAGCCAGGAAGGAAGTCCATCCGACCACGTTGCGCAATTCCCGCACATTGCCCGGCCAGTCGTAATTCTGGAGTTGTGTGACCGCAGCCCTCGTCAGCCGGGGCTTGGCGCACTTCAATACCTTGGCCCGTTCCGGTTTCACCCAGAATGAGCACCGAAGCTTCCGTGGGGGCGACCACATCAACCTGGCTGACAACATTCCGCAGACCAGAACTCTGGCCGACCAGCTCGCCAAAGGCCTTGGCTTCCACCACCGCCTCCTGCAAGACAAGTATTCTGCAGTTCCAGTTGGCCGAGGCCCGGGGGAAGTTAATACTGCTGGCGACATGGGCCCGGGTTTTGCTATAATTCAAGCACCTGCCCAATTGCGCGCGGGTGAACCTGCACCGCAGAACGCAGGTGCCTGAAACAGTATGAAAATCGCCTCTATTCCAAAGCGGGGCCGGAAGGGCTCCGTGATTTACTCCGAGACGCGTCATGGCAAGGTCGCGCGCGAGTATGTACCACCGCAGAATCCCCGTACGGCGCAGCAACAGGACCACCGCCGCAACGTGCGCGCTGTTTCTGCCCGATGGTCCACTCTGACCCAGGAACAGCGCGATGCCTGGCGCGCTGTCGCGGCCCATAAATACTTCGTCAGCGAAGAAGGCGTCCTGGTGCGCCTCAACGCCTACAACCTCTTTGTCAGCTTGAACGTCCGGCGCGCCGATCTCGGTCTCTCCCAGTTCGACTTCCCACCCGCCGAGCCTGTTTTCAGTCCCAACCCCGTGGACGAGTTGGTCGCTACCTTCACGGGAGGCAGGTTCACCCTCAAGCTCCGCGTCCCCAGCCCGCCAGTCCAGTACACCCTGGTGTACGCCGCCGCGCCGGTCAGAAGTGGTGTCCGCTATGTCCACCACTTCCCGCTCCTGGGACTGCTGCCGCCCCCGAAAGACGGCTGGAGCGACATCACGGAGCTTTACGTCGCCCGTTATGGCGTGCCGAAGGCGAACCAATCCATCTGGATTCGCACCTGCCAGCACATTGACGGCTGGACCGATATTCCCAAGGTAGCCCGTGCCCGCGTCTCCCCCCCAGCCGCGTAAAGACGCCCTCCGCCCGCATGGGCGGGGGCGGATTTCAACGCTTCCACGGGTTCCCGGGGTCGAAAATCCGAACTCCGGAGCCTAAAACCCCACAAAAAGCCCGAAGGGCAGGCTGGGATTGACGAAAGCCACTGCCCAGCCGCGGGTTATGAGCGCTTACCGTCCCGTTACCTCACCGTTAGCACACCGTTACCTCACCGTAGCACCTCTGATTCCGAATCAGAGGTGCTACGGCGGGGTGACGGTGAGGATCCGGTGCGGTCCCGGTGGGGTTATGGGGGTAACTGGACCATACAAACATATCGTCGGAAGGCGAATCGCGGATTACGGTTTTTCGGGCCGTTCGATTCTTCAAACCCTTCGGATTACAGCCGTTTTGCGCGCTAAATCCAGCAGTTTGGGCGACTTACACCAATTACAGCCATGTGGCACAGGCTGTGCATAAAGCCGGACAGCAATCTGAAACCTGCTGATATGAAAATCATTCAATCAATAGCGGCTCCCACACTGCACACTCCCATGTGGCCGCCACTTATTCCAGCCACCGTTTTCCGCGCCGAGGTCCGGCCCGAAGCGCGGGCCTTTTATTCCGAAGCGGTGACACGGGCGGACAGCGCGGGCACGACGAGCGATGACGCTCCGTTTTGTCAAGGGTATCGGTTTTGGGGAATCAACGAATAGCGACGTATGAAAGCACTTAAAATGCAGATTCACAGGCCAGGATGCCTGCTGACTCTAACCGCCTTCGTCCTGGTACCGGGATTGGTCGTGGGGTCGCCACAGGATCCGAAAACCCAGTTCCGGCAGACGAGCAAGGCGATGAATCCGCCGGTGAATGAAGCTCCTGCGCAGAGCTTAGATAGCAGTTTCGGGAGCTTCGCGCCAGCAGTCAAAAAGGTCGCACCGGCCGTGGTAAGAATTGTCACGGCGCTCACACCCGACAGTGTCGCCGACCGGGCAGGGGGGATAGAGGAACCGCTTCGGCGATACGCTTTCGGACAACTGCCCCGAGAACGTTCTGGCCTGCTGGTAGAGTGCGGACTTGGGTCCGGGGTGATTGTGACCGAAGACGGCTACATCCTGACCAACAGCCATCTTGTCAATGGAGCAAAAGAGGTGGCAGTGACACTGCCGGACGGGCGCGCGTTCAAGGCCGTAGTGATTGGACTTGATGTCCAGAGTGACCTCGCGGTCGTCAAGATTGACGCCCACGGCCTCCCCACCGTCCCGCTGGCTGACAGCCAGAAAGTGCGGGTGGGCGATCTGGTGCTGGCGATTGGCAATCCCTTCGGTATGGGCCAGAGCGTGACGCATGGGATTGTCAGCGCGACTGACCGTGGCCTTGGCATCCAGGGTTACGAGCGGTTTATCCAAGTCGATGCCCCCATTAACCCCGGCAACTCAGGCGGGGCGCTGGTGGATGCCTCCGGGCGCCTGATCGGCATTAACACCGCTATCCTCAGCAGCTCCGGGGGAAACCAGGGCATCGGCTTTGCCATTCCATCGGACGTTGCCTCCAGAGTTCTGACCGACCTGATGAAATATGGGTTCGTGGGCCGGGGCTATCTCGGGGTCGAGTCCCAGAACCTGACGCCGGAGCTCGCCGAAGAGTTTAACCTTGGCGGCGCCACCGGTGTGCTGGTAGGCGGTGTGGCGCCCAACGGACCCGCCGAGATGGCCGGGCTGCAAGCCGGAGATGTCATTACGCAGTTTGACGGCAAGGAAGTGCGTGAGGTTCGCCAGTTGATGCTGTCGGTGACAGAGGCCAAGCCTTGCCACACCGCCCGGGTTGAGGTCCTGCGCAACGGTTCGGCCAAGCAGCTCCGGGTCATCCTTGGCCAGGCACCGGATAACGAACCTCTCCCCAAGGCGGATCAACTTGCCGATCAGCAGGATCCCGGAGCGCTACAGGGTGTATTTATAATCGAGTTGAGCAGCCAAGTCAGACAGCTCATCAAAATTCCACGCCATGTGCAGGGTGCGGTGGTGCTCGATCTCCACGCCTATTCAGCGGCCGCCCAAGCCGGTCTCCGCCCCGGGGATGTGATCGAAGCGATCAATCGTCAAGACGTCAGGAACGCGGACGAGGTGTCGCGATTAACTCAGAGCGCCAGACACAAACGCACCCTGTTGCGGGTCTGGAGCAATAGCGGCAGTCATTTCCTGCTCGTGAACGAAAGTCCGGCCGCTCCTCCAGGCCCTTACCCAACGCCCGAGTTTGTGCAGCGCAATGCCCAGAACAAGGAATGAACGATGAATATGGCCATGAGTCAGGACGGTTCGCGTTCGGGCCTCTTCAGGCCCCACTTGGTCATCCTGGAAAGCAAAGTAGTGGGCTTGAGGCCCATGAGTTCCGCGGCGCTGTCTGGTCCGCTGATCTTCCAATTGGCCGATTCCAGCGCATGGAGGAGGTTGTCACGCTCGAAGAGTTCAACCTCGACTTCGGTGAGGAACCTGGGCTGGGCGGCGGGGTTGCCCGCCGACGAATCGGTCTTAGGACCCGGTCGAGCCGGCGGCGCCGCTTGGCCGGTGATAGGCAGGTCAAAATCCAAAACCCCGCCGCGGGCCAGAATCACAGCGCGCTCGATCACGTTGCGCAACTCCCGCACATTGCCCGGCCAATCATAACTCTGGAGCATTGTCACCGCCGCCCGGGTTAGCCGGGGTTTTGCGCACTTCAACTCCCGGGTTGAGAGCTCGACACAGTGTTTCGCCAGCAACGGAATGTCGTCCATCCGCTCCCGCAGCGGCGGAACCTGAATCGGAAAAACATTCAGCCGGTAATAGAGATCCTCGCGGAAACGGCCCGCGGCTACCGCTTTCTTCAAATCCCGGTTGGTCGCCGCCACAATGCGCACATCGGCACGGCGCGTTACGTCGCTACCAACCCGTTCATAACGTTTTTCCTGGAGAACGCGCAGCAGCTTATTCTGGATATCCAACGGAATTTCCCCCACTTCATCCAGGAATATGGTTCCGCCCTCCGCTGTCTCAAAGCGTCCGGCGCGATCCTTCACCGCTCCGGTAAAGGAGCCTTTGACATGGCCAAAGAACTCGCTCTCGAACAGCTCCCGTGGAATGGAGGCGCAATTGACTCGCACCAGGGGGCCCTCCTTGCGCGCGCTGCGCTGGTGGATTTCGTGGGCCACCAGTTCTTTGCCCGTTCCGGTCTCACCCAGAATGAGCACCAAAGCTTCAGTAGGAGCGACCACGTCAATCTGGCCGACAATCTGCCGCAAGGCCGCGCTTTGGCCGACGAGGTCGCCGAAGGCCTTGGCCTCCACCACCGCCTCCTGCAAATAGTCGTTACGCAATTCGAGTTGAGACTTGAGCCCCTCGATTTCCTCGAGTGCCCGGCGGAGTTCAGCGGTGCGTTCCTGCACTCGGAGTTCCAGCGTGTTGTGAGCGTTGCGTAGAGCTTCCTCCGCCTGGCGCAACCGCAAATGCGTCCTGACCCGCGCCAGCACTTCCTCGGCCTCAAAGGGCTTGGTGATGTAGTCAATGCCGCCCGCCTCAAAACCTATGACCTTTTGGCGCGTATCGCCAAAGGCACTAATGAAGATAACGGGGATGCGGCTGCTCTTTTCCTCTGCCTTCAGACGACGGCACACCTCATAGCCATCCATGCCAGGCATGTTTACGTCGAGCAGGATCAAGTCTGGAGCCTTGGCGGCTACGGATTTCAGGGCCAGAGCGCCGTCGTCGGCCGGGCGGACGCGATAGCCGTGGCCGCTCAGCAGTTCGGTCAGGAGGCGCAGGTTGGCGGGGGTGTCATCCACCACCAGAATCTCTTCCCGCGCTGAAGTTGGTTGCTTGTCTTCGCTCATAACGTCTATCCGGGTTGAGAATGCACCCTTTCCAGCAATTTCAAAAGACGTTTGTAGTCAAGCTGCGTGGCCAGCGTGTTCAATGCCCGGCCCAGCGAAGCATCCCGTTCGGTAACCTGCTCGATGAGGGCCTGCGTGCGAGCCGTGTCCAGTTCGACGACGGCCTGACGCAAACCCTGCAGCAGTTCCGCAGGGAGCGCGTCCAATTGCTCCGGACGCAGGGTAAGCCCCGGCGCCTCCGGCGCGCCTTCCTGGCGCGGCGCCTCTTCATAGATGAATTTCAGGCGCAGGTGCCGGGCCAAGACGTCGAGGATCTCCTGTTCGCGAAATGGCTTGCGCACGAGATCATCGCAACCGGCTGCCATAATTGGTTTTTTCTCTTCCTCCAGGGCGTGAGCCGTGAGCGCGATGATTTTGGTAGCGGCGCCGGCCTTGGCCGCCCGAATCCGCCGGATTGCTTCCATCCCGTCCATGACCGGCATGCGGATGTCCATCCAGATCAGGTCGGGATGCCATTGCTCGAACAGCGCCACGCCTTCCTGTCCGTTGGCGGCCTCGCGCAACTCAAAACCGAGCGGGTCCAACAGTCTTCGCAGCAGCAGGCGGTTCTCCGGCTGGTCTTCGACAATTAGCAGCCGATGACGCGGCTGCCCCTCGGCCACGCCCAAGATACGCCCACGCTTCGGTTGCTCTGGCTCCGCCGCCGACGGAAGAATGCTCACTGGAATCTCGAAATAAAACACCGATCCCTTGCCTGGCTGGCTGGTCACGCCAATCTGGCCCCCCATGAGCTCGACGTATTGTTTGCAAATGGCCAGGCCCAACCCAGTCCCGGCTTGTGCGGAAACCTGGCTACCCAACTGCACGAAAGGAAGGAAGATGCGCTTGCAATCCTCTTGGGGTATGCCGGACCCGGAATCCTCAACCTCAAATCGTATTTCGGCTCTTTCGGCCCCGTTGGTGCAGGCGAGCCTGGCAGTGAGCTTCACCCCGCCTGAATCCGTGTACTTAATGGCGTTGCCAAGCAGGTTCAGCAGCACCTGGCGCAGCTTGCCTGCGTCCACGGCAACAAATCGGGGCAGATCCGGAGCACACTCCAACGTGAACTGGAGTCCCTTTTCCACGGCCCCGACCCCCATCAGCGACTGGATTTCGTGCAGTAACTGGTGCAAATCAACCTCGGACTCCTCCAGGACCACCCTGCCGGACTCGATCTTCGCCATGTCCAGAACATTGTTAATTAAATTCAGCAGGTGTTCGCCGCTCCGAACGATGATATCCAGCGACTCCTGCTGGCGCGGCGTCACGTCCGGACCGCTCTTGAGCAGCCGGGAAAAACCGAGCACGGCGCTGAGGGGAGTGCGCAACTCATGGCTCATGTTCGCCAGGAACCGGCTCTTCTCGCGATTGGCGGCTTCGGCCCGGGCCTTGGCTTCAGCCAATTGCTCCGTTCGGTGCCTCACCATGTCTTCGAGGTTCTCCCGGTGCTTGCGCAGTTCGTCCTCAGCCAGCTTGCGTTCCGTCACATCCATCGCCGTGCCGACGTATTCAGCGACCTGTCCGTTTTCATCGAAAACCGGATGGCCGATCGCATGGATGTGCTTGACGGTTCCATCTGGCAGCAGAATCCGGTGATCATGCTCGTACTCCCTGTTTCCGGCTGCTGCCTTCAGCAGCAGTTCGCGCGTGCGGTCGAGATCCTCAGGGTGGATTCGTTGCCAGAATCTTTCAGCGGTTGGCAAACCCTCCTGCGGGCTTAAGCCAAAGATTCGGAACATTTCCTCGGACCAGTAAAGCGACTTGAGAGTGGCGGGGCTCCAGGCCCAACTGCCCATGTGGGCCAGCCGCTGCCCTTCCGCCAGATAAGCCTCGCTTCTCCGCAGTGCATCCTCAGCCCGCTTGCGATCGGTGATATCGCGCGCCACATGGACGACCTGTGTAAGTTCACCGCTCGGGTCAAACAGGGGGTCAACGGAAACCGACAACCAAGGACCTCCCTTTCTAGCCAGGACCTCCACTTCTTCATGCCTCCGAGATTGGCGCATTTTGGCGAGAGGTCATTCCGCAGGGGGCGTGGACATCCCGTGGATCAGATTGAAGCAGTGTCCCCCGACGATTTTGTCAAACGGCAGCCCCAGAAACTCCGCCGCTGCACGGTTGGCTCGCAAGATACGGAAATCCTTGTCGAGCAGCAAAACCATATCCTGCACCGCGTCAAAGGTAGCCTGCCACTGCGCGGCGGTATTGCGCACCTCTTCCTCCGCCCGCTTGCGCTCGGTGATGTCCGTGAGCATGGCGAAGGAGCCCATGAAACCATGCTCGGCATCCCGGACCGACGTGGCCGAAACATGCATCCACACGGTGCTGCCATCCTTGTGCCGGTACTTCTGCTCATAGCGCTCGGTTAACGCTTGGCGCCGCGCTGCTATCCTCGCTGGCAGGTTGGCCACGTCGTCTTCAAACAGAAACTCACTAAGCTTCCTGCCCACCATCTCCTGTGGTTCGTACCCAAGCATTTCCGCCATGCGCCGGTTCACATACGTGGTCGCGTAGTGCTCATCCAGCTCCCAAATGCCCTCGGACGCCGTATCCACAATCCGGCGGTACCGCTGTTCGCTTTGCCGGAGTCTCTTCTCCGCCTCCTTTCGCTCAGCCAGTTCCCGCTCAAGGCTTTGGTTGGCTTGCTCGACGCGTTTGCCCGCCACGCGGATTTCCTCGAACGCGCGCGCGTTGGCGATGGCTGCCCCTATGTGATTAGCGAGAATAGAGCCCCAGGGCCGGAGATCCTCCTGAAACGGCTCGCGGGTGGCTGAGACTATCGCGCCTAATGCCTCCCCTTTGTAGCTGATCGGATTAATGGCATAACCACGGATGCCCTCTTCGCGCATCCAGTCGGGATCGAGCGGAGATACAGGCTGTTTCTTCAGATCCGGAACAGCTCGCTGCTGACCGCTTACCACCACGCTCCCTAGCGGCGGCACTCGCAGCGGCTCGCGAGCGGTCTCAGGGTCAAGCCGCCCAAATCCTTTCCCGGGCCCGACAACGGATTTCGCTTCCGCCGCAACCAAGTGCAGGCAGCGGGACTGATCGGGACATTCGGGGCGACGCGGGCAGGTGGCGCACAGGTCACCCTTTTCAATCAACCAGACCTGAGCACATACCATGTGGGGCCTTTCCATCACGCGCTCGAGAAGTTTCTGCAAGAGCTTTTCCAGCGACTGCTCGTGCGCAATCCCCAGCAGTATCTGCGCGACGAAATTGGCATCAAAGCTGCGTTCGCTGGTCGGTTCCATAGCTATCAGATACCTTATTTGGGCCGAGTTTCAAAGCGCCGAAGGGCTATCGCGGAGCAGCGCTGGGCTGGGGAGACGGCGCTTGCGGAATCAAGCCGTCGGCTTCTTGGAGCAGGAAGCGAACAAAGACCCACGCTGGCCAGTTCCATTTGTCGTAGCCAATATTGAGACCGCTCTGGACAAGGCTTTTCGCCCCGTGCAACTCCGAGCGTGCACTCGCATCGTCGCCCAGCTTGGAGAAGCACATGGCTCGGATAACCCGATCCGTGGCCGCGGGCATTGCCATATACGTGCAGGTAACAAGGCTGCGCTGGCAGCAATCCAGAGCCTTGGCGTAATTGCCGCGCCGGTATTCAAAGAGGCCGAGCAGTGCTGAATCCCATGAGGCAGGCACAAACGTTCCCTCCTTGAGCGGCCCGGCGCTGGCCACGGCGCGCTCCAGGAATTGGGCAAAGGGCTCCAAGGCCGCTGCGGAAGCGCTATCGAGAGGCCGGAGCAAGCCCGCTTGCATGACGTTCTTATAACCCTCTGCCTCCGTTGTGCCGTTGAACCGGCTGATGGCCTGGTCGCGAACCCGAAAGAAGCCTGCCTCATCACCCAGCTTTAGAGCAATTATTGCAGTGAGGAAGTAAACCTTGGTGCCACCGTCGTCGGGCAACCCGGAAAAACGGTTGCGCGCCTGCTCCCATTCACCGCGTATGGCATGCCAGTCGCCTAGCTCGCGCGAAAGAATCATGACGGTCTCTGGGGAGAAATTACTAGACTTGGACGTTGCCTCCAGAGATTGGTCGCTCTGCGCTATCACCTCATCGCACTCGCGCCTCAACAGATCGGCCATCACCCAGTTGTACCAGGAACCTTGGAGATCTTGCGGCGCCCCTGGAAACATGGTGGCAGCAGTGCCGCCGATATGGAGTCCTGGCTGCGCCTTGTCGTGGATCAACTCGCAGGCTACCGTCCAATCCAGCCTCGCCGACTGGAACTGCCCCAAGCGCCAGCCCGACATGGCCTTAATTAAAGACGCCGCCGCGGTCCTTGCGGGGTCATCCATGGCGTTATCCTCGATGGAATAACCCCAAGTCAAGGCTTGGGGAAAATGCCCCTGGCGATACTCCCACAACGCCAGGACCTCCGACCATTCCGCCCAATGAGGCGGCCTCGAACGCATTTCCCCAGCGGTGGGAAATCTCTTTTCGACAGCTTCCGCCGCGGGTAGAAACAACCGGATCATGTTCGTATCGAGCGGCAGCAGCAGACCGGCTGTAAAGATCCGGTAGTCTGAGGCGGTGTTGGCAAGGCTGAGCCTGGCCACTTCGGCCTGGCGGAATTGCTCGTAACCGCGCCGGTCTTCGCCTTGGAGCAAGGCCACCGCCAGTTTCAATTGATCCTCGGCAACCAGATCCGCAGCATCGAGTTGGTTCACCTTCCGCACCGATTCGAACCGCGCGGCGGCTTCGGGCCATCGTCCATGGGCGGCGTGCCAGTCACCCAAGGCGCGCAACCCTGTGGAAACCTCAATGGAAGGCATGTCCAGCGGAAGGTTCGCCGAGAGCTTGTCGGCCTCCTCAAAACGGCGTTGAGTTACCAGCAGCGCCAGATGGGACGCATTTTCTCGAAATTCAGCCTCTCTCCTCAACCGCGCCTCGGAAGTCCGGGCCTCCCGCTCTTTAACGAACATCATTGTCGAAATGATGGTGCCCAGTAGCAGAGAAGCAACGGCCGCCGCTCCGAACAGAAACACCATTCGGTTTCTGCGCACGAGCTTTTGCAGCCGATACAACCGGCTGGGCGGACGCGCTAGAACGGGTTCCTCTTGCAAGTAGTGCTCTATGTCCATCGCCAGGCCGTTGGCTGTGACATAGCGGCGGGTGCGGTCTTTCTCCAGGCACTTCAGGACAATCCAGTCCAAATCACCCCGAAGCTGAGACACCAACCGGGGCGGTTCGACATGAAGCCTCCTGGCCGTCTTGGTTAATTCCTCGTTGTTGAGCGTTTGGAGTTTGGCCGAGGGACTCAACGGTTCCTGCTCACGCACCGTGCGTCTCAGTTCGTCCATCCCCAATTTCAACAAATCCGTCGTGTCAAAGGGAGTGCGACCTGTCAGGAGTTCGTAAAGCAATACACCCAGGGAGTAAATGTCGCTGCGGGTATCCAGGTTCAACCCGCTCAATTCCATCTGTTCGGGACTCATGTAGGCGGGGGTGCCCATCAATTGCGCATACGAGGTGAAAAGCGTCTTGTCCGTCAGGCGTTGCTCGGTCGCTTTGGCAATCCCGAAGTCAATCACCTTGGGAAACGGAACTCCGTCATGCAGGGTGACCATGATGTTCGACGGCTTGAGGTCGCGATGGATAATTCCCTTTTGGTGGGCATGCTGGACCGCGTTGCAGACCTGGATGAACAACTGCAGCCGTTCCTGCATGCTCACGCGGTTCTGGTCGCAGTAATCTGTGATCTTGACGCCATAGACCAGTTCCATCACGAAGTAAGGCCGGCCGGTTTCGGTCGCCCCAGCATCCAGAACCCGCGCAATATTAGGATGATCCATCAGGGCCAGGGCCTGGCGCTCGACCTCGAACCGAGCGATCACATTCTTGGTATCCATCCCCAGCTTGATGATCTTCAGGGCCACCCGGCGGCGAATCGGCTGTGCCTGCTCCGCCATATAAACCACCCCGTAGCCCCCTTCCCCAAGCTTCTGGAGTAACTTGTACGGGCCGATGCACTTGGTCTCGGGGATTTCAGGCTCCAGCGCTGATTCGGCCGCTGAAAGGACCTGAGCAGCATCGGCGGGCTCCGGCTCCAAGGCCGGAGCACAGTCTTGGAAGAAATCGCCGGCGCTTTGCGAAACGGCCAATAACTTCTCAACCTGTTCGCGCAACGCCTGGTCGGCGCCGCACGCCTGGTCCAAGAACTGGCGGCGTTGCGCTGGGTCGGCTATTTCCAGCGCCTCAACAAACACCGCCTTTTCGCGCGGGACTCGAGTGCTCATTTGTCCATTGACCTCTAATGCGACAAAGGCAGACCACTTTCGCCAAAATGATGCAGAATGTTTCGACGTTTACTTCTGCTCGCTAATATAGCGAAACAGCCAGGCCCTGGCATAGGCCCACTGCCGATCCAGCGTGCGGGGCGCAAGCCCCAGGGTTTCAGCGATTTCCTCATTGCTCAAGCCGCCGAAGAATTTCAGCACCACAATGCGCTCCAGTTCGGGATCTTCCACCTTGAGGAGGGCTAGCGCCTCGTCAACCAGCAAAATCTTGTCGTCGGGGGTCGTCTGAGCCAGTTCCAAATCCTCGATGTTCAACCGCACCTGACCGCCGCCATGCTTGAGCCGGGACTTGTGGCGCGCCCGCTCGATCAAGATGCGGCGCATTGCCTCAGCGGCGGCGCCGAAAAAATGGGCGCGGTTTTGCCAGGTTCGGTCACCGTCCGCCACCAACCGTAACCAAGCCTCATGTACCAAGGCCGTCGGCTGAAGCGTCTGGCCGGACATTTCATGCGCCATTCGCGCTGCCGCCAACCGCCTCAGTTCGGCATATACCAGCGGCAGCAGCTTCTCGGCCGCGCCTTCCTCGCTGCGACTAATCGCATGCAGAACCTGTGTAATTTCAGCAATTTCAGGCATTACTAGCTGCATTATACGCCCGCAAAGGCTGGGATCCAAGACAAAAGCGCGGGGGGCGGCGCGGCGGGGCTTTGGACTTTGACCTGCCGATCAGCGGTCAAGCTGCGCCGCCGGCTCCACCGAGTCCTCGCGCCGATTCGTCAGCAGGCAGTGTGGCGCAGCCCAAGTTCCTTACTGAGGCCGAGGTTGAACGCTTCGAACGTGACAACCTCGTGGCGGCGTTGGAAGCGGCTAATTGGAAGATCAGCGGACGCGATAGCGCCGCGGAACTTCTGGGCCTCAAGCCTACGACTTTGCTTTCAAGGATGACCAAATGGGGCCTGAAGAGGCCCGAACGCGCACCATCCTGACTCATGCTCACTCTGTTCTCGGAAGCAAGCTTTGGATGCTGGTTGTGGCAACAACGGCAATGGCACTCAGAAGTCATTTCGCAAGATGGCCTCGAGTCGGCGGCAAATCTCGCGGCCATACTCGGCCCAGAGCCCTTCGCCCCAATAGCGAAAGCAACTGGTTTGGGAGCAGAGCAGGTGAAACAGGGCGTTGCGGTAACGCGGCTCGCTCGACGGAATGCGGGGCCGAATTACTTTCTCATGGAAATGCGCGCTGGCTCGCTCGATGGGGTTCAACAAACTTTCATACCCTTTCACCCAGGAAATGCTATTCGTCCAACTGCCACCCTCCGTGTGAAACCGGGAGTCCTCTCGCTTGAGGTCGTCAATTACCCTGGCCAGTTGTTCGGGACCCGAAGCCGGCCGGAACCGGTCCCAAATGCGCTTCTGGAAAATGGGCTGCAACGTGGGAAGGTCTTTCTCCCGGATACCGAGGCTGGCGAGATGCTCCAGGTACTCGCTGCCATTGAGGATTGGCGTCTCCGAGCCTGAGCATTCGCGAATTACTTCATGGTACTTGGCCGGAAATTCGTTCATCATCACCCCGCCGTTCTCGCCATCGGCAATTTGAACCACCAGCGGCGGGACCCGCTTTCCCGCGAGTTCCCATGGTGAAAGCCCTTTGGCTTCGTAATACGGCTGCATCTGGGCCACCAGTTTTGTGTCGCTGCCCTGGGTCTTGATAAGCGCAATAATCGTTGCCTCCTCGCCGCGCGAGTTCCGGCAAACCAACCGGTGCGGCAGGTGCTTGCGCTCCGGCCCGGTGCCGGTTTCCGGACGCTCCACGGTATGCTCCTGGACCAACACCCACCGGTAGCCGCAGTCCTTGAGCGTCTTGATGAACTCATAAGCTATATCCGGATGATTAGGCAGGGCCATCTCCGCGGGAGAAAAGCCGCGCACCCGTGCCAGCGCTTCAAGACCAAAGGTCGCCGCGAAATGGTGCTGCCAGGCCCGGACGTGCAAGCGATAATCCTGCGGCGGCGTTGAAGGCGCCACCGCATGGCCCCAGGGGCAGCCCAGCCATTCCACCGCCGCGGAGTACCGCGGCTCGCACGTGATTCGCCGCAGGCTATCGAGGACGTCGTGCAGCCCCATCTTCCAAAGTCCGTGCAGGAGTGTTCCCGAGCAGTCCAGCATAACGCGTGGTTGTTTGCCTTCCTCGATGAGCGCAGGAATGAATTCGCCCATCCGCTTGTAGCACCAGTGGAACACCGGGGCGTTGTGGTTGTCGCCGATATCCGGGTGTTTCATCATGTGGTCCAGGTTGCTGACGATTTCGGCCGTCTTCAAATCCGAACCGCCGGCGGGGATCAATGGTTGGTGCATGTGCAGGGCAATGGCGAACCCGCTCTTTATTCGGCTGAAGTCATTCGAGCTTTGCGTCGAAAGCTTTGAGTTCTTACCGTCGGTCTGCTTTGTCTCCTTCACGGCTCTTTCAGCACCACAGATGTCGGGCAGACCATCGTGTGTTTGTGTTTGGTCATTCATAAATCACAATCGCCCACAACTCAGGGGGCTTGGGGTATCGCTCGCCTGGTGGTTGGGCCAGTTTCCGCCTCGGCAATGAGCACCACCACCGAACGAGGGCCGGCGCGATACGCTCGCCCCGTAACCGCAGGCGCCGACGGCCAATCCTGGATATCATCGGGGGAGTCGAGCGACGTATCAATCCATCGGCGCCAGGGATGGCTTGCGGCTTGCGTTTCTGCCGGCAACTGGAATTCGAGCGATTCCCAGTAAGCGTTGAAGATGAGGTAGAAAGACAGGTTCTCTTCCGGCAATTCCGCACTTAACGCCAGGCTGTGCGATTGCTGGCCCCAGTCGGTTTGGTGAAGCTTGATGCCATGCCAGGCTTTGCGGGCCCCGCGCAGGAGCTGGTTTAGACTGCGTCTTTGGCGCTCAGTGTCCACTTTGCGCAAAGCGCGGCGCGCAGCCAAGAGCTCGACAAACCGGTGGAGGTCCGCGTGCTGCCGCACTTGGTTCCAGTCAAACCAACTGGTCTCATTGTCCTGGCAGTAGGCGTTGTTGTTCCCGCGCTGACTCCGCCGCGCTTCGTCGCCCATCAAGAGCATGGGCACGCCCAGCGAAAGGAAGGTCACGGTCAGAAAGTTCTTGATCTGGCGCTCGCGCAGCTTTTCGATGGCGGGGTCGTCGGTAGGGCCCTCCACGCCGCAATTCCAACTTCGGTTATCGTTGGCGCCGTCGCGATTGTCCTCGCCGTTGTGCTCGTTGTGCTTCTGGTCATAGGACACCAGGTCGTTCAAGGTGAACCCGTCGTGGCAGGTGACGAAGTTGACGCTTTGTTCGGCCTCTCGCTCTTTGTGCCCGTAAACCTCGGGGCTGCCGAGGAACCGGTCGGCCAACCGACCGACGCAGCCCTCCTCCCCCCGAAAGAAACCGCGCACATCATCGCGGAAGCGACCGTTCCATTCCTTCCAACTGTCGCCAATGAAACTGCCGACCTGGTAGAGACCGGCGGCATCCCAAGCTTCCGCAATCAGTTTGGTTCCCGACAAAACCGGGTCGGACTCGATGTCCCACAACACGGGAGGATGGGGCATGACCTGGCCTGAAGGGGCGCGGGCGAGAATGGAGGCGAGATCGAAGCGAAATCCATCCACGTGCATCACTTCCACCCAATAGCGGAGGCTGTCCACGATGAGCCGCCGAACGATGGGGTGGTTGGCGTTGAGCGTGTTGCCCGTGCCGCTGAAATTCGCGTAGCGGGCCGGGTTGGCTTCGAGGAGGTAATAAATGGAATTATCCAGTCCGCGCAAGCTGATCGTGGGGCCGGTATGGCCCCCTTCCGCAGTATGGTTGAAGACGACATCCAGAATGACTTCCAAGCCTTCCCGGTGCAGGGCCTTGACCATGTCACGAAACTCATCCATCGGACCGAGCGGGTGCTGGCGCGAGCTATAGGCCTGGTGAGGCGCGAAGAACGAAACCGGCGCGTAGCCCCAATAGTTAACCTTGCCTGGAGGACAGTCTTGGGGATCGAACTGGAAAACCGGCAGCAACTCGACCGCCGTAACCCCGAGTTGTTTTAAATAGTGGATCTTCTCGATCAGGCCGGCGTACGTGCCACGCAGGTTTTCCTTGAGGCCGGAGCTCGGATGCCGGGTGAAGCCGCGGACGTGCATCTCGTAGATGATGGTCTTCGAAGATGGTCGCTTTAGCGGAGTGTCGCCTTCCCAATTATAGATGGAAGGATCCACCACGACGCTCTTCATGGCCGTGGCGCAGTTGTCTCCCGGATGGCGGGCGGCTTCTCGGGAATAGGTGCGAGGGACAGCTACTCCGCGCCCATAGGGGTCAAGCAGGACCTTGCTGGGATCGAAGCGCGCGCCGCTGGCGGGATCGAACTGCCCGCGCGCCCGGTAGCCATAAAGCTGCCCCGGTTGTAGTCCCGGAACGAAAGCGTGCCAATAATGATAGCTTCTGCTGGTCGCGGGGTCCAACGGGATCACGTGGGATGGCCGCGAGTCGTCGTCCCGTTTGAAGAGCAACAATTCGATCGCCGCGGCGTTGCGCGAGAAGACGCTGAAGTTAACACCCCCGTTGACGAATGTGGTGCCGAGCGGCGAACTTTGTCCGGGGTTTACAATAAGAGGCATCGCCGTTTAGGTCATCGATCTGTTCGCGCGAAGTGCCAACGCTTCTACCGGGCTATTCGTTCAGTCCCCAATGCCGGTACCCCACGAAGCCGGAGTGCTCCGGAACCGTGGTATATAGCTGGTTTTTGCGTGGTGTTTTTGCATCGGCTGGACTTGGCTCCGGATTGCCCTGCGCGGGCCTTTCCGGCTCCGGCTCCAACACATCGGGAGAGAGATCATCGAGCGACTTGAGAACGGTTTTTGTTTTCATAGATGGCGATTTAGCTTTTATGGGAGTCATTCCAGATTGGTTTCAGGCAACTGGCACGGCTGAGTGGCCCTCGCAATTTTCCGCGGATGTCTCAAGGTCTATGCTGCGCAGCAGTTCTTTGGCAATCGCTACGACTCGGTCCGGCTCGAAGCCGAACTTCTTCTGAAGCTCCTTGAGCGGCGCCGACGCGCCGAAGGTGTGCATTCCTATGACCCGGCCTTTGGCACCAACATAACGTTCCCAGCCGAAGGTCGAGCCCTGTTCCACCGCGACCCGTGCCGCGACTTCAGGCGGCAGGACACTCTCCTGGTACTCCCGACTCTGGTGCTCGAAAATATCCCAGGAGGGCATCGAAACCACCCGCGACCGGATGCCTTCGGTCAGCAGTTTCTCATGCGCCTGGATAGCGAGAATGACCTCGCTTCCCGATGCAATGAGGATGACCTCCGGTTTGCCGCCAGGCGGGTCAGCCAGAACATAAGCGCCTCGCGCCACACCCGATGCCGGCGCGTACCTGCTTCGATCCAGAGTAGGCAACGATTGGCGAGAGAGGGCGAGAACCGCAGGTTTGTGGCGCAATTGAATGATATACCGATAGGCTTCCACAACTTCATTGGCGTCACCGGGTCGTAGAGTGACCAACCCGGGGATGGCACGAAGGGAGGCCAAATGCTCGACGGGTTGGTGGGTGGGGCCGTCTTCGCCGTCGCCCATGGCGTCGTGCGAGAAGATGAAAAGGGTGGGCAGTTCCATCAGGGCCGAGAGCCGGATGGCTGGCCGTGCATAATCAATGAAAACAAAGAAGCTGGCGCCAAAGCCGCGCAGCTTCGACAGCGACAGACCATTGACGATCGCGCCCATTGCGTGCTCGCGGATACCGAAGTGGAGGTTCCGGCCACCGGGATTACTGGCTTGCAAGTGACCTGCGCCCTCAAAGGTCAGCGTGGTCTTGTTCGAAGGTCCAAGGTCCGCCGAGCCGCCGATGAGCCAGGGGATATTTTGCGCTAAGACATTCAGGATCTTGCCGGAGGCTTCCCGGCCCGCCAATCCTTTGGCATCGGCTGGAAAGACCGGGAGGTTGCGGTCCCACCCCTGGGGCAACTCGCGCCGTTGCATCAACTCGATTTCGGCCGCCAGCTCGGGGAACTTGCTTTGATAGGCCGAGAAGAGCTCCAGCCACTCGCGGCGGGCCGCATTGCCGCGGGCGCCTATCCCCGCGGCGAAGTGGGCATAGACGCCGTCCGGCACGAAAAACTTGGCGTCTTCGGGCCAGCCATAGCTGCGCTTGGTCAGCCGGACTTCCTCCTCGCCCAGAGGTTCTCCATGGGCTTCGGCGGTGTCCTGCTTGTGGGGAGAGCCGTAACCGATGTGACTGTCCAGAACAATGAACGTAGGCCGGCCTTTGGTCTGGCGGAAAATCTGGAGCGCTCGTTCGATGCGATCCACGTCATTGGCATCACCGACGCGCAACACGTTCCAGCCGTAAGCGAGAAAACGGGCCGCCAGATCCTCCGTGAAGGCGATGCTCGTGTTGCCTTCGATGGTGATGTGGTTGTTGTCGAAAACCCAGCAGAGGTTGTCGAGGCCCAAGTGGCCGGCGAGCGAGGCCGCCTCCGAGGAGATGCCCTCCATCAGGCAGCCGTCGCCACAGACGGCATACACGTTGTAATTAAACAGGTCGAACCCGGGCCGGTTGTAACGGTTGGCGAGCCATTTCTGGGCGATGGCCATCCCGACCGCCGTGGCGACGCCTTGCCCGAGCGGGCCGGTAGTGGTCTCTACGCCGGATACCCAGCGGTACTCGGGGTGGCCGGGCGCCTTGCTGCCGAGTTGGCGGAACCGGCGAATGTCCTCCAGCGTCACCGCCGGCTCGCCCAACCGCTCGTAATCGGCATCCACCGCCTGGACCCCGGTGAGGTGTAGAATAGACCACAGCAGCATCGAGGCGTGCCCGTTGGAGAGCACGAACCGGTCGCGGTTAGGCCAGATTGGGTCCTGCGGATCGTACCGCAGCACCCGGTTCCAAATCGTGTAGATTAACGGCGCGAGCGCCATCGGCGTGCCCGGATGGCCGGACTTGGCCTGCTGCACCGCGTCAATGGAGAGCGTGCGGATCGTGTTGATCGCCAGTTGAATTGTGTTTTCGTCTGTCATTGGGATTCGCCTTTTATCACTTCGCTTTCTCTAGCGCGGCCACTTTGCCGAGCCGCCGCAAGTGTCTTTCGGCCTGGCTGTACCCCGCCGCCAGGAAGGTCTGAACGAGGTCCCACGCGACGGCTGGGCCAACCGTCCGGCCGCCCATGCACAGGATGTTCATGTGGTCGTCTTCAACCCCTTGCCGGGCCGAAAAATGGTCGTGGATGAGGGAGGCGCGGACGCCTGGAATCTTGTTGGCGCAAACGGAAGCCCCCACGCCGCTGCCGCAAATGGCAATACCGCGTATCACCTGGCCGGACGCCACGGCCTTGGCCAGCGGAGTGACATAGTCCGGGTAATCATCGTCGGATTGGAGCTTGTGGGCGCCGAAATCGATTACTTCGTGGCCCGCGCCGCGAAGCTGGGCAACCAACTCTTCTTTTAAACCAAAACCGCCGTGATCGGTGGCGATTCCTACCCTCATAATCTTCCTTTCACTTTATGGCTTCCTTCAGCCGCCTCATCGCGGTTTCAATTCCTTGACTGCAACCAAAGATCGAGGTCCCGGCCACTAAAACGTTCGCGCCTGCTGCCACGCCCAGTGGAGCCGTTGTCTCATCAATCCCGCCATCCAATTCGAGTTCGCATACAGGCCTTACTTGCTGAATAATGCGCCGCACGCGTTGGATCTTCGCCAAAATCGAGTGGATAAAGTGCTGATGCCCGAAGCCAGGATTCACGGTCATCACCAGTACCAGGTCTAGGTCAGGCAGCACCTCCTCTAGCACCGCGGCCGGCGTCGCGGGATTGATGGCCAACCCGACCCGTTTGCCCAAGTCTTTAACCCGGCGAATCGTGCGGTGCAGATTGTTATTACCCTCCCAATGCACGATGAAGGAATCGGAGCCGGCCTCCACAAATTCGTCGAAGAAGAAGTCCGGGTCGGAAATCATCAAATGGGTCTCCAGTGGCAAGCGCGTCACCTGGCGAAGCGACTTGACGATTGGCGCGCCCATCGAAATGTTGGGCACGAAATGGCCGTCCATCACATCCACGTGAATGCGGTCCGCTCCACGGCGTTCAGCTTCGGCCACTTGCTCGCCCAAGCGGGCGAAATTGGCGGCGAGGATTGAAGGGGCAATTTTGACCGCGTTTTGAGGCATGGGAGCTTGGTCCAGTTGGTTTACGCGGCAGCTTTCAAACCCTTGCTATCGGCTGTGATTCGCTTCTTTGGTTCCTGCTTCACCGTGGAGGCCTCGAAGATGCTCTGAACGGCGCCATCCAGAAGGGCGTTGAACTCGGCATCGGGTTGCTGCGCTGTCAATCCCTCGACCAAAGCCCGCGAAAAGCTCGCGACTACCCCGTGATTCCGCCGCAGCCGCGCGTTGGCTTCGCCCCGCGGGTAGCCTCCCGATAACGCAAGCACCCTCACCACCTTGGGATGTCTGACGCAATCGGCATACAAATCGTCCTGCTCCGGCAGAGTGAGTTTGAGGAATACCAGTTGTCCGGGAGGCAGCCGGTCGAGTTTTTCGAGTATAAAGATTTTAAGGAAGGCCTCGGCTCTGGCTTTCTCGGGGCAATCAATATCCACTTCCGGTTCGACGATGGGCACCAGGCCCGCTGCAAGGATCTGCGCGGCCACCTCGAACTGCTGATCTACGATGTCTCTGATTCCAGCGAGGTTCAGCTTGTTGATCACCGAGCGCATCTTGGTGCCGAAAATGCCCTTTGCTTTCGCTTTTTTGAGCAGCACAGCGAGCTGAGGCATAGGTTTCATCAAGCGCACGCCGTTTTTCTCCTCCGCAAGGCCGTTGTCCACTTTCAGGAACGGGGCGATTCGTTTCACATTCCAGAGATAGCCCGCCGTGGGCCGCCCCTGGATGTCCCTATCCATAGTGTTCTCAAAAAGGATGGCGCCAAGGATCCTGTCGCCATTGAAGCTGGGGCTGGTGATGATGCGGGTGCGCATCCGGTGCACAATCGCAAACATCTCCTCTTCGTTGGACCACGATCCCTCTTTGATGCCATAGGCAGCTAATGCTTTGGGCGTGCTGCCACCGCTCTGGTCCAGCGCGGCAACAAAGCCGGGCTGATGTTTCATTCTCTGCAGTTGTTGTTCGTTGAAGCCAAGTGCGTTCATGATGTCTTCTTTAATCTCCGGTAACGCCGGATGAGGTTGTTGGTCGAGCTGTCGTGGGAAAGCTTTGGTTCCACGATACTTTCCAATTCGGGAATAATCCGTTGCGCCAGAACCTTGCCGAGTTCGACGCCCCACTGGTCGAAAGAGTCGATTTCCCAAATGGCGCCCTGGGTAAACACGATGTGTTCGTAGAGGGCGATCAACTTGCCCAAGGTCTCGGGGCCGAGCCTCTCGGCAAGGAGGGTGTTCGATGGACGGTTGCCCTCGAAAACCCGGTGGGGGACCAGCCAGTTCGGCGTGCCCTCGGCCTTGACCTGGTCGGCAGTCTTGCCAAAGGCGAGCGCCTCGGCCTGGGCAAACACATTGGCCAGAAGCATATCATGGTGCGGGCCGAGCGGGGTCAGCGCGCGGGCAAAGGCGATGAAGTCGCACGGAATGAACCTGGTTCCCTGGTGAATCAGTTGATAAAAGGAATGCTGCCCGTTGGTGCCCGGTTCGCCCCAATAAATGGGGCTCGTGTCATAGTCCACCGTGCGGCCGTCCAGCGTCACGTGTTTGCCGTTGCTCTCCATGGTCAACTGCTGGAGATAAGCCGGAAACCGCTTCAAGTATTGCTCGTAGGGAAGGACCGCCACGGTGTGCGCGCCGAAGAAGTCGTTATACCAGATGGACAGCAATCCCATGAGCACCGGCAGATTCCGCTCGAAAGGAGCCGTGCGGAAGTGCTCGTCTATTTCACGGAAGCCGGCCAGCATGGCGCGGAAGTTGGCCGGGCCGATGGCGATCATGGTCGCAAGGCCGATGGCGGAGTCCATCGAGTAGCGGCCCCCCACCCAATCCCAGAAGCCAAACATGTTGTCGGTGTTGATGCCGAAGTCAGCGACTTTCTCCGCAGCGGTGGAAACCGCCACAAAATGGCTGGCGATGGCCTTGGGGTCTTCGCCCAGTCCTTGCAGTACCCAGTCGCGCGCGCTTTGGGCATTGGTCATCGTCTCCAGCGTCGTAAAAGTCTTCGATGAGACGATGAAGAGCGTTTCCGCCGGGTCGAGGTCGCGGGTGGCTTCGATGAAATCAATCCCATCCACATTGGAAACAAACCGGAAGACCATGTTGCGCTTGCTGTAGTGCCGAAGCGCTTCGTAGGCCATAACCGGACCGAGATCTGAGCCACCAATGCCGATGCTGACGACATTGCGAATCCGTTTCCCCGTGTGGCCCTTCCAGGCGCCTCCGCGGACCCGTTCCGCAAAGTCCGCCATACGCTCCAACACGTCATGGACCTCTGGCACGACGTTCTTGCCATCCACCAGGATGCTGGCCTCTTTGGGCGCCCGCAGCGCTACGTGCAGCACCGCTCGCCTTTCGGTGACGTTGATTTTGTCACCTCGGAACATGGCGTCGATCCGTTCCCTCAATCCGGATTCGGCTGCCAATTGAAGGAGCAACTTCAGGGTTTCGTCAGTGATGCGGTTTTTCGAGTAATCCAGATAGAGTCCCACAGCCTCCAAGGTCATCCGCTCGCCGCGTTTTGGGTCCTGTGCGAATAAGTCACGCAGGTGCAAATTGCGCGACTGTCTGAAGTGTGCAGCCAAAGCGCTCCAGGCTTTGCGCTTCGTCAGAGGTTGGACCTTTATTGGCAGAGCTGGCATGGTGCTCTTCTTTCTCTTAACGTTGCCCTGGTTTCTTAAGCCGCCCGTTTGAGCGCGTTGCTCTTGGAGGCAATCACCGCAAGCAATTCCTCCCAGGACTTCACAAAGGCTTTGGCGCCTTCGACCTGGAGTTGAGTCGCCAGCGCTTCCAGTTTGACACCGGCTTCGCTAAACCGTGCCAGCACTGTTTCGCAATCGCCGCCATCAGCGGACATGATCGAACCCAGCTCGCCGTGGTCGGCCAGGGCGAGCAACGTGGCTTCCGGCATGGTGTTCACGGTGAACGGGGCCGCCAGCGCTTTGACATAGAGCACGTCCGAGGCTTTAGGGTCCTTGGTGCCGGTGCTGGCCCAAAGCAAGCGTTGCGGCCGGGCGCCCGCGTTAAATGCGCGCTGCCAGCGAGGCGAGCCCAGCAGCTCCCGGTAAGCTTTGTAAGTGCGGTTGGCCATCGCAATCCCGAGTTGGTTGTTCAAATCGGACGGGACTTTGCCCGCTACCGCGCCATCCCAACGGCTGACGAATATCGATGCGACCGAACCGACATCCGGCCTGAGTCCCGCTGCGATGCGCCGCTCGATTCCGCGCATGAATGCATCCGCCGCCGCGAGATATTGCTCGCGCGAAAACAAGAGCGTCACGTTGACGGGTATGCCTGCGAAGATCGCTTCTTCAATGGCGGGCAGGCTCTCCTTTGTCCCGGGAATCTTAATGAAAACGTTGGGCCGACCTGCACGGGCGCTCAGTTCCTCGGCGGCGGCCAGTGTGGTGACGGCGTCGTAGGCCAGGACCGGCGACACTTCCAGGGAAACCCATCCATCCATTCCGTTGGTCTCGTCAAACGTTGGGCGGAAAAGATCGGCCGCCCGGCTGATGTCCTGGAGCGCTAGCTCGAAAAACAGCGGTTCACCGGATTTCCCTTGGGCGAGCCGGACCCGAATCGCCGTGTCGTAGGCCCTGCTGGTCTTGATGGCGTGGTCGAAAATCGTCGGGTTAGAGGTCAGACCGGTGATGGAGAGCTCATCAATGTAGCGCTTGAGCGTCCCGGTGTTAAGCAAGTCGCGGGTGATGTTGTCGAGCCAGAGGCTCTGGCCAAGGTTGTGCAGTAGTTTAGTCGCTTTCATTTGTTTTGTTTAATGTGAGTGGAGCGTTCGCTCGGAAGTTAATGACCGAACCTGGGGGGCCGCCAATGGGCGGCCAGGAATCAGGTCGGGCAAATCATAAGACAGCAGGTCGGAGATGCGTTCCACCGTCACGTCCGCCGCCGGATAGGAGGCGAGGACTATCGGATCGAGGGCAAACTGTCCTTGCCGGGGGAACACTGTCGTTACGCGGTTACCCCAAGCCTTCTTGACGGCGGTTAGGATGCGCAGCTTGTCGTCCACCAGCACGTAGTGCTCAGCGGGATACCGCTGCTCGATATTCTGCAGGGCCTCCTCTTTGTGGATATAAATAAGGACGTGGCCTTCGACAGTCTCGAAAATGCCGGAACGTTGGACCTTGCGCGGCTGGAACACCATATCGCCGTCCGTGAGGATGACCGTCCGGCCCCACTCGCGGAAACGTTCCAGCACGTCGAGCGCGCCGGGATAGAGCCGGTTGGCGAATGGGTAATCAACCAGGAAGTTGGCTGCCGTTACCAGGTGGGGCTCGTAGGGGTGCTCAATGCGAAAGCGCTGGAGAGCCCCCAGATAATCGCAGTAGCCCAACTCCTCAAATAGCTCCTCCTGGATCGCCCAGAACCTGTCTCGGCATTGGGTGCCGAACTCGCGCTCAATGTGATGTTTAAGGTCGGCTTGAATGCGGTCGTTCTCCAACAGGGTGTCATCGACATCCACCAGGAAGACCATGGGCGAGGATTTACTCATGGCACAGCCCTTTCGGTTTGGTTTCCAATGGCATTCCGCAGATCAACGGCCCGGCCACACGCCAAGGTCAAGTTGCGCAAGCGCTCAAAGATCGGCCCCCTCAACATTTGCTCGGTGCAGCGCCAGCGCCAGTTGCCAGCGGGTGTGCCGGGCACGTTCATGCGGCCCTCCACACCCAGATTCAACAAGTCCTGCAGTGGAGCGATGGCGAGGCCCGACTTCGAGGACCACACCGACCGGATAAAGTCCCAGGCGACTTCGCCAGTCCCGCCGCCTGCCTTTGCCGCGTAACTCCTGGCGGCCTGGCGCACATTCTCCGGCAGAGATTCGAACCAGCCGCGAGTGGTGTTATTGTCGTGCGTCCCCGTATAGGCAACTGTGTTCGGGCCGTAATTGTGGGGAAGATGCGGATTGCCCGGATTGCCATCGAAGCCGAACTGGAACACGCGGATACCCGGCAGCTCGAATTTGTCGCGAAGCGCAACCACATCGGGAGTGATGATGCCGAGATCCTCGGCAATGAAAGGCAGATGGCCCAACTCCGCCCGGACCGCCTCAAAGAAAGCAGCGCCGGGGCCGGGGATCCAATGCCCGGGTTCAGCGGTTTTAGCCGTGGGCGGAACATGCCAGGCGGCGCAAAACGCCCGGAAATGGTCAAGCCGGATCAGGTCCACGTGCGCCAGCAACGACTTCAGGCGGTCAATGCACCAACGATAACCCGAGCGACGAAGGGCTTCCCAGTCATATACCGGGTTGCCCCAGAGCTGACCTTTGGCACTGAAATAATCAGGAGGCACGCCGGCCACGAACTGTGGCCGGAGATTGGCATCGAGTTGGAAGCACTCGGGGTTGGCCCAAACATCGCTGGAATCGAGCGACACGAAGAAAGGCAGATCTCCGATGAGGAACACGCCGCGTTCGTGGGCATACTCCTTCAACCGGTTCCCCTGGCGGGCCACCAAAAACTGCCCGAACCGACTTTCGTTGATCTGGCCGGCCAGGTCGTGACGCGCTCGCGCCATGGCCAAAGAATTGCGCCTGACCAGGTCCTCGGGCCAATCGAGGAACGTAGCGCCTCCCATGCGCGCCTTCAAAGCACGAAATAGCGCGTAGTCGTCCAACCAATGAGCCTCGTCCGAACCGAATCGCTCGAAATCGGCCCTTAGCTCCGGGCGGCCGGAGGAGTCAAAATTGCGCCAGGCCTGGCCGAGCAACCGGTGCTTGAAAGCGATTACCGCGTCAAAATCAACCGCGCTCTCTGGGAGGCGCCGGCCCGCTTCACAATCGCTTGGGCTGAGCAATCCATCTTCGATCAGAAGGTCCGGGCTGACCAGCAGTGAATTGCCCGCAAACGAGGACAGGGACGAGTAAGGCGAGTTGCCACACCCGGTTGGCCCCAGCGGCAGCGCCTGCCACCACCTCTGGCCGGCATCGTGGAGCCGGCCCACCCACTCAAAGGCGGCCGGCCCCAGGTCTCCAATGCCGTATGGCGAGGGCAGCGACGTCACATGCACCAGCACCCCGGAGCTACGGCGCCCAGGCCTGAACGGCGGAAGCGTGGCTTGATGCTCGAAGAACGAGTTGTTCATGACACCGGGCATGGTTGCACGTTCCAGATTTCGCTCGCATACTCGGCGATAGTGCGGTCACTGGAGAACTTCCCTGAGCCGGCGACGTTTAGGATGGCCTTGCTGGCCCAGGCCTTGGGTTCACGGAACAAATCCATGAGCCGCTGATCGGCTTCCAGGTAGGACTTCAAGTCCGCCAGGTGCAGATAGTAGTCGCCGTGGGTGAGCAGCGCGTCCAGGATGGGCGAGAAGATGCCAGGCTCCTTGGGGCTGAAGTGGTTGGCAGCGACCAAATCCAGAGCCTGTTTCGTTTCCGGTTCGTTCTCGTAGTGCCAACGGGGATTGTACCAACCACGCGAATTGACCACCTGCTCCGCCGTCCGGCCGAACAGGAAAAAGTTCTCCTCGCCCGCCTCCTGGGCCATTTCGATAGTGGCCCCATCCCGGGTGCCGATAGTCAGGGCGCCGTTCATCATGAATTTCATGTTGCTGGTGCCGCTGGCCTCATAACCGGCAGTCGAGATTTGATTGGACACATCGCTGGCCGGGATGAGCCGTTCAGCGAGGCTCACACAATATTCCGGCAGGAACAGGACTTTGATCCGTCCACGCATGGCCGGGTCCGCATCAATGACGGCGCCAAGATTGTTGATGAATTTGATAATGACCTTGGCGAACTGGTAAGCGGGCGCTGCTTTTCCCGCGAACAGAAAGGTCCGCGGCGGCAAATCCAGTTTGGGATTCGCGCGCAGGCGATTGTAGAGCACGACCACGCGCAGCGCGTTGAGCAGTTGCCGCTTGTATTCGTGGATGCGCTTGACCTGGCAGTCAAATATGGTGTCCGGATCGACAACCTGGCCGCTGGCCTGCTTGAGCCAGTCGGCGAACTTCACCTTCGCTTCGCGAGCGGCGCGGAGGAACGACTGCTGAAAGCTCGAATCGGCGGCCAATGGTTTGAGCCGGCGCAACTCGTTCAGATCGACAACCCAACGGTCGTCGATGGCCTCGGTGATGGCGTGGGCGAGCGGGGGATTGGCCAACAACAACCAACGCCGGGGTGTGACGCCATTGGTCTTATTGTTGAAGCGTTCGGGGAAGAGCTCGGCCAGGTCCTTGACTGTGACCGTTCGCAGCAGGCCCGAATGAATCGCCGCCACGCCGTTGGTGCTGTGCGAGCCGACGATGGCAAGATTGGCCATGCGGACTTTCCGAACGGGTCCTTCTTCGATGAGGCTGACGTTTGCCACCCGCGCTTCATCCCCAGGGTAGCGCGACCGAACGTCATCCAGGAGCCGGCGGTTGATCTCAAAAATAATCTCCAGGTGCCGCGGCAGCATGTCCTGAAACCATTGGACTGGCCATTTCTCGAGCGCTTCCGGAAGCAGGGTATGGTTGGTGTAAGCCAAGACTTTCCTGGTTAGGTTCCACGCCTGGTCCCAGTCCAGATGCGCTTCGTCCAGCAAGATTCGCATCAGCTCCGGTACTGCCATCGAGGGATGAGTGTCGTTGAGCTGAATCGCTACTTTTTCGGGCAGTTGATTCCAGTCGTCGTTAGTCTGGCGGAAGCGCCGCACCAGGTCGCCAAGGGAACAGGCGACCAGGAAGTATTCCTGGATGAAGCGCAGGCCCTGGCCGAAGCTGGTTGAATCATCCGGATACAGCACCCGCGTGAGCGATTCCGCCGCCAAAGTCTCCGCGACGGCGCTGACGAAGTCGCCGTGGCTGAATACTTTGAAATCGAAGGAGTCGGGGGTAGTTGCCGCCCAGAGGCGGAGGGTGTTGACGGTCTTGCCGCCAAAGCCCACGACCGGCCGGTCGTACGGCACACCGATTAACTTGGAGGGCCGGCCAGGAACGGGTTGCAAGCTCCCGCCACGCACCTCGAACGAGCAGTTCAACGGCACTTCGATTTTCTCGTGAGGCCGGGCCACCTCCCAGGGGTCCGGGTTGCGCAACCAATTGTCCGGCTGTTCCTGCTGCCAGCCGTCCTTGATGCTCTGTTTGAAGATGCCGTATTCGTACCGGAGGCCATAGCCCATTGCTGGCAGCGACATCGTGGCCATGGAATCCAGGAAGCACGCGGCCAAACGTCCCAACCCGCCGTTGCCCAGGCCGGCGTCCGGTTCCTGTTCCAGCATTTCCACCGGATCAACGTGCTCCTGCTTCGCTGCTTGCCGGGCGATCGGCTCGAGCAGAAGATTGGTGATGTTATTAGCGAGTGAGCGCCCGATCAGATACTCCATCGAGAGGTAATAGATCCGCTTGGGATTTCTTTGCGTGTACTGTTCTTCAGTCCGGACCCAGCGTTGTGACAAGACATCGCGCAATGACCGGGCCAGCGCTTCAAAACGCTCCCGCGGGCCCGCAGCTTGGGGAGCGATCACATTGTCAAAAACCAGGTGTCGCTGATACGAGGCGTTGGGTGAACCTGAGAATTGGATCGGGCCACAGCCATAATACTGGGCGAGCTTGGCTAGCCTGTCGGGTCCGTCCGCAACTGGATTGTCCGCGACTGGCGGAGGTTGCGGTTTTGATCTGGCAGATGGCGCAGATCCTTCAGATTTGGGCAACCGTCCAGGAGTTCGAGTCGGCGGGGAAACAGGTTTCAGTTTCGAGTTATCCATATTTTTCTTCTTCAGTTTGTCTTCAACATGGAGGCGACTGCGGATCACCGGTTGTCTGGCCAGGTCCACCCGTCCATCTCCGGCTTGTCGATGCCGTTCTCATAGGCGTAGGCCTGGCATTCGAGCTGCATGACACGCAGCTTTTCCTTGGCGTGAGCGCCGGAGACGCGCAGGGCCGGCACCCGATCAATTACGTCCATCGCTATGGTGAACCGGTCAACCTGGTTGCGAATGGCCAGGTCGAGCGGAGTGTTGATGTTGCCTTTCTCTTTGTAGCCGCGGACGTGCAAGTTCTTATGGTTGGTGCGGCGGTACGTGAGCCGGTGAATCAGCCAGGGATAGCCGTGAAAGTTAAAGATGATGGGTTTGTCCTCCGTGAACAGCGTGTCGAAGTCCCGGTCGGACAGACCGTGCGGATGCTCGCTCGACGGGGTAAGCCGGAAGAGGTCGACCACATTGACGAATCGAATCTTCAGGTTGGGGAAGTGTTCCCGCAACAGGATGATGGCCGCTAGCGACTCCTTGGTGGGGATGTCTCCGGCGGAGGCCATCACCACATCCGGCTCCGTTCCCTCGTCGTTGCTCACCTGGGGCCAAATGCCGAGCCCTTTAGTGCAGTGCACAATGGCCTGGTCCATGGTCATGTATTGGAGATGCTTCTGTTTGTCCGAAACGATCACGTTGATATAGTTGGTGCTTTTGAGGCAGTGATCCGCCACGCAGAGCAGCGAGTTGGCGTCCGGCGGCAGATAGATACGGCAAACTTCGGGGCTCTTGTTCACCACGAGATCAAGGAAGCCCGGGTCCTGGTGCGTGAAACCGTTGTGGTCCTGCCGCCAAACCGTTGAGGTAATCAGCAGGTTGAGCGATGAGATCGGCGCCCGCCAGGACAACCCGCGGCAGCTCTCCAGCCACTTAGCGTGCTGGTTGAACATTGAGTCAATCACATGGACGAAAGCCTCGTAGGTGGAGAAGAACCCGTGACGTCCGGTGAGCAGATAACCTTCGAGCCAGCCTTCGAGCGTGTGCTCCGAAAGCAGCTCCATGACCCGGCCGTCCGGCGCCAGTTCGCCGCCGTCGGCATCTTCAGGCAGGTAATCGGCCAGCCATAGTTTCTTGCTGGCCTCATAAACGGCATCGAGCTTGTTGGAAGCGGTTTCGTCGGGTCCGAAGACGCGGAAGCTCTGCATGTTGTTGCGCATGATGTCCCGCAAAAAGCGCCCCAGAGGCCGCGTGTTCTCGGCCGTTGTCTTACCCGGGGCATCCACTTTGACCGCGTAGTCCCGGAAATCCGGCAAGCGGAGCGGCTTGCGCAGCAATCCGCCATTGGCATGAAGATTGGCGCTGATGCGGCGGGTGCCTTGCGGCGCAAGGGCTTTGAGTTCCGGGATTAACCGACCGGTCTTGTCGAACAACTCTTCAGGCCGGTAACTGCGCAGCCAATCTTCCAACTGCTTTAAATGGGCCGGATTTTCCCGCACCCCCGCCAACGGCACCTGGTGCGACCGCCAAAAGCCTTCGACTTTGTGTCCGTCCACCTCTTTGGGGCCCGTCCAGCCTTTGGGGCTCCGCAGAACGATCATGGGCCACCGGGCGCGGGTCGCTTTGCCGTTGGTGCGTGCTTCTTGCTGGATGCGCCGGATTTCGAGCACACAGTTCTCGAGGGTCGCGGCCATCTTCTGGTGCATGTCTTGCGGATCGGTGCCCTCGACGAAATAAGGCATCCACCCATACCCCACAAAGAGACTTTCCAACTCGTCGTGGGAGATGCGGGAAAGCACGGTGGGATTGTTGATCTTATAGCCGTTGAGCTGCAGGATTGGCAGCACCGCGCCATCCCGGATCGGGTTCAAGAACTTGTCCGAATGCCAGGCGGCGGCCAGTGGACCGGTTTCGGATTCTCCATCTCCAACCACGACGGCCACCAGCAGGTCGGGATTGTCGTACGCGGCGCCGAAGGCATGAGAGACGCTATAGCCCAACTCGCCGCCCTCGTGAATCGAACCGGGAGTTTCCGGTGTGCAGTGACTGCCGATCCCACCGGGGAAAGAAAACTCCTTGAAGAACTCGCGCATTCCTACCTCATCCTCGCCCTTATTGGGGTAAACCTCCGAATAAGTGCCCTCGAGGTAGGCCGGGGCCAGCACGCCGGGCGCGCCGTGCCCCGGTCCGGCCATGAAGATCGTGTTCAGATCATACTTTTTGATCAGCCGGTTGAGATGGATGTAAATGAAGCTTAAACCTGGACTGGTACCCCAGTGCCCGAGCAACCGCTGCTTGATATGATCCAGTTTTAGCGGTTCGCGCAGCAGTGGATTAGCGCGCAGATAGATCATCCCCGCCGCCAGGTAATTGCACGCCCGCCAGTAGGCGTCCATCTTGCTGAGTTCATCCTTGGACAATACGGGTGACGGCGCCAGGCTTGTTTTGTCGCGCCGAGTCACTTTTCGATCGTCTATTACAATTGCGGTTTCTCTCGTATTCATGCTTTCTTTCTTACTGTTCGGATCATCGACCCGAACCGGTTGTTTTGGTGTTAAACGGTTTTGGTCGTTGCTGTTAATTGTCTCGGGGGGATATTCTCGGTTCCTCCTTCGGAACGAATCAGTCGCGTGGTCTCGCGCACAATCGTCAAATCTTCCCTGGTCGCAATGACCAGGATCCGCCCGGGGGCGCCATGACGAGCGACATCGGCATCGGGCTTGGAGCGCGCATTGGCGGTAGTATCGAGTTCCAACCCCAAATGGCCCAGGTTTTCGCAGATTAGCTCCCGGACTTGCGCGGAGTTCTCGCCCACTCCGGCGGTGAAGACCAATCCATCAACTCCGCCCAGGGTCGCGGCCATCGCTCCGATGGTTTGCACGAGACGGTGGATATAGACCTCCAAGGCCAGCCGAGCGTCAGCACTGTTCGGGGCTTCCTTCAGAATCTGGCGCATGTCCGAGGAAATCCCCGAGACGCCGAGCAGGCCCGATTCATGGTTCAATGCATAGTCGAGTTGTTCCACAGTGAGTCCTTTGCGTCGCAAGAGATAGAGCAGCACGCCCGGATCAAGACTTCCGCTGCGAGTACCCATGATGGCTCCTTCCATCGGCGTAAAGCCCATGGACGTATCCATACAAACGCCGTTGCGGACGGCTGAGACGGACGCGCCATTGCCCAAATGCGCAATGACGAGCCGGGACCCGCTGCGACCCAACATCTCAGCGGCCCGCCTGGCGCAGTAGGCGTGGCTTAACCCATGAAATCCGTACCGATGAATTCCCCACGCTGTCGTCCAGGCCCGCGGGAGGGCGTAGGTTTGCGCTGCCGCAGGCAGAGTGGTGTGGAAAGCGGTGTCGAATACGCCGATCTGTGGGACCCAAGGCAGAGCTTGCTCGATGGCCTGAATGCCTCGCAGGCTGGCCGGGTTGTGCAGCGGCGCCAGTTCGCTCAATTCGCTGATGGCGCACTTGACCTCGGGCGTAATCCTTACCGCCTCGGTGAACCGCTTGCCTCCGTGAACCACGCGGTGCCCGACCGCGTCAATGTCCTGGATGCCCTGCAAAGGGGCCGACGGTCCGGCCTGCAGATCCGCCAGAATGCGCGCAAGCGCGTCGGTATGCTCGTGCAGGTGCAGTTCCTCCCGAATCTCTGGCTGGCCGGGGCGCCGGAAAACCAGTCGTGTCGGCCGGGTCGTCCAATCAATGCTGCCCTCGGCCAGAGTCAGTTCCTGCTCCGCCTCAACAAGGCTGAATTTGAGGCTGCTGGAACCGGAGTTGCAAACGAGGATTTTCATGGATCATTTTCAGGAAGCGCCGTCATCCCACGTTGCAGTGAAGATGAAGACGTAACCGGCCAAAAACCAAAGCAGTATGAGCATCTGTTCCTCCGGGGTTATGAGATGCCTCTCTTGAAGGATGCGAGCCCCTCTAAAGGAAAGAGCCACGAACGCTTATGCTGGTTGGCTTTCGGGGCTCCGCGCCTCGCAAAGTCCGTCAGGCGGATGTCGTGGACGATGAAGGCGCAGCGCTCATCAACGGCACTGGCAAGGCGGATCAGCTTCTGGGCCTCGCGCCGCAGAATTTCCACACAGAGTATGGTCAGATCGCCTTCGTGAGTGTGTCCCCTGACTTCAGCCACGCGATAGTTCCCGGCGCGTAGGACTTGTGCCAACTCTGGTCCTTTGGGGGTGAGGAGAAACACCAGTTGCTTGCCAAAGGCCAGCCGTTGCTCGATGACCATTCCCAGGTAAGTCCCCGCCGCGAACCCCAGCCCGTAGGCCAGAGCATACACGGGCTGGTTCATGTTCAGCAAGACCTGGGCGACCGCGCAAATATAGACCACCGCCTCGAAGAACCCGAGAACTGCGGCGAATGTGCGCCGGCCCTGGATGACCGAGACCATGCGGATGGTGTCCAAGGAAACGTCTGTGATCCGGGCCAGGACGATAAGCCAGAACGTTACGAATACGGTAATGTTCATTCAGCAAACGAGGATTTTCATTTTCCGAAGAACCATGTCAGGCCGATCCACCCGATGACGTCGTTCAAACCAAGGTTCGGCTTGTCAATCCCTGCGCAGGACATGTGCATGTACTTGACTTCACCAGTCAGTGCGAGGTTGTCGCGCACAAACCAGTGCATACCCACGCCCGGTTGCAGGTTAAATTCGAATGTGCCGCCGAGGTCCGGATGCTTAATCCCGGTCGCCGTGACACCGGCGCCGGCATCAAGAAACGGAATCCAGCGTGTTCCAGTCGCAAAGTTGTAGCGCAAATGAGGCGTAAGTCCCACTAGCCACTCGCTGGACGGAGAGTACTGGGCGCCCCCAAATAGCTCTATTCGGTATTCGAAGTTGCCACGATACCAGTGGTTCTTACCGAGCACAGGCCCCCACATGTGGCCGTACGACAGGCTGGTCAGAGCCAGGTCGTGGGCTTGGGTACTCCCGAAGGCCGCCATCCCCACGCCAACGCCAGCCTCCACGCTGAACGTGTGGGTTGTGGAACGAAAGCCTTGCCCCACACCATCTTGCCAGATGCTCGCGGCAGGTTGCTGAAACTCGAGCGCAGGTCCAGAGGTGGAA
>Ga0187860_1000298_pt1 | contig 48882 bp, 40 predicted proteins | sample June2016WEW_10_4_FD_132981 | JGI IMG/M metagenome (GOLD analysis project Ga0187860, IMG submission 132981) | Peatland microbial communities from SPRUCE experiment site at the Marcell Experimental Forest, Minnesota, USA - June2016WEW_10_40 | ecosystem: Environmental > Terrestrial > Soil >...
ATCGCGCGAAAGGCGCTGGCGGATCTAGCCACGACGAGCCTGGAAGAGCGGATGGGCGAGGTGTTCACTCGCCGCTTGCGCACGATGGACGGCAACGCGAAAGCAGGCCTCGCCGAGGCCCTTAAGACAGCGTCTGACCCCGCGCTCGTGCGCAGCGCGTTTGACCTGCCTGTGGAGCAACGCGCAACGATACAAAATGCGCTCAACGAAACCTTCTCGGCTGAAATCCACGTCCGGTTCGAGACCGCGCCGGACCTGGTCAGCGGGATCGAACTCACCACGAACGGCCAAAAAGTGGCTTGGAGCATCGCGGATTACCTCGCGTCGCTGGAAAAAGGCGTCGGCGAACTTCTGAAAGAGAAGGACAAACCTGAAGTCAAAGCCGAGCCTAAGCCCGAAACAAAGAGCCAATGAACGCTGCGCCTGAAAGCTTGCAGAGCGTCTTCGACCGCGCGTTCGCTGGAATCAGCCAGGTGCGGGGAGCCTTCACGCCGCAACTGACGCCGCACGAGGTGGGCACGATCACGAGTATTTCCACGGGCATCGCCAGGGTCTCCGGCCTCCCCGGCGCCGGCTTTGAGGAGCTGCTCGAGTTTCCTGGCGGCGTGTTCGGCATCGCGTTCAACGTGGACGAGGACGAAATCGGCGTCGTGCTGCTCGGCGAATATCAAGATCTGCACGCCGGCGACGAAGTCGAACGCACCAGGCGGGTCATGGACGTGGCTGTGGGCGACGGATTGCTGGGACGCGTCATCGACCCGCTGGGTCGGCCGCTCGATGGCAACGGGCCGGTGGCGGCCAGCGAGCGCCTGCCCATAGAACGCCCCGCCCCGCCTATCATGGACCGCGCGCCGGTCACCGTGCCGCTCCAGACCGGCCTGAAGGTCATCGATGCGCTCATTCCGATCGGGCGCGGCCAGCGCGAATTGATTCTGGGCGATCGCCAGACGGGCAAGACGGCCATCGCGATCGACACCATCTTGAACCAGCGCGGGAAAAATGTGGTTTGTGTCTATTGTGCGATCGGCCAGCGCGCTTCCGCCGTCGCCAAGGTCGTGGCCAACCTCCGCGAAAAGGGCGCGATGGATTACACCGTGGTCGTTGTCGCCGAAGGCAACGACGCGCCTGGCGTGGCCTATATCACGCCTTACGCCGCGACCAGCATCGCCGAGCATTTTATGGAAGCGGGTCGCGACGTGCTGATCGTTTACGACAATCTCACGCAGCACGCCCAAGCCTATCGCGAGCTTTCACTCCTGCTCCGCCGACCCCCCGGACGCGAAGCCTTTCCCGGCGACATCTTCTACATCCACTCGCGCCTGCTCGAACGTGCCACGCACCTGCGCACGGAACTCGGCAACGGCTCGCTCACCGCGCTGCCCATCATCGAGACCGAAGCGCAGGACATTTCCGCCTACATCCCAACCAACCTGATTTCCATCACGGACGGGCAGATTTACCTCTCCCCCTCGCTGTTCGAATTGGGCGTGCTGCCCGCGGTCGATGTCGGCAAATCCGTTTCGCGCGTCGGCGGCGCGGCGCAACGGGCGGCCTACCGCGCCGTGGCGAGTGACCTCAAGCTCGCCTACGCCCAGTTCGAGGAACTCGAGAGCTTTGCCCGGTTCGGCGCCCGCCTGGATGAAGACACCCGCAAGATCATCGAGCATGGACGGCGAATCCGCGCCTGCCTCAAGCAGCCGGAATTCGCCCCGGTCTCCGTGCCCGCCCAAATCACCGTCCTGCTGGCGTTGATCGCGAACCTCTTCGACCCGGTGCCGCTCGACCAGATGACGGACGCCGAGCGCGCCGTGCGCGAGGCGGCGGCGAACCTCCCGGCGGAGGTGTGCGCGCGAATCGAAACCGCCGCAACATTGAGTGACGAGGATCGTAAAACGATTATCGAAATCGCCCGCGCAGCGCTCGCCCGCTTCCAACCCAAACCGGAAGCCAAACCGGAAGCCAAAGCCGAGCCCAAGCCTGAACCCGAGTCCAATCCGGAGGCCCAGACGGAGGTCAAACCCAAGCCCAAGGCGGCACTCAAGGAGAAGTCATGAGCGACACCACGGCGAGCCTGACCCGAAAGATCAGCAGTGCCGGAGATCTCCAATCCGTCGTCCGCACGATGAAAGCCTTGGCCGCCTCGAGCATCGGACAATACGAGAAATCGGTGCGCGCGTTGGCCGACTACTATCGGACCGTGGAACTGGGGTTGGGCGCGTGCTTTCGGGAAAGCGATCCAGCGGCCCCGATGGCAGAACGGAAAGGACAAACCGATGCGGGCGCGATCGGCGTCGTCGTGTTTGGATCCGACCAGGGACTGGTGGGCCAGTTTAATGACGTAGTGGCCGATTATGCGATCAAGACTCTCGCGGCCCTGCCCGGCAAACCCCAGGTTTGGGCCGTCGGTGAGCGCATTCATGCGCGCCTGGCGGACGCGGGCCTGCCGCTGATGGGACTCTTTGCCGTGCCAAACTCCGTCCAGGCCATCACTCCGCTCGTCGGGCAGATTCAAATCGAAAGCGAGGCGCATCGGGCCAAAGGCGGGTATGCGCGTGTTTACGTTTTCCATAACCGCCCGCAGTCGGGGGCGCTCTACGAGCCGGTCAGCCAGCGGTTGTTGCCGCTCGACGCGCAATGGCAACAAGGTCTGGCCAAAGTTCGCTGGCCGACCGGGACCTTGCCCGAGGTTATGCGCGGCGGTACCGGGACTCTGCGCGCACTCATCCGCGAATATCTTTTCATCTCGCTCTTCCGGGCGTGCGCCGAATCCCTCGCGAGCGAGAACGCGAGCCGCCTGGCGGCGATGGAACGCGCCGATAAAAACATCGACGAATTGCTGGAGAATCTCCACGGCACATTCCATCGTTTGCGTCAGAGCGGCATCGACGAGGAACTGTTCGACGTCATCTCCGGCTTCGAGGCGCTGGCCGGACCGCGGCAGCAACCCGGACGAAGATGAATCACCAGGTCGAACCCACCGAGGGCTTTCACGCAACTTTCCACCCGCTCCCCTTGACAGATTATGACCCAAACGTCTGAACGATGAGCCTGGACAAATCTTCTAAAGGCAGCGATGCCGTCTGGCGTATTTGACTTTGGCTGGTTCTCAAGTAGGTTTTTCGGCTGGCCGCCGGGTTCGGGAACGCGACCTGCCTCAGAAATCTCAGGATCAGCAACTTTTGAAGAAAACCAGTAACAATGCTGAAAACAAAGCATCTGCCTTGGTATTTCCTTTGGGCCACGATCATTCTGCTTTGTGGACGACGTCCTGTTCTTGGTGCGGATTCGAGGGTTTTGCAGGGTCATGTCCCGGAAGTCATTTCGAGCCTGACGCCCAAAGGGCGGCTGCCGGCGACGAACCAGTTGTGGCTGGCGATTGGGCTGCCGCTGCGCGATGCGGCGGGCTTGGACAATTTTCTGGCGCAGGTTTATGACCCGGCCAGTCCGAACTATCGCCGATTTCTGACGCTGGAAGAAGTGACGGCGCGTTTCGGCCCGACGGTGGAGGATTACGAGGCGGTGATCCATTTTGCCCGGACGAACGGCCTGGCTGTCACCGCGACTTACGGCAACCGGCTGGTGCTGGACGTGGCCGGACCGGCGGCGGCGGTTGAGAAGGCATTTCATGTCACCCTGCGCACCTACCGGCATCCAACTGAGGCGCGCGATTTCTTTGCGCCCGATACCGAGCCGGTGGTGGACGCGGCGCTGCCGGTGGTTGACATCGAAGGTTTGAGTGATTTTTGGCGGCCACACCCGAAGCTGCATCGGATCCATGCGGCGGCGGCGGCGGCGAACGCCCTGCCCAAAAATGGCTCTGCTCCGGACGGCTCCGGCTCCTATTTTGGCAACGATTTTCGCAACGCCTATTTGCCGGGCACGACCTTGACTGGTGCGGGGCAAATGGTCGGGCTGTTGGAGTTCGATGGTTTTTACTCCGACGACATCGCCACCTATGCGACGGCCGCGGGAGACGGGCGGGCGAATATTCCCGTTCAGGCTGTTTTGATTGATGGGGTCAGCGGAACGCCGGGCTACAGTGGCATTTCCGGTGCGAACGACGAAGTGTCGCTGGACATTGAAATGGCGATCGCCATCGCTCCGGGACTGGCAAAAGTGGCAGTATTTGAAGGCAGCAGACAGAACGATATTTTGGACACCATGCTTGCGGCAAGCAACACGGTGAACACTTTGAGCAGTAGCTGGAGCTGGGGCGGCGGGCCGAGCGCGACCACGGACGCTATTTTCAAAAACATGGCCGCGGTGGGGCAATCATTTTTCAACGCGTCCGGCGACCGCGATGCATTCACAACCGGGGCAAGCTCGGTCAACGGAGTTGACAACATTTCATTGGAGGATGCGCCATCCAGTTCCCCATACATTACGCAAGTGGGCGGGACGACTTTGACGACCGGCGCAAATGCTGCCTACAGTTCGGAGACGGTCTGGAACTGGGGTTATGATTCGAGCGCGGGCGCTTATGTCGGCAGTAGTGGCGGCATCAGCAGCTACTATTCCATTCCGAGCTGGCAGAGGAACGTCAGTAACATGGCAGGCAGAGGAGGCTCGACCAGTTTTCGGAACATTCCGGATGTGGCGCTGACGGCGGACAATGTCTTTGTGGATTATGGCAATGGGAGCAGCGGCGAATTTGGCGGCACGAGTTGCGCCGCGCCGTTGTGGGCTGGTTTCATGGCGCTGGTCAACCAGCAGGCGGCCGCCAGCGGAAAGTCGAGTGCCGGGTTCATCAATCCAGCCATTTACGCCATCGCGGCCGGGCCAGGCTATGCCGCGTGTTTCCACGATGTCACGACCGGCAACAACACGTGGCCGAGCAGTCCGAATTTGTTTTATGCCACAAACGGTTACGACCTTTGCACCGGCCTTGGCACGCCTGCTGGACAAAGTTTGATCAACGCCCTGGCCGAGTCCGATGCCTTGGTTGTTTCTCCGTTGTCCGGTGCCGCCACCGGTGTGGCGGGCGGGCCATTCAGTGTTACTTCCGGAAATTTTCTCCTGACCAACACCAGCAGTTCCTCGCTGACCTGGTCGCTGATCAGCACCTCGGTTTGGCTCAACATTTCTGCGACCAATGGCACGCTTGCGGCAGCGGCTCAAGCCAATCTCACCTGCAGCTTAACGGCCGCTGCCAGCAATCTAGCGGTGGGGACTTACACGGCTGATATCACCTTCTCCAATTGGACGTCCCACGTCGCCCAGGGCGGGCTGTTCACGCTCCAGGTCAACCAGCCATTGGTTGTTTTGCCAACCAATGGGTTTTCAGCTTCGGGGGCGGTCGGCGGCGCGTTTAGTGTGACCTCGCAAAGCTACTCATTGACCAACCAGGGCGGCAGTTCGTTGCCGTGGAGCATCATCAACACCTCATCCTGGTTGAGCGCTTCACCGTCCAACGGGACTTTGGCGGGAGGCGCGCAAACGACCATGACGGTCAGCCTGACGGCGGCAGCGAACAGTCTGGCGTCCGGCACGTACGCGGCGACTGTGCTGGTCACCAACCCCACCGGCGTGGCAGTCAGCCTGCCGTTCACAATCAATGTCGGCCAGTCGATCGTGGACAACGGCGGATTCGAGACCGGTGATTTCACCGGCTGGGCGCTGAACGCGAGCAGCAAATACAACTTCGTGACGACCAGCAGCGGCTGGGTTCATTCTGGCAGTTATGGCGCGGCCTTGGGACAATACGGTTCGCTGGGTTACCTCTATCAGACTCTAACAACTTCACCGGGACAGAATTATCTGCTCTCCTTGTGGGTGGACAATCCCAGCAACCCGGTTGGAGCAACCCCCAATCAATTTCTCGTGCAATGGAATGGAACGACCCTCTTCAACCAGAGCAACATGCCATTCACCACTTGGACGAATTTGCAATTCATTGTCACCGCCACCGGCACCAGCACGATTCTCCAGCTTGGATTTGAAGACACCCCATATTATCTGGCCCTCGACGACATCAGCGTGACGCCGCTGTCGCCGCCGGAGTTTAAGACGGCGCAGAACGCAACCACCAGTTTCAATCTCACATGGAGTGCTGTTGCGGGCCTGGTTTATCAAGTGCAATACAACACCAATCTGCTCCAAACCAACTGGAATAATCTGGGCGAACCATTGGTGGCCAGCACCAACACGCTGACAATATCGGACACCAATGCCATCAGTTCGTCGCCGTGCCGGTTCTATCGCGTCGTCGAACTGCCATGAGCCCGGACTCGTAAACCTCTGAATTGGAGCGGGTGAAGGGAATCGAACCCTCATCTCAGGCTTGGGAAGCCCGCATTCTACCACTGAACCACACCCGCGCTCCGAACGCAGCCACTAGTAGCATAAAGCCGGATGAGCCGCAACCGCTCTTTTGACGATCGTGGAAAATCGGTTTGCAAAACGCCGTTCTTTTCTCTACGGTCCGGGAATGTTCGTTCGCAGGAACACGACGACGATTTAGCGTCCATGGAAACGCCGTGGACGCCACCGCCTCGAACTGCCCAAGTCGAGGCGTTTTTGTTTGCCAATTCTCAACCGCAGATGAATGAAGACAACAGCTTCGATGGCCGGCAGAAGATTTAACCGCAGATGGACGACCATGAACGCAGATAAAATGGCGGATTTCCTTTTCCGATCTGCGTTTATCCGTTCATCTGCGGTAAGAAATATTTTATGGAAAACGAACGCAAGACCCTCGACGACCGCGCAAAGATGTCCGAGGTGGAACGGCTCCGGCACTCGTGCGCGCATGTGATGGCCACAGCCATCCTGCGCCTCTGGCCCGACGCCCAGTTCGCCGCCGGTCCGCCCGTCGAAAACGGCTTCTACTATGACGTCGAACTTTCGCACCGCATCTCGCCCGAAGATTTTCCAAAGATCGAGGAAGAGATGAAAAAGGAAATCAAGGCCAACCACACGTTCGAGAAGATCGTCGTCACGCGCGAGCAGGCGATCAAAGACGCGCAGAGCGGCCGGCTGGGCGGATTGACCGAGCGTCCAGACAACCCGAGCAAGTTCAAGATCGGCAATCTCGAAGCCATTCCCGAAGGCGAGCAGATCACGTACTTCAAGAACGGCGATTTCATCGACCTCTGCGCCGGGCCGCACGTGATGCGCACCGGCAATGTCGGCGCGTTCAAGCTCACCACCGTGGCCAGCGCCTATTACAAGGGCGACGAGAAAAATCCGCAGCTCCAGCGCATCTACGGCACCGCGTTCAAGAACAAGACCGAGATGGAGGCCTACTTCACGATGATCGAAGAGGCCAAGCGCCGGGATCATCGCAAAATCGGCCAGGAGATGGGGCTGTTCGCCATCGACACGGAGTTTGTCGGCCCCGGCCTGCCGCTGTGGCTGCCCAAGGGCACGGCGATCGTCGAGGAACTGGAAAAGCTGGCGAAGGAAACCGAATTCGCCGCCGGGTATGTGCGTGTAAAGACGCCGCACATAGCGAAGGAGAAAATGTACCTGACCAGCGGGCATCTGCCGGTGCTGTATGCGGAGTCGATGTTTCCGCCGATGGAGTTGCGCGAGCACGATGAAAAGGGGAGCGCGCGCGTCTCGCGTGCCGTTTCCGGCGTCGCGCCGGAAACATCAAGCGGTGTGAAATATTCCAAACGCCGGCTTCCACACTTCGAACGTCCGTGGGCCAAATACATCGTTACGTTCAGCACCGTCGGGCGACATCCGCTTTCACCGCCCGCCCGCGATCTTGTTTTGAAGAGTCTGTTGTTCATGCACGAACAGCGGCGCTATGAACTATACGCCGCGTGCGTCATGCCCGACCATGTGCATCTGCTTTTTGAGCCGCAAATCAAAGAACAGGATCAGGAGGGAAAACCGGTCTTTTGGCCGCTGGCAGAAATTTTGCATTCGATAAAATCGTTCACCGCGCACGACATCAACAAAGCGCAGGAGACGAAGGGAAATCCGGTTTGGGAAAAGGAATCCTTTGACCGCATCCTTCGCGGCGACGCGGATTTGGAAGAGAAGTTTCACTATATTTGCAGAAATCCGTGGGATTCGGGAGTTGCGAAAGAAGGTGAGAATTATCCGTGGCTTTGGACGCCGGAGGCTCCCCGGCGCGACGCCGGGGAGAGCACGCGGGACGCGCGCGCTCCCCAACCCTCCCGCGAATCTGCGCCGGCCGAGGATTCGGGGAGCGAGCGTTACTACCTCAAAGCCATGAACTGCCCGCATCATCACCGCATTTTTGCGGCGGAGCCGCGCAGTTACCGCGATCTGCCACTGCGCCTGGCGGAGTACGGCACGTGCTATCGGTACGAGCAATCGGGCGAACTGTTCGGACTCATGCGTGTCCGGTCGCTGAACATGAACGACGCGCACATTTATTGCACGCCGGAGCAGTTCGCCGCCGAGTTCAACGCGGTGAACGAAATGTACCTGAAATACTTCAAGATTTTCGGCATCGAGAAATGCGTCATGCGCTTCAGCACCTCGTCGCTGGAGGGCATGGGCAAGAAATACGTCAACGAACCGGAACTCTGGAAGCAAACCGAGGACATGGTCCGGCAGGCGTTGATTGATTCGAAAATCAACTACGTGGAGGTGCCGAACGAAGCCGCGTTTTACGGCCCTAAGATCGATGTGCAGGTCTGGAGCGTCATCGGCCGCGAATTCACGCTGGCGACCAACCAGGTGGACTTCGCCGTTCCCAAACGCTTCGGCCTGGTCTATCGGGACAAGGACAATGCGGACAAGACACCGCTCTGCATCCATCGCGCGCCGCTGGGGACGCACGAACGGTTCATCGGCTTTTTGATCGAGCATTACGCCGGCAATTTCCCGCTCTGGCTTGCGCCCGAGCAGGTCCGCGTCCTCACGCTGGGAGATGAGGAGCCGCTGGTGAACTATGCCCAAGGCATCGTGAACGAACTGCGCGCCCATTTTGTGCGCTGCGAGGCCGATTACTCCACCAACAAGATCAACGGCAAGATTCAGGACGCGGAAAAGGCCAAAGTCCACACCATGCTGGTCATCGGCGGCCGCGACATGGAAGCTGGGAACGTCAGTGTGCGTTTGCACGGCAAAGGCAACCTCGGCGCAAAGCCGAAGGGCGAAGTGGTGGCGGATGTTCTGGCGTCGATCAAGGAGCGGCGGGCTTGAGCGGATCGGAGCGCGGAGCGATGTCCCCCATTCATCCATTTGTTTCGGGGTGGCGACGGCCCGTCGCCAGTCATTCTTATTCGCAGTGCTCACCAGGCGACAAGCTGTCGCCTCCTCGATGGGAGTGAGCAATGCTTCGGGCTCCGGGCCGGGTCACGACTTGGCGCAGCCGAACAATCCCTCGCGCCGGATGATTTCGATCACGGGCGGGGGGACGAGTTTTTGCCAGGAGGCATCGCCGGCCTGGATCTGATCCAGGATGTCGTGCGAGCGAATCCGCAGGACGTCCTTGTTGAAGTTGCGGATTCCCTCGATGAAATGATTTTCCAGCAGGTGCGCGTAAATGTGTTTGATCTGCGGCGCGGCGGGGAAGGTTTCCGCGGTGACCAATTCACCGGTCTCGAAATCCAGGCTGGGATAAACGTAGAGCCGCCCGGAGTTCTTGAAGAGCTGGCCGAGGCCGCCGAGGAGGCCGCCTTCGCTGTTGTTGTAGAGGCTTTCGTCGAAGATCTCCTTCAGCTTGGACGCCCCGAGGGCGAGGGCGATGGGGCGATTGGTGTAGCCCGCCAGGTAGCCGGCGAGGCGATGGAACCGGAGGAAATTGGAAATCAAGACCGTTTTGCCGAGCACGCTGAGGGTGTCGGCGCGGGCCAGAAAATCCTTTTCATTGATGAATTCGCCCATGCGCAGATGGCGCAGGGTCATTTCCATCAGAACGACCGGTTCCTCGCCCTGGATCCGGGGCGACTGTGCGAACTGTTCCTCCGCGCGTTCGAGCACATCGAGCGTGGCGTTGGTGATGGGATGAAAGCTGCCGCGCTGGACCAGGACGGGTTTCTTGTAAAAGACTTCGGACCACTGGATCGCTTCGCCCTTTGCGGTGAACATCGCGGCTTCGGTCAGGCCTTGTTGGACCAGTTGCAGCGCCATGAGCCGGTTGTCCACGCGCGCAAAGGCGGGTCCGCCGAACTGGATCATGTCCACCTCCACGCGTTCCCAGGTCAGGTGATCCAGGAGCGTCCCAATGAGGGCCTCGGGGTTCTGGAACAGGTAGAACGCTCCGTAGATGAAGTTGACGCCGATGATGCCGAGCGCCTCCTGTTGGCGGGCGTTCTCGTTGTCGAGCATCCGCACGTGGATGAAGATTTCGGAGAACGCAGCACGGGGTTCGGTTTGAAAGCGGACGCCGAGCCAGCCGTGGCCTTCCTCATCCCGGGTGAAACTGCGCGTGGCCACCGTGTCGGCGAAGACGAAGAAGGCGACGCGGTCGCCATGCGATTTGTCGAGCCGCTCGACGAGCAAGGCGTATTCGTGGTCGAGCATGGCGCGAAGGCGCTGGCGGCTGACGTAGCGGTCGGCGTGGCCGTAAACCGCGTCGCTCACGGCCATGTCGTACGCCGAAATGGTTTTGGCGACGGTGCCCGCGGCGCCGCCGGCGTGAAAGAACCACCGGGCCACCTCCTGTCCGGCCCCGATTTCGGCGAAGGTGCCGTAGCGTTTGGCGTCGAGATTGATTTTGAGCGCCTTCTGATTCGCGTTCAGGATTTCGTTGGTCATAACCTGGAATCAGTATTCCGCAGGAGCTGTTCCGAGGCCAGCTTGAATCCAGGGCCGCGGGACGGGGTGGCGACGCCCGTCGCCAGTCAGATTGGAGAACTTCAAGGGTCCCTGGGGACGAGGCCGTCCGGTCCCCGGCGGTCTCCGCCTCACCGCTTGTCTTCAAACAGGCTCGGGGCCGATTGCCGCGCCAGGTCCTGGCAGCGGGCGAGGATTTCGGACCCGGACTCGCAGCCCAGCGCGAATTCAGCCAATGCCAGCGTCTCCGGCGCCTTGAGCCGGCGCACCATGAACTTCACCTGGGGCACCAGCGGCGGAGCGGCGCTCAATTCGTTCACGCCCAACCCGAGCAACAGCGCGGTCAGCACCGGTTCGCCGGCCATTTCCCCGCAAACACCCACCCAGATATTGTTCCGGCGCGCGGCGTCCACCGTCGCCTTGATCAGCCGCAGGATCGCCGGGTGCGTCGGCTCGTAAAGATGCGCAATCTTCTCGTTCATCCGGTCCACAGCGAGCGAGTACTGGATCAGATCGTTGGTGCCGATGCTGAAGAATTTTACACGCTTCGCCAGGGCATCGGCAATCATCACCGCCGAAGGAATCTCAATCATCGCCCCGATTTCCATATTCTCATCGAAGGGCACGCCTTCCTTGCGCAATTCCGCCTTGTACTCCTCGACCAGCGCGTTGGCCTGGTTCAATTCATCCAGCCCCGAAATCATCGGGTACATCATCTTGACGTTCCCTTCGGCCGAGGCGCGCAGAATGGCACGCAACTGGTTGCGGAATATGTCCCGCTCCTGCAGGCAGAAACGGATCGCCCGCCACCCCAGGAACGGGTTCATCTCGGTCGGCACCTGGAGATGCGACAGGAACTTGTCGCCGCCCAGATCAAAGGTTCGAATCAGGACCGAGTGCGGCTTCAGTGCCGTCACCACCTGCCGGTAAGCCTGATACTGTTCCTCCTCGCTGGGCAGGTGATCGCGGCTGATATACAGGTATTCGGTCCGGAACAGCCCCACCCCTTCCGCCCCGCACTCCAGCACCGCCTGGGTGTCCGCCGCTTGCTCGATGTTCGCCGAAAGAAAAATCCGGTGGCCGTCCAGTGTCACTGCCGGCTTTGAAATAATGTCACGGAGCTTTTCCTCCAGCGTGACCTGTTTACGAATCAGTTGACCGTACTCGAACAGCGTCTGATCGGTCGGATTGATGATGACGATCCCGTTGAACCCGTCGAGAAGCGCATATTGCCCGGACTCCATCACCTCGCTGGCGTTCTTCAATCCCACCACCGCCGGAATCCGCAACGACCGCGCCATGATGGCGGTATGCGAGGTCTTGCTGCCGATGTCCGTCGCAAATCCAAGCACCTTGCTCCGGTCCATCTGCGCCGTGTTCGAGGGGGTCAGGTCATGACTGATGATGATGCAGGGTTCCTTCAGATTCCGCACGTCCGCTCCGCCCTGCTGCCCCAGCAGGTTGTTCAAGACCCGGCCGGTGACATCCCGCATGTCGCCCGCCCGCTCCCGCAGATAGTCGTCCTCGATGGCGGCCAGCGTTGACGCATAGCGCTCGGCGACCTGGTGGAATGCGTATTCCGCGTTCACCTTCTCTCCGTTAATGGCACGCACCACCTCGTCGATCAACGTCCGGTCCTCCAGCACCAGCAGGTGCGCGTCGAAAATGCTGCCCTCCGCCGCTCCCATCGCTTCGCCCACCCTGTGCTGCACATCGAGGATGTCGTGCCGCGTCTGCACCAGCGCCCGTTCCAGCCGGTTGACTTCCTCCGGCAGCTCGGAGTCCGAGAGCGGACGTTTGGTGATCGCGTGCTGAGCTCTTCCAAGCACAAGGATTTTCCCACGGCAAACCCCCACCGAAACGGGAATTCCCCGGAATATCCTCTCTCCCCTGTGCAGCGGCTCAGGCATAAAATAGAATTATCCCAATGGCTGTTCTTTGGAAAGGAATTCTTGGCCAATCCATCCCCTCGGGGTGGCGCGCATCCTGACACTGCCCCGATTGCAAACAGATTGCAGAGTCCGCATCGCCATGAACACCGATCCGGTCGTGCCGCGCCGCTCGGCGGACGCCTTGCTGCAACTGGGGGTGCGGGAACTGGCCGTCATTCCTTCTCCCGAAGGCGCCCTGGCCCGGAGCCGAAACAGATCCCTGGCGCTCGCAAATCAATCCGGTTCCAATCCGTCGCTGGATTCCCTGTGAACCCCGTCACGCTCGTTCCATATACTTGCCCGTGCGGGTGTCGATCTTGATCTTCTCTCCTGTCTTGATGAATAACGGCGCCTGAACGGTGATGCCGGTTTCCAGCTTGACCGCCTTCTGGACGTTGTTCGCCGAATCGCCGCGAATCCCTCCCGGCGCGTCCTTCACCGTCAGCACCACGGACGGCGGCAGTTCAATGGACACCGCCTTCTCTTCCACGAAGACCATCGTCACCAGCCCATTTTCCACCAGATAATTCTTCCCGTCGCCCAGCAACTCCGGCGGGACCGTGACGGTTTCATAGCTTTCCGGATCGGTAAACACGTAATCCTGGCCGTCCTTGTAGCTGAATTCCATTTTCTTGGTGATCATCGGCACCGGTTCGATCCGCTCCGTCGAACTGAATCGGACATCCGATGATTTGCCCGTCCGGATGCTCCGCAGCGTGGCCTGGACGAACGCGCGGAGGTTGCCAGGCGTGCGATGCTGGCTGTCCAGGACCACGCAGATATCGCCGTTGTAATTGATCGCCATTCCACGGCGAAGATCGTTTGCTGATGCCATAAATCTAATTCGTAGCAATCAAAAGTTGCACCCGCGGCCCGGCTGTCCAGGAACGGGAACCCATTATTTTATTCAGGCTCAGCCGGAATGCAAGCCCGCAGTTCGGGAGATTTTTAAGGCGATTAAAGAATTTAATTGCGTCCGCCCCCGCCGGCGCTTACTTCGTCACCTCGAAACCGATGTACGAACACCACACCGAACCGCTCCTGCCCCGGCGCCTCTACTACCTCCGGCTGGCCCGGAGCTGTGGGCTTGGTTTTCTCATCCTCGGCGGCTCGCTCGCCATCGGCATGGTGGGTTATCATGGCTTTGAAAAAATGTCGTGGCTCGACGCATTCGCCAACGCCGCCATGATCCTCTCCGGCATGGGGCCCCTGGCTCCCCTCCAGACTTCGGCGGGAAAATTGTTTGCCGGTTGTTACGCGCTGTTCAGCGGACTGGCCTTCATCACCAGCGTCGGCGTCTTCCTGGCGCCCGTGTTCCACCGGTTCCTTCACAAATTTCACCTCCCGGATTTCTGAGAACCGCAGCGCGGGGAAAACAGTCCCTGCCGCCGATGCGCCCTCCCGCGGTGGGCGATCTGCAGCGCCATTCGGCCCCTGCGCCCAGTTTATGCGGCGGGGTAATTGTCCTTCGGCTTTCCCACCAGCGACGCCAGCCGGCTCTCGGCTGTATCCATGTCCGCTGATTCTTGCGGCTGGAGCGGCCTCGACGCCGGTTCCCTTCGCTCCATTTGCGCAATCGAATGGTCGGAAACTTCCGGATAAGCCCGCCGTATCAGCAGTCCGCCGCCAATCAGCCACCAGCCCACGGCAAGATTGAACACTACGGGCAACATCGTGCTCAGGATCTCCACTTTGTCACCGTTCAGAATCGTCGGCACGTCCAGAATCGCCGGCACGTCCTTTAATCCCAGACAAAGAAAAACGAGCCCCAAAATGCGGACCACCAGGCTGAAGATGTCTTTGAAGATGTCTTTGCGCTTCATGATCTGCTGAGTCTCCTTCATTTCGTCAATGCAAACAACACTATCTCAATCGAAACGAAACTGCCGACTTTTCTGCGAAAGTCAGGTTAGGGCGCGAGCGGGGGTTCATTTGTTGCCGGGGCGGCTGCGGGCGCGTTGCTGGCCGCCGGATCCGGCCTGGGAGGCAGCTCGGGTTCCGGCACCGGCGCGCCGCGTGGTTCGGTTTTGGGCGCCACAGCTTTCACGGGCAGGAAGTATGCCGTGCTCATGCCGGGCAGCATCAGGTGAAGCGACCATGGCTTGCCGTTCCAGGGAATCGCATCGGTCTTCAAGGGGTCTTTGTTGCCGTCGCCGTTGCCTCCGTAGGGCTGGGCGTCGGTATTCAGGACTTCAACCCATGCGCCCTCCCGCGGAACGCCGATGCGGTATTGGCGAGAGATGGGCGTGAAGTTGCCGACCGCCACCAGGAGCTCCTCCGGTTTCTGGCCAAAACGCACGAAGCTGAACACGCTGTTGTTGGCATCGTCACAATTGATCCACTGGAAACTTCGGCTGTCATAGTCCGACACAGCGATAAACTCGTGTTCGCAGTAAAACCGGTTCAGATCCGCAACCAACCGGCGGATGCCTTCGTGGTCCGGGTATTGGAGCAGGTGCCAGTCGAGGCTGCGGTCGTAAGCCCATTCGGCGGACTGGCCGTATTCGCCGCCCATGAAAAGATTCTTTTTGCCGGGCCAACCCCACATCCAGCCGTAAAGGGCGCGCAACTGGCGGGCTTTGTCCGGGATGGTGCCGGCGGCCATCTTGTTGAGCATCGAGCCTTTGCCATGGACCATTTCATCGTGCGAGAAGCTCATCATGAACCGCTCGCCGTGCTGGTAGATCATGCCGAAGGTGAGCTGGCGATGGTGCCATTTGCGCTGAATGGGATCCTTCCCGAAATACTTCAGCGTGTCGTGCATCCAGCCCATGTTCCACTTCAAGTCGAAGCCCAGTCCGCCCTCGCGGGTGGGCTTGGTCACATTGCCCCAGGCGGTGGATTCCTCGGCGATCATGAGCGCGCCCGGAAAACTTTTATGCACCGTGTCGTTGGCATAGCGGAGGAAGTCGGTGGCCTCGAGGTTTTCACGTCCGCCGTACTTGTTGGGAATCCACTGGCCGGGTTTGCGCGAATAATCGAGGTAGATCATGGACGCCACGGCATCCACGCGCAGGCCGTCGATGTGATAGCGGTCCATCCAGGCCAGGGCGCTGCCTACCAGGAAACAGCGCACTTCGGCCCGGCCATAGTTGAAGATGAGCGTGCCCCAATCCTGATGCACCCCCTTGCGCGGGTCGGCATATTCGTAGAGGTGGGTGCCGTCGAAATGAGGCAGCGCAAAGAAATCCTTGGGGAAATGCGCCGGCACCCAGTCGAGCAACACGCCAATGCCGTTCTGATGGAACGTGTCCACCAGGTGCATGAAATCCTGCGGCGTGCCGAGGCGGTGGGTGGGCGCGTAGAAGCCGGTGACCTGGTAGCCCCAGGAACCCTCGAACGGAAACTCGGATAAGGGCAGGAACTCGACGTGCGTGAAGCCCATCTCCTTCACATACGGCACAAGGTGCCGGGCCAAATCGCGGTAGGTTAAAGGACGGTTGCCATCTTCGACGATCCGCCGCCAGGAACTGGCATGGACCTCATAGACGGAAATCGGCTGGTGCAGCCAGTTGATCCGGTCGCGTTGCTCCATCCACGCCCGGTCATGCCACGCGTAGTCCGAGACGTTCCAGATGATGGAGGCGTTGTTCGGCGGGCCTTCAAAGCAGGTGGCATACGGGTCGGTTTTCAGTCGCATCACGCCCTGGCGCGGGACGATTTCGTATTTGTAGCAGAGGCCCGCCTGCAGGCCGGGAATGAAAATCTCCCACACGCCGGATTTACCCAGCGACCGCATGGAGAAGTAACGACCGTCCCAGCGGCAGAAGTCGCCGACAACAGACACGCGCGATGCATTGGGCGCCCAGACGGCAAAGGAAACCCCGGAGATGCCATCGATGACCCCCGGATGAGCGCCGAGCTTTTGATACACGTGATGCTCGGTGCCTTCGTTGAACAGGTATAGATCCTGGTCGCTCAAAGTGGGCAGGAACCGGTAGGGATCGTAGCACTGGCGGATTTCACCGTTGCTGCGCTCGATGCGCAACTGGTAGCGGAACACCTGTTGACGGTCGGGGATGAACGCTTCGAAGAAGCCCAGCCCATCGAACTTCTGCATCGAATACCGCTGTTCGGACCCGGATTCGCAATCCACCACCTCGCAGCCGACCGCATCGTTGAGAAAAGCGCGCACCACCACACCTGTTTGATTCTGGTGCGAGACCGGGTGCATGCCCAGCAACGCATGCGGATGACCATGGCGGCCTTGCAGCAATGCATCCACATCTTTGCGGTCAGCAATCATGGGTTTCCAGAACAGAGCGACACTTCACTTCCCATCGCCTGTCGGAATTCTCCCGCTGCTTCTGACAGCATTGACATCCCCGGCAGGTTGATCCCATCGGTCTGCAAGCCAGGTAGGTAGTCCGGTTCAGAACACCGGCACCACTTCCACTCTCTTGCCAGGAGAGACCACGATGTCCTTGCCTTGTGCCCAGATGGAATCGTTCAGGAGCAGCTTGAACGTCAGTTTCTCCGGGCTACGGGTGGTCCAACGCCACGTCTTGCTGTCGATGCAGGTCAATGGCACACCGGTGTTCCAACTCAGACCGCCGCCTTGGCCGCGCAGATAAAGCGTGTTGCCGAGGCCAACATCAATCTTCGCCTCGACGATTGTGAGTTTTTCGGCGGGTTTTTTAGTTTCTGCGGGCACCGTGGCAGTCTTCACCGGCGCCGCGGAGGTGGCAACCCATTGAGGTGGCGCCATCGCTGCGCTGATTGGCCGCGATGCCCCGGCAGGCAGCGGGGGCGGCTTGACGGGTGCAGCCGTTGGAACAGTGGACTTGATGGGTGCAGCACTGGCGCCGCCAGGTTTCGCAGGTGTCACGTTTGCGCTGACGGATTTCGTTGGTGAAACAGGTTTGCCGCCGGGCAGGGACCCGGGTGTCTGTCCCGGTTTATTTTTTGTATCGTTCAGATCCTCTTTCATATTCAGATGATTTTCTATTCAACATGCCAAATAGCGACCAAGCCAAAAAAAGTTACTACAGCCAAATCTCACAAAATCGCTAACACATGCCATCTCCTGGGTCAACCCTTTCGGTTGGCACATTCCTTCAAATGATAACAAGCCCGGAAACCACGGCGTCGGGTTGAGGCGCGCCAGGGAACGATGAACACCACCGCATGAGGAGTTCGTTGGCCATCGCAACGACTCGGGTTGTCGACGGCCTTTGGGCCGGCGATTTTTCGCCTCGCGCCGGGAAATGGCTTGCCAAGCCGGCCGGCCTGGTCTTACCAATTCCGTGTGTTCGAACAGATTGTCAGTGGCCGCCCGGACCTGTCGCTGGAGGTGGAACGAGCAGCCACTGCGGCGGGTCTCGAAATTACTTTCCAGGTAAAGAGCGAGCGTCCCTGTCTGCTTCACTGGGGCCTGGCCGGTCAGCGGACGGGTTCGTGGCAGGCGCCGCCGGAGTCGCTCTGGCCGGCTGGCACACGGGCATTTGGCGGAGGGGCGGTACAAACGCCGCTTGTCGAACACAACGCCGAACGGCGCGTCGTGCTTCGTCTCGGTGATAAGCTGAAGGCCTCATTCCTCGTCTTTGATCTCTGCTTCCCCGAATCGAACAGTTGGGATAACAATCATGGGAAGGATTATTATCTTTCCCTGTCCGAACTCAAACCTTCGGCGCCTCCATTGGCGGAGATGCTGGAGAACGAAATCAAGGGCGCTGAGGTGCTCGACCGCAATGTTCTACCACTCGATTCCGGCGAAAACCTGGTTGTGGCGATCACGCGGACTGGCGGCCACCGCCGCGTGCTGCTGCTGACCGATGCCCGAGGACCGCTGGCACTGCATTGGGGTGTCACCGAACACTCGCGTTCCGAATGGCAGCGGCCTCCGCTGGAATTGTGCCCGGTGGGCAGTTCGGTGTCCGACGAGCGCGCTGTGGACACACCTTTCACCGAGTGGCAGCAAGGGTGCCGGCTGGTTCTCGATTTTCCCGAAGCCCAGGCTCCGCCCGGCCTGAGCTTTGTTCTCCACCAGACCGGCACCGGCCGTTGGCTCAAGCACGGTGGACAAAACTTTTACCTGCGGCTGGCCAAAGCGCAGTCGGCGGACGCCGAACTCGGCGCGTTGGCCGAGCGAATCGTGAACGCCGAAACGGGCAGTCACGGCTGGACATTGATGCACCGGTTCAACCTTTGCTACGAACTGGTGGACGCCGTGCACGGGCAGCGCGATGGGTGGGGCATCCTGTTTGTCTGGCTGCGCTTCTCGGTCATCCGTCAGTTGGACTGGCAGCGCAATTACAACACCAAACCCCGCGAACTGAGCCACGCCCAGGATCGCCTCACGCTGAAGCTCGCCGAGGCATACATCCACGAACCGCCGCAACGCGACCTCATCCGACAGGTGCTCGGCTGCCTGGGCCGCGGCGGCGAAGGCCAGCGCATTCGCGACGAAATCCTCCAGATCATGCACCGCCACCATATCAAGGAAGTCGGTGGCACTTGGATGGAACAGTGGCACCAGAAACTTCACAACAACACCACGCCTGACGACATCATCATTTGCGAAGCGTATCTAGCCTTCCTGCGCGGCAACGGCGACCTGAATTCTTACTTTGAAACACTGGCCGCCAACGGCGTAACCCGGGAACGCCTCGCCCGTTTCGAGCGGCCCATCACCAGGGATCCCGAGTGGCACCCCCACCTGAAGGACGCTCTCCTCCACGACTTTGAGAACTTTTTGAAGCTCTTGAAATCGGTGCACTCCGGCATTGATCTGGACACCGCCGCCAACGCCGCCGGATCGTTGCTGGACGCTGCGGCGGGCGAGGCTCTGGGATACGTCCGGCACCATTTCGGCAATCTGGCGACCCCGCCCACGGTGCTGGTGGAGAAGCTCACGCTGTTGAGGTGCTCCCTGCATTCGGTAATGAACCGTGAAACCAACGCGGGCCGCGTTCGTGACGGTCTGTATCTCGACCTGGCCCTTGAAGAAGCCCTGCGGGTCGTCATCGAACGGGCGGTTCACTCCGATTTCACCGGCGAGCAACTCGTCCGATTGACCGGGCATATCCTGGACAACCTGCTGCTCACGGACGACGACGCGGAGCGGTTTCAATGCCGCAAGGAATGGCAGCGGATTCCAGCCCAGGGCCCCGTCAGCGTTGACTGGGCGCTGCACGCCAAAGCGGCTCTCGACCGCGTCCGCCGCGCCATCGCAGCCACGATCGACCGATGTTACCAGGAACTGCAACCCAAAGCCGAGCAATTGGGCCGCGCGTTCCACGCCGAGGAATGGGCGATCAAACTGTTTTCCGAAGCGGTCGTGCGCGGCCGGCCAGCCTTCGTCCTTTCGTTGCTCATCCGCCACCTGGACTCGATCCTCCGCCAGGGCGCGCGGCTGGGCGATTGGCAGGTCATTAATCCCAGCCACGCGACCGGGGAAGTGGTCGTTGTGGAGTCATTGCGTGCGATCCAGGGCCGGAGGTTCGAGCGCCCCGCGATCATTCTGGCGGAGAAAGTTTTTGGCGATGAGGAGCCGCCCGAAGGCGTTCGCGCCGTGATCACGCTCGATTCCGTGGATCTGGTGTCCCATGTGGCCGTGCGAGCGCGCAACGCCCAGCTCCTCTTCGCCACTTGCTATGACAGCGCCTGCTTCGACCGCCTCCAGGCCCTGAAGGGCCGCCTGGTCCGGTTGGAAGTGAATGCGGCCGGGGATGTGTTGTGCAGGGAAGCGCAGGAGTCCCCGGACCCGGTGCAGCCGTCCTCGACGGCTCCTGCCTCCCGCGTGGCTCCTCCGCCCAGGCCCGTTGTCCGGCCGCTGCGGCGTCAGGAATTCGAGCCAGACGTGGTCGGCGGCAAATCGTGCCACTTGAAAGAGCTCGCGGACAAACTCCCTGACTGGATCGATGTGCCGCGGTCCGTCGCGGTGCCTTTCGCCGTATTCGATTCGGTTTTGGCGCTCGACCAGAACCGCGGGCTTGCGGAGCGTTACCGCAAGCTGCTCGGGCAGATTGAATCCAACCCGGCGACGGTGCTGGCTGAAATCCGCCGCCTGCTGCTGGATCTGCAACTGCCGGAAAGCTTGCGCGCCGGCTTGCGTCAGGCCATGCAGGCCGAGGGCCTGCCCTGGCCGGAGGACTGGCCCGCGGCCGCCCAACGCATGCGTCAGGTGTGGGCTTCGAAATGGAACGACCGCGCCTACTACAGCCGGCGGGCCCGCGGTTTGCCACACGACTCCATGTTCATGGCGGTGCTGATCCAGGAGGTCGTCGAGGCGGAATATGCCTTCGTCATCCACACGGTCAATCCCGTGAACGGCAAACGCGGGGAACTCTACGCCGAAGTGGTGGCGGGCCTGGGCGAGACGCTGGTGGGGAACTACCCCGGTCGAGCGATGAGCTTCGTGTCGCCCAAAGCTGCGCCCCGCCCCGCCGTCCTGGCCTATCCCAGCAAAAGCGTCGGCCTGTACGGCGGCGGCCTTATCTTCCGCTCGGATTCGAACGCGGAGGATCTCGAGGGCTACGCCGGCGCCGGCTTGTATGACAGCGTCCTGCTCGTGCCGGCACGGGAACGGATCCTCGATTACACGAGCGACGCGCTGGTCTGGAATGCGGAACGCCGCGCCGAATTCCTGACTGCCGTCACCCGGCTCGGCGTCTCCGTGGAACAAGCCTTCGGCGCGCCGCAGGACATTGAAGGCGCCTGGACCCGGGGCCGCTTTTACGTGGTGCAAACCCGGCCCCAGGTCGGGCTCAAGATATGAACCCCGGCCCCCTGTTCCGCATCGGCAATCAGACCTCCTTCGCCGCCGCCCGATTCCTGGAGCCATTCGAGTTCGCCCTCGCCAGCGGCTTCACCGCTTTCGAATTCTTTCCCGACCGCGGCTTTTGCGGCCAGGGCGGCTGGGACGAACGCGAAGTGGACGGGCCGATGCGTCATGACATCCGGCGGGCCGCCGCCGGCCGCGACCTCACCCTCACCGTGCATGCTCCCCTCACCTTCGATCCGCTGCGCGAGCCGGAGAGCGACCGTTTGTACAGCACCGTCGAGTTTGCCGCAGAAATTGGAGCGAAGCTCGTGAACCTGCATCTCGACGTCAGCCGGGGCGTCGACCGCTTCGTCGCGGCGCTTGGCCCGGCGCTGCAGGCCACGGCCGAAACCGGCCTGCAGCTTGCCCTCGAAAACACCATCCTCACCAGCCCCGACGATTTCAACTGGTTTTTTGCCGCGCTGCGCCACCGGACGGAGCATCCCGTCGCCCATGTCGGAATGTGTTTCGACCTGGGGCACGCCAATCTCTGCGCCGCGACCCGCAACGATTACTGCCGGTTCCTCGATCAACTGTCCGAGCAAGTGCCCATCCGACACCTTCATCTTCATGAGAACTACGGCGACCGGGACAGCCACCTCACGTTGTTCACCGGGCCGGTGGGGGAGAATACCCGGGGAGTCGAGGGCGCGCTCGAACGCCTGGCTCGGCGCGGCTTCAACGGCTGCGCCATCCTGGAGCAATGGCCTCGGCCACCGTCATTGCTGACCGCCGCGCGAGACCGAATCTTGCAGTTGCTCGACACCCGCTTCCAATCCAGATTCCCGCGCGCGCCATGAGACTGTACAATTTGTTTCCGTTGCTGTCCGGCAAGTTCAAGGACTGGATCCCGCATCTGCAGCGCGCGGCGGACCTGGGTTTCGACTGCGTGTTTGTCAATCCCATCCAATATCCCGGTTGCTCGGGCAGCCTCTACTCAGTCAGCGATTACTTTCGGCTCAATCCGCTCTTCGTGGACGATGCCAGCCCATTGGATCCCTCGGCCCAATTCCAGCAGGTGGCCGCCGAGGCGGAGAAGCTTGGCCTCAGGCTGATCGTGGACCTGGTGGTCAACCACTGCGCCTTTGATTCGGATCTGGTGCGGGAGCATCCAGAATGGTTTCTGTGCAAGGACGGAAGGATCGTTCACCCGTTCTGCAAAGAAGGTGAAAAAAAAGTGGTGTGGAAGGACCTCGCTCAGTTCGATCACAAGCATACCCGGGACAGCGAAGGGCTCTTCAGCCTGGTCCGCCACGTCGTCGAATTCCTCATCCGCCTCGGCTTTAAAGGATTCCGTTGCGATGCCGCCTATCAAGTGCCGCACAGCTTTTGGAGACGCCTGATTACCGAGACGCGGCGCGAACACGCGGGGATCCTGTTCCTGGCCGAAACCCTGGGCTGCTCCCCGGCCCTGACGATTCAAACGGCCGGCGCCGGATTCGACTACATTTTTAACAGCGCCAAGTGGTGGGATTTCCAAAGCCCGTGGCTGCTTGAGCAATATGCTTTGGCCCGTGCGGAAACGAACTCCATCAGCTTTCCCGAAAGCCACGATACGCGGCGGCTGGCCGACGAACTTGCCGGCAATCTCGACGGCCTGAAACAGCGCTGTTTTTTCAGTGCCTTCTTCTCGGCCGGCGTCATGATTCCCATCGGCTTCGAATTCGGTTTCCGGAAGAAACTTCATGTGGTGCAAACCCGGGCGGCGGACTGGGAACAAACCCACCTCGACCTGACGGGCTTCATCCGGCAGGTCAACCACGCCAAGGCGGAACATCCCGTTTTTCAAGAGGACGCCCCCACGGCCATTCTGCCCGCGGACAACCCGAACATCCTGTTTCTGTGGAAAGGCTCTTTGCGCGCCCAACAGGAGGCACTGATCATTCTCAACAAGGATATCTGGAACAAACAGCACTTTTTCACCCCGAACCTGTACCACCACGTCCAGGCCCAGGGCCCCCTCACCGACATCTCCCCGGAATACCCGCTGGATTACCTGCCGACACCCTACGAATACGACCTGCGCCCCGGCCAGGGCATCGTTTTGGTGACTCGCAAGGGCCGCAAATGAACCGCGTCCCCTTGAGCCACCTCCGCGCGGACAAGTCCGCCGTCGGCACCTTGTCTTCGGGTCGCGAGGGAGGTCGATAACCGGCCTCTTCCGGAAGCGTGAGACGACGCCAGGAGCATGTCATGAGCGATAACAATTCTCCGTCAGCTCGGCGATCTTGTCCCAGGTGAATGCGGTTTCGGCGGCGAGGCGGCCGTTGCGGCCCATCCAGCGCGCCCATTCCCAGTTGGTGAACAGAGTGCCCAGCCCCCAGCCTACCGAATCAACGGTCGGGTAGATTTTCAGACCGTTGACGTTGTGCCAGACGAATTCGCCCGGGCCCCCGATCTGCGAGGCGACGACCGGTTTGCCGGCCGCCCAACCCTCCAGCACGATGATGCCGAAGGGTTCGTTGCGGCTGGGCACACACACCACGTCGCACGCTTTGAACATGTCCACCTGCTCTCCCGCGCCGAGCCGGCCGAACCACCGCACGGCGTGCGACACCCCGAGATGGTGAGCGCGCTGTTCCAGGTCGCGGCGCATGTGCCCTTCGCCGGCGAAGATGAACTTGGCGTTCGGATAATGCCGCAGCAAACCCGGGATGGCCTCCATCAGCAGATCCGGCCCCTTTTGGAGACTCATCCGCCCCATGAACAGCACGGTTGGATCCATTGGGCCGATGCCGTAGCGTCCTTTGACGGCACCGGGGTCGATCCAGCCGTTGTAGCAATCCACCGGCACGCCGTTGTAGATGCTCCAGCACTTCCAATCCGGGAGGTTGTACATCCACATCAACTCACCCTTCAACGCGTTGCTCACCGCAATCACCCGGTCGGCACAGGAGGTGCCATTCCGTTCGTGGTCGCGAATCCGCGCCGAGGTGCCGCCGTAGAAGTTGTTGCCGCAACGTCCGTACTCCGTGGAGTGCATCGTCAGCACTGCGCGGTGGTTGCTCCGGCCCTGCTTGGCCCACACCATCGCGTTGGCGGCCAGCCAATCGTGAGCGTGGATGACGTCGAAATGACCGGAATAGTTCTCACTCTGGTAGAAGTGCCAGACAAACGACCGGCACATCTCCTGGATTTCGTCCACGAAACTCGGGTTCAGGTTGTGAGGGCACCAGTGGTACCAGACGCCATCAATTTGCCGCACACCGCCGCTGCCGTAGCCCGGCCGTGTGAACACGTGCGCCTCGTGTCCCCGCCGATTCAGCGCCGCCGCCAGTTCCGTCACGTGCGCGGCCACGCCGCCGACGGCGACTCCGTGCAACGCCTCCCACGAAAACATCGCTATACGCATAGCTATTCTCTTTCAGTCAACCTCATCTCCCCATCTGCCACAAAGCGTGATTTCATAACGGATGCCGGCACGGCCAATCGCGCTCAAAGCAAAGCCACGCCGGGCCGGGAAAGTCAAGAACCTTGCCGCACCGCGACAGCAGCAGAGTGCGTGGCGTCAGGGTGTCAGCCCAGCAGCTTCACATCCCTGAATCAACATGCGAAACATCATCCGGGTTGGAGTCGTGGCAGTGATGCCTTGAGCAACCGGGGCGCAGTCTCAACAATCTGGAATCAGCAAATCCACCTCGCATGGCACGGGAGATGGCAATGGCTGATTCGTCAAATGGAGCGTGAGAAGCGCGGATTCCAAAGGATGCATCCCTTTGCGCGCGTCTGGGCCGGCGTGAAGCCTGGCCAGCATGAAGAAGCCCGCGTTCGGTCAGGTTCGCAGGCTGTGCAAGTTGGCAGGGAAGTCAGCTTTCGCCGGGTGACGTCTTCCCGGGCGGAGAATCGCCGTCTAGCGGACCTTGAGGGCGGTGTCGATTTCCACGATTGCCTTCTCCAAGTGCGCGGCCACACGGTCACGGTCCCGCTCCTCAAGTTTGTCGCGGGCTTCGCGCAGGATTCTCCGGGCTTCGGTGACTTGTTCGTCGGACTTAAGCTGTCGTTCGTGCTCTGAACCGCGGCCCTCAAGGCTAAGGCCCAGGTCTTTGCCTGCGGCTTCGAGTTGTTTCATTGCCTTGACGCGATGGCCGCCGTAATCGGCGTTGGCCAGTTTCAACAGGACGTAGGCGTGGGCCAATTCTTCGCGGGGCGTTTCGGCATAAGCGCGGGCCCCGAAAGAAAAGGCCAGCACGATCGCCACTATTTGCAGGTATCTTGATCGAGATGATGATTTCATGCCTGCTGTATATCCGTCTGAATTCCGTTGTCAATCGCCTCCTTCGAGGATGAAGCGGGGCTCCCGGCCAAAAGCCGGTTTGCGGGCAATAAAATGCCACCCGGCGGAAGGCTGGGGAGATTGTTGGAAGAAATTGATAATTCTATCCGTTGAGCGAGATCAGGCCTTTGGAGATGGCAAATTTGGTCAGGCCCGCCACGCTGTGGATGTTGAGTTTTCGTATGATGTGTTCGCGGTGGGACTCGACGGTGCGGACACGGATTTCAAGGTTGCTTGCGATTTGCTTATTGCTCAGTCCTTCGGCGATCTGGACCAGGACTTCACGCTCGCGCTCGGTGAGTTGTCCGACGGAACTTTCGCCGCTCGTGTGGACGCGTTTGTTGAGTGCGCCGCGGGCGGCTCCTGGACTGAAGAAGGCTTCGCCGGCATTGACGGTTTCAATGGCGCGGACGAGCTCCTCCGCAGCCACATCCTTCCGCACATAGCCGGAAGCGCCGGATTGGATGATCCGCGTCACGTATTCGGTGTTGCCATGCATGGAGAGGATGAGCACCTTGGATACGGGCATTTCCTTGCGCAACAGTTCCGTGACCTCGAGACCGTTCATGTGGGGCATGTCGATATCCATCAAAATGATGTCCGGCGTCAGCTCGCGTGCCTTGCGCAGGGCCTCCAGGCCGTCCGCGGCTTCCCCGATGATCTGCAAATGGTCGTAGCCCGCTAGACAGGAGGCGATCCCTTTCCGCACGACCGGATGGTCGTCAGCCAGCAGCAGTCTGATGCCTCTTTTGAATTTGCTTTCGTTTTGCGATTGCCCGGCAAAAGCGCCTGCCAAAGCGGATTGAACAAGTCCTGCGAGTCCCGGAGTCGGGTTCGGCGTAATTGCCGATGCGGCAGCCGGGAGCGCAGTTGAGTCAGACGGTAGCTTGTTCATCTCGATAAAAATATTTGCGACGACGGTTTTCCAGCACGGCAACAAACCGCGTGCGTTCAACATTCCGGCCGTCGAGGCGCCTTCAGGCGTATCCGTTCAGGATGTATCCACGCGTTGCCAAGTTCTTTGAGCGTGTTCTTTTGCAGGGTCCTTTCAATGAGCGGGAAAATGATCCGCTCCTCTCGCTGGAAGTGTTTGCGCGCCGCAGTTATCGCCGCAGTCAAAAGTCGGCGGGCTTCCTTGAGGTCCTGTGTCGCTTTGATTTGCGCCAGCCGTCCGTCAATCTCTTCATGATCTTCATACAGACAATCAAGCTGCCCGCGCTCCGCAAGCATGTGATCCAAGGCCGTGTAGGACAAGTTTTCCTCCCGTTGACCATGGTTTTCCAGCAGGCTCTTCATCAAATCCGCGAGGAACTTCGCCTCCGCCAGCGTTTCCAACGCAGACAGACGAGACTTGATCTGATCGAACACGGTCAAAAAAACGCGATGCTCGACCACCATAGTATCAGTAATCGTGAGCATATACTTTATTAATAGCCGACCAGGCGTAAAAATTCAAGTATTAGTTTGAGGCGCGGAAGGGGCGGAAGGGGAATGAAGATCAACGGAGGTGTTGCGAGTGGCGGATGCATGAATTCGATGTTTATTGGAAGACCGAAGAGGCAGGGATTCTCAACGCCGTGCTTTACCACGCGGCCGAGCGTCTTTCGCAACCGACAGACCCAGTCCCGGACCTGCATTTCGTGTCGAGAAAAACGGCCGCGTTGCTCTCTCTGCCACTCCCGGCAGGAAGCCCTCCCCGTTGTCGCGGAAGTCAATGACCGCTTCGGCTCGTGCACCTGGAGTTTCAACCACGGTGCAGCGAGCTTTGAAGCTTGAGTTCGATTTGGTGCGCACGAGAGGACTTGAACCTCCAACCCTTTCGGGACCAGATCCTAAGTCTGGCGCGTCTGCCATTCCGCCACGTGCGCAGCCAGGCCAGAATGCCTTATTGACTCGATTTCCGCAATCGGGTTGTTGTCTTTTTGCGGGTGAAACCGCTTCCTCTGTTCGCTCTACATTGACAGGGTTCTCGCTCTCGCTTTTCACTGGCAAGGTCCCGTCCCGCAGATCAAACCGATGAAAGCGACCATGTCGATAGCCGCATGACGTTCGACCGGCGGCACAGCGAGCTGGAGGCTCGCCGCTCTGGGCCGCCTCGTGTTACCTGGTGGCTGCCTGATCCATGTGCTGAACGCGACGGACACAGCTCAATAAAAAAACTCGCCAGTCAGCGTCGCAAACCGCGATAATCAGTGTTGGACATGAAAAGGTCAGACGAACATCCCGACCACGGGATCCATCACGTTTCTTTAAGCTGTTTTGCGGCGGGGTTGATTGCACTGTTCCTGCCGTTGTTGTCACAGGCGCAAACCAATGCCGCCGCCACTGTCACGAATCTGCCGGTCTGGATCACCCGCCCGCTCTCGCTGGTGGATGCACTGAACCTTTCCCTCCAGCAGAACAGCTCGATTCGGGAGGCCCGGGCCGACCTTGAGGCCACCTACGGCCTCGTGGTCCAGACGCGGGCGGTGGTGCTGCCCAAGGTCCGAACGACGGGGAATTACACTGACACGGACCCCTCGGACATCGATACGTTCCCTTTTTCGGGCGGCGCCTCCACCGGCGGCTCCACGTTCGTTCAAGCCCATCAGAACTGGCGGGCGGACATTCAGATCGTCCAATCGGTTTACGAGGGTGGACGCATCGGATCGGCTCTGCGCGCCGCGAGGCTGACGAAAGAACAGGCGTTGCTCCAGTATCAAACCGCTATTGCCGACACGCTCGTGTCCACGCGTGTGGCCTATTACGATGTGCTCCTGGCCGCGCAGCAGATTGTCGTCCACGAAGCTTCGGTCGATCTGCTCAGCCGGGAGCTTGAAGACCAGCAGCACCGGTTTGAGGCGGGCACCGTGCCGCGCTTTAACGTGCTGCGCGCGGAAGTGGCGGTGGCCAACGAACGGCCCGCCTTGATCCGCGCGCGCAACGATTCCCGCATCGCCAAAAACAACCTTTCCAACCTCCTGGGCTACAACCTGCCCAGGGCCGTCTGGGAGGACATCCCCCTGCAATTGGTCGATGGTCTCCAGGCGGAGCCTTACTCGATCGAACTGCCGGCCGCCATCGAGCAGGCGTTGGAACGGCGCACGGAACTCGGCGCCCTGCGGAAACAGGAACAATTGCAGCGCGAAAACGAGATCAATGCCAGCTCCGGCTACAAGCCCAGCGTCCAGCTTTTTGCCGGGTACGACGTCCACAACTACCAGTTCGCGGACGATCCGGGCCGCGACATCCGGGGCTGGAACGCCGGCGCGCAAATGAGCTGGGACATTTTCGACGGCCTCCTCACGCGCGGCAAGGTGCTGCAGGCCCGCGCACAACACGACCGGTCCAAGGCCGAGCTCGAAGACACCAGCCGCCGCATCGAACTGGAAGTGCGCACCGCCTATTCCACCTTCATCGAAGCCCGTGAAGTCCTCGAGTCGCAGGAGAAAGTGCAGGAGGAAGCCGAGGAAGCCCTGCGCCTGGCACGCGCCCGCGCGGACGCGGGCACAGGCACCCAACTGGATGTTCTCGACGCGGAAACCTCCCTCACCCAGGCCCGCACCACCCAGGTCCAGGCCCTGCACGATTACGCCACCGCCCGCGCCCGGCTCGAGCGCGCCACCGGCCAGGACATGATGGCCGTGGCCGCAAAATAGACCAAATTGTCAATGGGTCGGACCCCTCTGGTCGGCCCTCGTAGCCGCCAATGTGAATTGGCGGATCCCCCCAGCAGCAACGATGTCCGCCAATTCACATTGGCGGCTACGAAGTGGCGGGTCAGTGGTACTCCTGCAGCGTCCGGACGCCGTAACCCGACTTCTTCAAGGCGGCAATGCCGAGCGCCGCGGCTTTCGCGCCGCTCAGGGTCGTCATGATGGGCGTGCCGGTGTAAACGGCCGTCGTGCGGATTTTCACTTCGTCGGCGCGGGGGGCCTGGCCGGACGGCGTGTTGATGACGAGCTGGATTTGCTTGTTCTTGAGCAGGTCAATCGCGTTGGGACGGCCCTCCTGCAGCTTGAAAATCCGCTGCACTTTCAATCCGGCCTTCTCCAGCACCGCGGCGGTGCCGCTGGTGGCAATCAATTCGAATCCCAGCGCGGCGAAGCGCCGGGCGACCGCCGCCGCCTCCACCTTGTGGGCGTTGCTCACGCTGATGAACACCCGGCCGCTCAAGGGCAATGCCGCGCCCGCGGCCATTTGCGACTTTGCGTAGGCAATCCCCAGGTCGGCATCGAGGCCCATCACTTCGCCCGTCGAACGCATTTCGGGTGAGAGCAGGATGTCCTGGCCGTGAAAACGGTTGAAAGGGAAAACCGACTCCTTGACCGCCCAGTACTGCGGCCGGATTTCCCGGGTGAACCCGAGCTCCTTCAATGTTTTCCCGGCCATCACCTTGGCGGCCAGCTTCGCCAGCGGAACGCCGATGGCCTTGCTGACAAATGGTACGGTGCGCGATGCGCGCGGATTGACCTCCAGGCAATAGACCGTCTCGCCCTTCACCGCATACTGCACGTTCATCAGGCCGATCACCTTCAATTCACGCGCCATCGCGTGCGTGTACCCGCGCATCGTTTCCAGAACGCCGTCCGAAAGCGAATGCGGCGGCAGCACCATCGCGGCGTCCCCGGAATGCACTCCCGCAAACTCGATGTGCTCCAGCACCCCGCCCATCACAATCGTGCCCTCATCGGGACTCGAAAACCGGCCCGCGTCCGCAATGCAATCCACGTCCACCTCCGTCGCATCCTCGAGGAACTTATCGACGAGCACCGGGCGCTCGGGGGAGGCCTCGACGGCGAAGCGCATGTAGTGCTGGAGTTCCGCGTCCGAATACACGATCTGCATCGCGCGGCCGCCGAGCACGAAGCTGGGACGGACGAGAATCGGATACCCGAGCGTCCTGGCCACCGCCAGCGCCTCGGCTTCGTCGGTCGCGATGCCGTTCGGAGGCTGGGGAATGTTCAGCTTGCGCAACATCGCCGCGAAAAGCTTGCGGTCCTCGGCGATCTCGATCCCCTGCGGCGAAGTACCGATGATATTGACGCCGTTTTTCTGCAGCTCGAGCGCAAGGTTCAGCGGTGTCTGGCCGCCGAACTGGGCGATCGCGCCCCAGCATTTCTCCCGCTCGTAAATGTGCAGCACGTCCTCCAGCGTCAGCGGCTCGAAATAGAGCTTGTCGCTCGTGTCGTAGTCGGTCGAAACCGTCTCCGGATTGGAATTGACCATCAGGGTCTCGAATCCGTCCTCCTTGAGCGCGAAGGCCGCATGCACGCAACAATAGTCGAACTCGATGCCCTGGCCGATGCGGTTCGGTCCGCCGCCCAGAATCATCACCTTCTTCTTGCCGGACGGCCGGACTTCGTCATCCCCCCGGTCGTACGTCGAGTAGTAATAGGGGGTGTAGGCTTCAAATTCGGCGGCGCAGGTGTCCACCAGCCGGTAGCTGGGGATCAGGCCCAGCCGCTTTCGCTCCGCGCGGACCGCCTCCTCCGTCCGGCCCGTCAAATGAGCGATCTGCCGGTCGGAAAAACCGAGCGACTTTGCTTTCGTCAGTTGCTCTGCGTTCATTCGTTCGGACGGATGCGAATCAAAATCCTGCAAAGCAAACCGCAACCCTGGATCGCTGTCGAGGTTGAAAGTGCGGAGTGCCAGGCGCGCGGGGCCGATTCAGGAGGGAGGGAGGAGGCTTGCCCCCGGTGAATTACAGAAATCCCAAGGTCGGCGCGCGGGTCTGTGACCCGCAGCAACACGGGCAATGCCGGCCCGCGTGGGAGAATTCCAGAGCGCACGGCTTTCCCTGCCTGCTGCGGCTCACAGAGCCGCCCGCCCCCTGGCGACGAGCCGTCGCCACCCCCAGCACAAGGCAGTGTGTGGCCGCGCCGGCTCAAGACCGCGCCGGCAGTTTCTTGTCGATCGACGCCTTTTGCAGCGCCACGTATTTGGGCAGGCCGCCCTCGAACGGAAACTTCACTTCTCCTTCGATCAGCGGCCGGGCATATTCGACAAATTTCTCGTTCGGAAGAAATCCGTCTTCCGTGATCCAGTCCCGCGGGATGAAGTGCTCGACGTTGGCGATGTCGCCCAGCGGCTGCAAGCCGGTGCTCCATTGTGTGGACCCGGCCGATCCGGCGCCGCGCACGATTTTGACCATGAAACCGCTGCGGCCCTCGATGGCCGCCTTGACGGCGGCGGCGCCGCAGGCGTGGGCATTATTCGCGTCCGTGGCGCTGGCAAAATGCGCGGCCGCGCGCTGTGCGTAGCCGAGTTTCACCGTGCGGGTCTTGGTGCCGAGCTTGCCTTCCACGATCTCGGCGAGCGCTTCCGCAGCCCCGGAGAGCACCGGGTGGCCGAAGGCATCCACGCGCGTCTCGTCCGCCCCCAACTCCTCGCCGGCTTCGTTCTTCAGCCCCTCGCTCACGACCACAATGCAGCAGCCGGAGGCTTCAACCACTTCCTTCACGCGCGCCAGGAACCTGTCCTGCTTGAAAGGCACTTCGGGCAGGAGAATGATGTGCGGCGGCGCGGCCTCGGAATTCCTGGCGAGCACGGTGCCCGCGGCGATCCACCCGGCCGAGCGGCCCATCACCTCAACGATGCAGCAGGACCCGTCGTCGGTGGCCATGCTGCCGACGTCGAGGCCGATCTCCATCACCGTCGCCGCGTTGTATTTGATGACCGAACCGTAGCCGGGGCAACTGTCCGTGTGCGGCAGGTCGTTGTCGATTGTCTTGGGCACGCCGAGGACGCGCATGTCCCAGTTCCGCCGGAGGGCTTCGAGATGGATTTTGTGGGATGTGTCCTGCGAATCGTTGCCGCCGATGTAAAAGAAGTAGCGGATGTTGTGCGCCTGGAAGACCTCGAAGAGCCGGTCCATGTCGCGGGCGGCCTGTTCCGGCTTCTTTTTGAAGTCGATTTTATAGCGGCAGGTGCCGAGCGCGGCCGCCGGGGTGTATTTCAAGCCCTCGATCGTTTTCGCCTTCTGATCGTTGATATCGATCAGTTCCTCGTTCAGGATGCCGAGGATGCCGTTGGATCCGCCGTAGATTTCCTCGATGCACTCGAAACGGCCCGCTTCCTGCACCACGCCGGCGAGGCTTGCGTTGATCACGGCGGTGGGTCCGCCGGATTGCGCCACCAACAAGTTTCCCACCAGTTCAGCCATAAATCATTCTGCGTTTCATTCGCGGCCGGACCTTGCCGGCCGTGTTCTTTGCCAGAGCGCCCCGCGCTGCCCTGAAGCGGAGCGGAACCTTGCCAACCGGGGAATCAACTGTCAAAGCGGAATTCACCTGTTGAATATTTTCATTTCTCGGGAAGGTTCGCTCCGGCATTGTTGAGGCATGGGTAAAAGACGTGAAGCGCGGGAGCGCGCCGTGCAGTTTTTGTTTCAGCACGACCTGAATCCTCCGGAGAACCTGGACGCGGCGCTGGCGCAGTTCTGGGAATCCCAGCGGACCGCCGCGATCGCCGAGGAAAAGGGCGCGGCCAACTGGGGGCAACCGGTGGAATTGCCCCCGCCGACCGCCGGGGAAGCGGAGTCGCGCCTGTTTGCCGAACCGCTGATCCGCGGGACCATCGAGCATCGCGATGTCATCGACGCCCAGATCACGAAGCACGCCATCAACTGGGAATTGCACCGCATCGCCGCGGTGGACCGGAACATTCTCCGGCTGGCGATCTACGAGATGTTGTATCGCGAGGATATTCCCCCCGTCGTCAGCATCAACGAAGCCGTGGACATCGCGAAGAAATTTTCGACGCAGGACAGCGGCAAGTTCGTAAACGGCATCCTGGACAAGGTGAAGAGCGAATTGATGCGCCCGGCGAGGGTCGTGAAGTAGTCCAAACTGATGTTTGCCGATTTGCATCTTCATTCGAGTTTTTCCGACGGAACCTATTCGCCGGAGGAATTGGTGTCGCATGCCGCGCGCCATGGGCTGGCGGCGATCGCGTTGACCGACCACGACACGGTGGAAGGCTGCCAGCGGGCCGGGCTGGCCTGCAACGCGGCCGGGCTGGAGTTCATCTCCGGCACCGAGCTGACGGCCGAGCAGAACGGGAACGAGCTTCACATCCTGGGTTACTTCGTCGATATCCAAAACCCGAGGCTGCTGTCCGATCTTGCCGAATTCCAGGCCGTCCGGCAGAAGCGCATCCATGAGATGGTCGCCCGCCTGAACGAGTTGAACGTGCCGCTGGAGGCCGAGGCGGTGTTCGCGCTGGCCAACTGCCGCTCGCCCGGGCGCCCGCACGTGGCGCGCGCACTGGTCAATGCCGGCGTGTGCGGCAGCATGGACGAGGCATTCGATCGCTTCTTGAAAAAGAACCGTCCCGCGTGGGCGCCCAAGATGAAGATCTCGGCCCGGGTCGCCATCGATCTGATCCATCAGGCCGGCGGCCTCGCCGTCATGGCGCACCCGGGGTTGAATCGCTCCGATCACGAGATTCCCGGACTCGTCAAGGCCGGCCTGGACGGCATCGAATGTTTTCACACCAAACATTCTCCTTCGACGTCGGAACATTATCTGCAACTGGCCGGACAATTTCATCTGCTCGTGACCGGCGGTTCGGATTGCCACGGTCTCAGCAAGGGCAAACCGCTCATCGGCACCGTCAAGCTGCCCTACGAAAACGTCGCCAGGCTCAAGGCGAGGATCGCGCGCCGGGGATCCGGTACAACTCCCGCCGTCGGCGGCGACTAATCATTGTTCCTCCCTTCGCAACACCCTATGCTTGCGTCCATGCCACGTTTGATACCCGGCACCCGCCTCCCGGCTTTCCATTGACCTATGGGATTATTCCAAAAATTCAAGGCCGGTCTGCAGAAAACCCACAGCAAACTGGCCCATGAAATCAAACGGATCGTCAGCCGGTCGCCCAAACTGGATGCCGCGACGCTCGACGACCTGGAAACCGCCCTCATCGCCGCGGATTTGGGCATGGCCGTGACCCGCCAGATCGTCGGAGCGGTCAAACGAATTTACGAAACACAGGGCGGCGCGGGCCTGGATGTCTTCGCCATCGCACGCCAGGAAGTGGAGAAGAGCCTGGCTTCAAACACGGCGGCCTTGAAGGAAGCCCCGGGCGGATTGACGGTGGTGTCTCTCGTCGGCGTCAACGGCACCGGCAAGACGACGACTGCAGCGAAGCTTGCATGGTTGATTCAGTCGCAAAAGAGGACCGCGCTGCTCGCGGCGTGCGACACGTTCCGCGCCGCCGCCATCGAGCAGCTCAAACTCTGGGGGACGCGACTCGAAGTGGAGGTCATCGCCGGCGCTTACGGCGCGGACCCGGCGGCTGTCGCGCACGACGCCGTGACCGCCGCGCGCTCGCGCAAGGCCGATTACCTCTTCATTGACACGGCGGGCCGCCTGCACACCAAGCACAATCTGATGCAGGAATTGCAGAAGCTGCACCGTGTCATCGGCAAGCTGTTGCCCGGCGCGCCGCACGAAGTCCTGCTCGTGCTCGACGCGACGACCGGCATGAACGCGCTGAATCAGGCGCGCGAGTTCAACAAGGCCGTGCCGCTCACCGGCCTGGTGGTGACCAAGCTCGACGGCACGAGCAAGGGCGGCATGGTGGTGGCCATCCAGAAGGAACTCGGCCTGCCCATCAAATTCATCGGCCTCGGCGAGCAGCCGGACGATTTGCAGCCGTTCGACGCGAAGCAATTTGCGCACGCGTTGTTTGAGGAATAATACCCAAGCCGATTCAACCCCGTTGGGGTTGATTCAATTTTTGATGCGCCACCCAGCGCAGCCGCGATTGCATCGCGTCAACGGTGGGCTGAAGGATGAAATCCCTTTGGGATTTTTCCCGTCAACAGCTACGATGCGCGGCGATGTCTGACGCTCAATTCATGCGCCTTGCCTTGCGCCTCGCCCGGCGTGGTTACGGGATGACATCGCCGAATCCGATGGTGGGCGCGGTGCTGGTGAGGAATGGAAAAATCATCGGTCGAGGCTGGCATCGGCGGGTGGGCGGACCGCACGCGGAGATTGAAGCCTTTGGCGACGCGCGAAAACGGGGTCACAATCTCAAAGGCGCGACGCTCTGCGTGACCCTGGAACCTTGCAGCACTCATGGCCGAACGCCGCCCTGCACGGAAGCCATCATCACCGCCGGGATCAGGCGGGTGGTGGCCGGGGCGCTTGATCCCAATCCAAAACATGCCGGCCGGGCTTTCAAAATTCTTCGGCGGGCGGGAATTGAAGTCGTTCTGCTCGGCGACAAAACCCCGCGAGTGGAGGCTCACGGCAGGGCTCGGCACTCCGTGCGGGCCATCCGAGATTTTGATGGTAATCTGCGGCGCGCACGGAGTGACGCGCCCAGCGAGCGGAGCGCGTTAGCCGACGAATGCACCCGCCTCAACGAAGCGTTCAATCACTGGATCGTCCGCCGGACACCCTGGGTCACCGTCAAGGCCGCCATGACACTCGACGGCAAGATTGCCACCGCGGCGGGCGAGTCGAAGTGGATCACCGGCGCGCAGGCGCGCGCCCATGGAATGAAACTGCGGCAGGGCGCCGACGCGATTCTCGTGGGCGTGAATACGGTTTTGAGCGACGACCCGTCTTTGACGATCCGGCCCTCTGGCAAATCCAAGGGTGTTTTCAGGGGAAACATCCAACATCCAACATCCAACATCCAACGCCCAATATTGCGGCGCGTCGTGCTCGACTCGCGGGCTCGAACACCGTTGACGGCAAAGGTTGTCACCGACGAGTGGGCCGCGTTGACCACAGTTGTCGTGAGCGTCCGCGCGCCGAAGAGCCGCGTGCGGGCGCTGGCGGAACGGGTCCATGTCCTGGTCGCGCCGCCGTCCAGGTCGAAAGTCAACAAGCGCAATTCAAAAATCGACCTGCAGTGGCTGCTGCGGAGGCTCGGCGCCGAAGACGTGACGAGTCTGCTGGTCGAAGGAGGCGGCGAAGTGAACGCGTCCTTTTTGCTCGGAGGCTTTGCGCATCGGATCGTGTTTTTTTACGCGCCCAGGATCCTGGGCGGGCGCGCTTCCCGGCCCGCGGTGGGCGGCGAGGGGGCCGCCGGTTGGAAGGACATTCTCAAGCTGGAAGGCATTCGCTGGGGGCGGCTCGGACCGGATTTGGTATTGACGGCGCGAGTCATGTAGCCGCAGCTTGCGGGCTGCGTTCGCAAACCGAAGTTTGCGGCTGCCATTATTATGTTCACTGGAATCGTCAAAGAAGCCGGCACCGTCGAGCGCGTCAAACCGACGCCCAAATCCATCGAATTGACGGTGCGGGCGAAGATTTGCGCGCGCGGTTTGAAACCGGGCGGCAGCCTCGCGGTCAACGGCTGTTGCCTGACCGCGGTCGGGTTGGTTTCGCGCGGAGGCTGCAAGCTGGCCCGGTTCGATCTGCTCCGGGAAACCTGGCGTCGCACTAACCTTCAGTTTGTCAAACCCGGTTCGCTCGTGAACCTGGAACGCCCGCTGCGCGCCGGCGGCGAATTCGGCGGCCATTTCGTCACCGGCCACATCGACGGGCTGGGAAAGATCCTCCGCTGGGAACGGTCGGGGCAGGATCACGTGCTCGATATTGCGCCCACGCCCGAGGTCATGCGTTACATCCTGTTCAAGGGATCGGTCGCCGTGGACGGGATCAGCCTGACGGTGGCGGAGGTGCGCAAGACCAGTTTTCGGATCTGGATCATCCCGCATACCTACGAAGTGACGGCGCTACGGGAGCGGAAGGTGGGAGACGCGGTGAATCTCGAGGCCGATTTGCTCGGCAAATACGTCGAGAAATTTGTCGGCGCCCGGTCCCGAATCAACTAATTGAACCGGCTGGGGCCCGGCGTTTTGGCCTTCTCATCCGCCAAACGCTCGCGGACAAGCAACAGCGAGGTGTGGATCATGTTGCGCATCGCTTCGTCGCGGGTCTCCAACTGCTTCTCGAGTTCGGCGATGCGCGTTTCATAGGCGCGAATGCGTTCCTGCAGCGGCAGGTGCAGCGAGGCCAGCCGCGCTTCCAGTTCGGCGAGTTCGGCCTGGGCTCGCTTCTGCGTCTCGACCATTTTGTTCCGCTGCGAGTAAAGCCCTTGAACGAGGCTTTGCTTGGCAAACTCGGCAAGTTCGGCCCCCATCCGCTCGCGAAACGCCTGGTTCTGCGGGACAGCCAATGCTTCCAAGGCTCGGGTTTCGGCATCGGGCTCGCCCTCGGCCTGGGGGCCGATCTGCGGCACCGGTGCCCGAGACATGGGCAGGAGCGCGTTTGAAGACCCAAGGCCGCTGCGCCGCAGCATGACAACCAACCAGGCCAGCAAGCCTGTGATCACAATCAGAGCCGCGACGATGCACCAGACGGCTTCGCTCCAATGGTTTTCCCTGAGGCTGAGGTCAATGGTGCCCGTGGTTAGGGGCACAGCCGGCTGCGGGGAAGCGGAAGCGGGAACGGACGTGGTGTCGCCGACCAATGCAATATCATCCAAAAGAAAGGGATTGGTTTGACCGGTGCCATGCATTTGGAACCAGATGCCTTGAAAATCGGTTTTGTCCTGGGCGTTAAGAAACGCCAGCGGCACGACGAATTGCTTCCATTCGTTGGTGGGCAGGGGCGGCAGCAAATACAGGGCCTGTGGATTGGTTCCCAACACCGAGCGCATTTGGAGGAGTTGCCCGCCCGTTTCACCCCCGTTCGCCCAAAAGCTGATGTTGGTGTAGCCGGCGGTGTCGAGGTTGTTGTGATGAAACCAGATCGCCGGCCAGCCGCTCGGATGTTCCGGCGGATTGACCTGGATGGAAATGCTGCCGGCGTGGACTGAGGACGTGGTGTTCAGACTGTGCGGCAGCCAGCTCCAATCATCGAAACCGCTGTTGAAGCCATTACTAAAAATCGGCAGGTCAGTCCCGGCCTTTGCGGCGGTTGCGGCGAGCAGAGCCAGCGCGATCCACAAAGCCGGACCGGCAGGACGGGTGGACAATCGCATAGGCGGGTATTGTGGCGAGCGCCGGGCGGGTTCGCAATCGCAAGTTTGCGGATTCAAACTTTTTTGCCGACGCAGGCAGGTGCACCGCTGCGTCCTCTCCTGGCTGGCGGGCCAAATCAGGACACAACCGGACAGGACTGAAGCTTGACAGCCCCTATCCCGCGTTTGTCATGTTGAGGGATGCAAGTCTGGCTCCTGGACGATTTCACCGGTATCGGCGGATTGCGGCTGGCCGAAGCCCCTGATCCGGTCCCGCGGGAAGGCGAGGTCATTCTGGAAGTTCATTATGCGGGCTTGAATCCCGCCGACCGTTACCTGGCCGAACGCCAATACCCGGCGAAGCCCTCCCTGCCACATATCCTCGGACGCGACGGCATGGGAACGGTCGTGCAGTTGGGCGCCGGCGTGACGGACCTCAAGATTGGAGACCGCCGGGCCATCCTCCGCGGCGACACCGGCAGCAACCGCCCGGGAACTTTCGCCGGCAGGGTCGCCGTCCCTGCGGACGACCTTGTCGATGTGCCGTCAGACTGGAGCGAGCAGGAAGCGGGGGGATCGGTGCTGGTGTATTTGACCGCGTATCAGGCGTTGACGATGTGGGGGCTGCTGCCCCCGAACTCCGTGGTGCTGGCCACGGGCGCGTCGGGCGGGGTGGGCGTCGCCGCCGTGCAACTGGCCTTGGCGATGGGACACAGTGTCGTTGCCCTGTCACGCAGCCCGGAGAAAAGTCTCCGGCTCCGGCAACTCGGCGCGTCCCTCACGTTCGACCCGGGAAAACTCGATTGGCGCCAGGCCGCCAAAGCGGCACTGGCTCCCCGCCGTGTGGACCTGGCCATCGACAACGTCGGAGGCAAACTTCTGCCCGAAGTCATCGACACTCTCGGGGACCTTGGCAAGGTGAGCATCGTCGGACGTCTTGCAGGTCCTGTTCCGGATTTCAACACGGCCACGTTGTTCTTCCGCCGCATCCGGCTCGGCGTCGTCGCCGTGGGCGCCTACAACCATTCCGAGAGCCGGGAGGCGTGGCGGCGCGTCCTGGCGCTTCTTTCGCGCGCCGGCACCCGTCCTTTGGTGGACACCGTGTTCCCGTTCGACCAATTGCCTCGAGCCTTCGAGCGCCTGGCGCAGGGTCCGATGGGCAAGGTGCTGCTGAAGGTGGTTTAGACCGTTCGCCAAAAGTGATTTCCGGATCGCCGGCGCCTCCAGGCCGCTGCGGCTCACTCGAAGCTTGTCGCCGCGCCGGTCTTGGAAGCGACCCATTTATCGAACGCCTCCTGGCTTTCCACCACCAAACGACCTTGCGTCATGCTGGCGTGACCGTTGCCGCAAAGCTGCGCGCAATTGATCTGGTAAGTGCCCGCTTCCGTCGGCGTAAAATGAATCGGCACGCGCATTCCGGGAATGGCATCCTGTGCGACCCGCATCGCGATGACCTTGAACGAGTGGATGACATCTTTGGAACTGATGTAGATGATCACGGGCTTGTTCACCACCACGTGGACTTCGTTCAGTGTCTGCACGTCGTCCTTGCCGTGGGGATCATTCGGGTCCACGCCGAAAACATTGTCCGCGCTGACCCATCTCATATCCTGTTTGCCGAACACTCCGTCGCGGCCCGGGTAACGGACGTTCCAGGCAAATTGTTGCGCGACAATTTGGAGGACGGTGGAACCCTTCTCGGGAGGAAATTTGTCCACTGCCTTGGCCCACAGCGGCACGGCGAAGCCCACCAACAAAAGCGCTTCCACCAGGGCCACCGCAACTTCGATGTAATTGGACGCGTGGTTTCTCACACCGGCATAATCCGCCTTCGGATTGCGCTTATGATGGAAACGAAAGAGCGCATACGCGAAGTAAGCCAGCCAGCCCGCGAACAACGCAATCATGAGCCAGTGCACGTAAATAATCAGGTTATCCACGTGCCGGCCCTGTTCGGAAGCCAGCACCGGCAAACCGAGAAGCTTTCCCGTCGCCCGCGCCAGTGATTCGACAAATGTTTCCATCCTCAGGCCTTTCCAGTTGATTCAGGAAACCGCGAGGGCAGCGCGTCGGCCGGGGCCGCTGCGGACTTTTTCCCGAGGTAAACGAAGAAGCTGGCAACGCCGCCCAGCACGAAAACGACGACCCCGAGCAGGCTGAAAATCCCCCAGTTCATCCCTTTGGCCATGGGCGAGTCCGACTGGCCGTAGCACGCGGCGCAGGCCCAAAGGGGATTGGGTGTGAACACCAACCCTGCAATCAGGGCCGCGATGGGAACTTTCATTTTCCGGCGGTTCATAAATAACTTACGTTCTTGGTCTTTTTCAGAAAATAACGCTCGTAAAGGATCAGCGCCACGCCGGCAGCGAAGGATACCAAGCCAAACACCAGGTCCCAGGCACTCCCGCCCGGCGACGCATAACCTTTCAGGAGCCAGGCGCCGAACCCGAATGCAAGCACGATGGCGGCAGTGACGAAAACGAGATGGAACGCTTTGAGCGACATAATCAATGGGTAATCGTCAGCGACGGGAAGTCGTGAAGGGCCCAAAGGGTCAGAGCCATCAGCCCCGTGAAGAAGATCGCCGTGCACGAGAGCACGCTGTAAATCATCTTTCGCTCGGAGATCAGGTGCATGAAGTAAGCGGCCACCAACGATCCCTTGGTCCCCGCGATCACCAGCGCGACCACGATGTTGATTTCCCGGCTCGGGAAGTGGATAAACGAGGCCCACACCGTCAGGATCGTCCCCACGATCAACGCCACATACACGATCAGGTAGCCGCGCACCGAATGGGCCGTGGTCGGATGATTTTCATTGTTGCTCATGGCTTAAAGCAAATACAAGACAGGAAACAGGAAAATCCAGATCAGATCGACGAAATGCCAGAACAAGCCGGAAATCTCGATGCGGTTGGTGAAGCGCTCGGGATCCGTCTCCCAAAGCTTGCTGCCCGGCCCCCATAGAAAGCCGATGACGACCGCCCCGCCGATGACGTGGAGGGCATGCAGGCCGGTCAACGTGAAATAGATTGCGGTGTACGTGTTGTGCCACGGGCCGTAACTGCCCCTCTTCGCGATTTGCGCCCCATCGAGCCTGATATCCTCGTGGGCGGGGGCCTTGTGGGCGTTCAGATCGTACAGCTCCCTCTCGTCATCGACCACATGGCCTTTGATCACGGCATAACCCGTGAAGCCGTTTGCGTCCTGCTTCAATTTGTCTTCAACCATGTGGCCGTCCGCGAATTTTCCATTCTTCAACGTGAACTCGCAGTGGACAAACTTGTCGTGATATTCAAACGATTTGATGCCTACAAAAACCAGCGCGCATACAAGCGTGATGGCGTGGAACAGTTTGAAGCGCCCGAACTGGTTTGCCTTGAGCGAGACCCACGCCAGCACGGTCGTGATGCTGGACGTGATCAGGACCAGGGTGTTGGCCGTCCCCAAAGGGACATTCAGCCAGCCGTGCGGCCAGTAGCCTTCCGGCGCACCGACCCGCAACAGGATGTACGCGGAGAACAAGGCGCCGAACAGCATCACTTCCGATGCCAGAAAAAGCCAGATGCCAACTTTGGCGTTGTAAAGGCCCGTATCGGGCCGGACTTCAACTGTGTAGGGGATGTCCATGAGGGTTCCGTGCTATGCCTTGTCCGGTTCGTTCTGCGGCGTGAAGTCCCGGTCGTGGCCGGGCACGCTGTATTCGTACGGCCCGCGATAAACCCGGGGCGGTGTGGCAAAATTGCCGTGCGGCGGCGGCGTGGGCGTCTGCCAGTCGAGCGTCGTCGCCTGCCAGGGATTGTCCGAACCCGCCGGCTTGCCGTGCTGGATGCTCCAGAAGAAATTGATGATGAACGGAACCTGCGCAATCCCCAGACCGACCGCCGCCCACAAAATGAAGATGTTCAGGTGCATGATGCGGCTGCTCAATCCGCCGATCACATCCGGGCCGAGGGTCGCCGCGGAATAATTCGCTCCCCCATCCGACATGCGGCGCAACATGCCGGCCATGCCCTGGGCAAACATCGGCTGGAAAATCAGGTTCATGAAAACCAGCGACAGCCAGAAATGCACCCTGCCCCAGAACTCATCCATCATCCGCCCCGTGATTTTCGGGAACCAGTAATAAATCCCGGCAAACAGCGCGAAGATCGTTCCCGGCGCGACGATGTAGTGGAAGTGAGCGATGACGTAATACGTGTCGTGCAGGTGGAGATCGCTGTAGCTGAAACCCAGCGGCAGACCGGTCAGACCGCCGATCCCGAACATCGGCAGGAAAGCCATGACGAAAAGCATCGGCGTGTTGAATCGGATCGAGCCGCCCCACAACGACATGAAAAGGCAGGTCAGGATGACGACGGAAGGAATCGAGATGATCATCGTCGTGGTCTGGAAAAATGTCGAGATCCGGGTGCCCATGCCGGTCAGATACATGTGGTGGGCCCAGACGATGAATGAAAGAAAACCAAGGGTCAGGATCGAATAGACCAGGGATTTGTAACCCCAAATCGGCTTGCGCGTGTTGTTCGCGATGATTTCAGCCACGATGCCCATCGCGGGCAGAATCAGCACGTACACCTCCGGATGAGCCAGGAACCAGAACAGGTGCTGCCACAGCAATGGACTGCCGCCCCCGCTGACGTTTGCGAGATTGCCGCCGATGGCCAGGCCCGTCGGCAGGAAAAAGCTCGTGTGCGCAACCTTGTCCATCAACTGCATGAGGGCTGCGGCTTCCAGCGGCGGAAACGCCAGCAACAACAGGAACGCGGTGACAAATTGCGCCCAGACGAAAAACGGCAGGCGCATCCACGTCATCCCCGGCGCGCGCAGTTGAATGATCGTGGCGATGAAATTAACGGCGCCCAGCAGCGAGGAGGTGATCAGCAACACCATCCCGACAATCCAGAACGTCTGTCCATTGGTCGGAATCGAGGTCGCCAGCGGCGAATAAGAGGTCCACCCCGCCTGGGCCGCGCCGCCGGGAATGAAAAAGCTGGTGAACATGATCAGCCCGCCGAGCACGTAAGCCTGATAGCTCGCCATGTTCACGCGCGGAAACGCCATGTCCGGCGCCCCGATCATCAGCGGCACCACGTAGTTGCCAAACGCGGCGAACGCCAGCGGCACGATGGCCATGAACACCATGATCGTGCCGTGCATCGCGCCGAAGGAGTTGTAGAGGTCCGGCGACATGATGCCCCTCGACGCGACCTGCCCGAGAGCCTTTTCCAGGACCGGCCCCATGATCGGCACCGGCTGCCCCGGGTGCCCGATCTGCCAGCGCATCATCAGCATCAGAAAGAAGCCGAACATCAAAAAACACAGGGCGGTGAATCCATACTGGAGGCCGATGACCTTGTGGTCGGTCGAAAAAACGTAACCTCGCCAGAAGCCCGAACCGTCGTGGTGAGCCTCCTGTACGCCGGAATGCGGAATTGCGTGGGTCGCCTGCATGCGTGTCATCTCAAAGATTCCATCCGTTCATTTTATTTTATCGAGAACCATCGACGTCAGCAGCAGGGGCAGATACAGGATCGAGACGTAAAAAAGCTGGCGGGCGCGGGGCACGGTCAGATGCCTGGCAAATTGAATCGCAAACCAAAGAAACGCGAGCCCCAGCACCAGCGCGCTCACCAGGTAAACCGAACCCGTCAGCCCGAACAGGAACGGACACAAGCTCACCGGCAGCAATCCGAGCGTATGGCTGATCGCCTGGCGTCCGGTGCGGCGCCCTTGCGGGTCGATGACCGGCAGCATCTTGAACCCCGCCTTCGCGTATTCGTCGCGATAAATCCAGGCGATGGCCAGGAAGTGCGGAAGCTGCCAGAATACGAGGATCGCGAACAACGCCCACCCTTCCCCGCTCAGATGGCCCGTGGCTGCGGTCCAGCCCATCAACGGCGGCAGGCCGCCGGGTATCGCCCCGATCGCCGTGTTCAGCCACGTCACCCGCTTCAGCGGCGTGTAGATGAAGAGGTAGCTCAGGAGCGAAACCGCGCCGATCACGCTGGTCGTGAGGTTCACGGCCAGGGCCAGATAAATCAACCCGGCGCAAGAGCAGACGCCTCCGAAAACCATGACGGTGGCCGGCTGCAACCGGCCCGAGGGGAGCGGGCGATCGCGGGTCCGGCGCATTTTGGCGTCGTATTCCCGCTCGATCAACTGGTTCAGCGCCGCGGCGCCGGCCGCCATCAGCGCCGTGCCCAAAACGGTGTCCAGCATCAGCAGATAGTTCACCGGCCCACGGCAACCGAGATAAAATCCCACGAGCGTCGTCAACAGAACCAGAAACGTCAGCCGCGCCTTGACCAGGTCGGCATACACCGCAAGCCAGTTCTTGTCCGTGCCGGCCGCTTCGCTCAAAAATTGTGTCGTCGCTTTCATCATGACTGTGCCGCTGCAGGCCCCGCCGCGATCGAAGGGTCTTCGGGCCCGCCGGCGGTGACCGGGGACAGAACCGTTGTGTCGCGGGCAAATTCAGGGCTTCGAAAGCAGACTATACAGGAAAGAGCGCCCGTGGCCAGCGAAAGCGCGCCGACCAGCACATGCGCCGTCGCAATGTCCGCCGCTTTGTTCGACCACACCGTCGCGGCGCCCAGGGCCGCCTGGACGAGAACCAGTCCGAGCCAGGCGAACACGATCGCGCCCAGCACGCCGCGGACTCGCTTCGCCCGCCACGCGCAGAGTCCGACGCCGGCCACAATCAGCGCCGCCACGATGCGATGCGCCATCTGCAGGTCGATCTGGAACGCCGTAATGGGATTTGCCGCCACGACTTCAACCCTTCGCTCGTTGTAACGCGCCACCGATTCGGGATCCGTCGCCGGCCAGAGCCTGCCGTAGGCGAGCGGAAAATCCGGGATCGCCAACCCCGCGTGCTGATGGCGCATCGTCGCCCCGAGCACCAATTGAAACAGAATCAGCGCCGTCATCCCAACCAGCCAATGGCGCAGGTTAAACTCTCCGTTCCCGCGGACGGGAACGTCCGAACCGCGAGGCCGTGGTTCGGGCCGGAAACTCCGCTCCCACCCTTTGCCGGTGAAAAGCGCGATGCAACAGGTCAGGGCAAAAAACAATTGGGCCAGCGTCGCGTGGTAGATGCCGAGGGCGTCGTCGGACAGGACAACCCGCAATCCGCCCAGCACGCCTTGCAGCACCACCGCGACAAAGGCGATTCCCCCCAGCCGGCGAAGCCACTTTGCCGCGGGCCCACACCGCGGCCAGAAAAAGCTCGATCCCAGCATCACGAGGCCGGCCGCTCCGGACACGATCCCGTCAGCCCAGCGTTTCGGAAGCAGAAGTTCGTTTGCAATTCCAAGAATCAGCAGGGCCGCGCCGGTCCATCGCATGAACGGCCGGGCGGCTCTTCCGTGAAGCCACAGGGCCAGGATGCCCGTCAGGATTCCGACGCCCGAAGCCAGGAGCCGGTGCGTGTGCTCATAAAAGATCCCTCCGACCCATTTCGAGAAGGGAAATAAGAACGGGTTGTAGCCATACGTGTTGGGCCAGTCCGGCACCGCCATTCCCACGCCATGGCTGGTGACCAGCCCTCCGGCTCCCAGCAACAGGAACGTCACCAGCGCCGTCGCCAGGGCAAACCGGTGCAGCCAGGGATTGTTCGGGATTTGAGGCATCCGGAAAACGAACGGCTCCAGTGAATCGGAGACACACCGCCGCGGGTCATTCCCGGCGGGGGTTCCCGGTTCCACGCCGCTACTTGATTTCGAGTGTAAAATCCACTTTGGCGGTTTCGCCTTCCTTGACCTCGATGTCCTTGTCCATGCCCGTCGGAGCCGCCTTGCGATGGAGGGCCGTGAGGGTGTATTTGCCGGGCGGCACATTGCTGATTTTGAACGTGCCGTCCTTGCCCGTGACCGCGAAATAAGGACTGTCCACCACGGTGATCCACGCGAACATCCACGGGTGGACATCGCATTTGACCCGGAGGAAATTCTCCGCCGCCGGAAACGTGAACGTCAAATCCGGGCTGCCGGGCATCTGGGCCTGGTTCTCCTCCTTGTTCCCGGATGCCGCCGGCGTGGCATGCACGTTGTGCAACACCGGATCCGAATTCCTGACCAACAGTTTCTGATTCGTCTGGATGGCGAGGATTTGAGGGCCATACAGACATCCCTTCTGGTCGAGCATCACGGCTGGCGCCGAGGCCCCCGTTGACTTGCCGGAAACACCCTTCAGCATCACGATGACGTCGGCCAGCTCCTTGTTCGGACCCACCACGAAAAAGTGGGTTGTGGGCATCTCGGTGTAGAATTTCCCGCAGGTCGGGTCATCCTTGAGCGGCGTGATCGGCCTCTCCGGCGGCGGCGTGCCGGTGAGCGTCACCGTGCCGGTGATATCCGCGGCCGCCGCGGCCTGCAAAAATGCGGCAAACCCGGCGACCCAAATAAATGACTGAGTTTTCATATTTATTGTTTTCCGGAATGCAAAATCGGTGTGACACTAACATCGGGCATTATGCACAGCAAGACCCGCGTGGGATGTTTCACAAGTGCTGATTCATGATTTGAAGGATGCTTATAGCGGAAAGCCCGCTTCGCGCCCGAACGGCAAGAATTGAGATTTCAGACTTCCCAGCTCACGGGCACGGTCATTTTCTTTCCGAAGCGATTGTGGTAATGGAGTTGACGGTATTGGCAGCCGTATTCATGGACCAGCTTCGTGAGTTTGACGTCGTAACAACAATACTCCGCGATCTCGAGCAGCTTGCCTTCGCGGAACCAGTGGATGGCCTGCATGCCTTCCGCGGTTTTTTCCACGCCGAAGGTCGCTGTGGCGATGGAATCGAGCGAGAGCCGGTGCTGCAATGTGTTCTGGAGTTCCACGAGCATGTCCAGCGTGGGGAGCTGGCGGAGGTCGAACGTGGTGTAGCCGTGGAGCACCTCGTAATCGAATCGCAGGTTGTTGAAACCGACGACGAGGTCGGCGCGCTGCAGTTCCTTGATGAGTTCATCGACCTGCTTTTCGCCGTAGATCCGGTAGTCGCCGCGGGCGGTGCTGTACGTGACGCCGATGCTCATGCCCATCCGGCTGATGTGGTTCCATCCGCCGACGTCCTCGGCGGATTTCTGCGTTTCCAGGTCGAAATAGACAATGTTTTTCATCACGGCACCCAACCCACTCACCGGGGAACCATTTTATTGCCGGTGGACCGCTGGGAAAGAAAAATTGGCCGCCACCCATCGGCCACGGGCGAATCCGCGCACCGCTCCGGCGTGCGATACGCTCCCGTGTTTCAGAGCCAACAACTCAAGCAAGGTGAAGGCGGGTGGCGATACGCGCCCGCGATTGGTTCAAGATGCTGGCGCGCGCATCGACAGTTATTTCAAAAACATCCGCATCTGCTTGAAGGCTTCAAGCGTTTCTCCGGTTGACAAACGGCGCGCGTCGCCCTTCGGCAGTTCCTGGTAATCCTTGTCCAGGTGGAGTGTCCGGGACCGCTTAAAGACTGTGATGCTGTCCTCCGTGACCAACGCCAAGTTTTCCCAGCCGGCAATCACGACCCAATGATGGACATTCGTCCCCTGAATCGGCTGTTCGGTGGTGTAATCTTCAAGGGTATTCGTGACGCCCATCCAGGTCAGCACGGATGGAACGAATGCCGCATGGGATGTCAGTTGGTTGACAATGCGGGGGAACTCTCCCGGGAGGTGCATTACTCCAAAGGTTTGTGTCTGAAATCGGTTGAAGGAACTCACGTGTCCAAAGTGTCCCAATTCCTCGAACTCCTCTCCGTGATCGCCCACGACGATGATGATAGTATGCTGGTATTCTCCAGTATCCTGGAGAGCTTTCACAATCCGCCCGATTTGCCGATCAATATAGTGAAGCGAGGCGAGATAAGAGCCTTTCAAAGCCTGAGCCGCAGCCGGTGACACAGCCAGTTCCGCGTAGTTGATCTCGCCGGATCGCCGGGGGTTCCCGAATAGGTCGTCCTCAGGCGGGTGCTCGTAGGGTTGGTGCGAAGCGTCGAAGAACAGGAAACTAAAGAATGGGTGTGTTGGGTTCGGATGACTGGCACGGTCCGACAGGTAACCGAGAATCCTGTCTGTCATCAAGCGGTCTCTGTCCACATGCGGCGCGTTCCAATGATCCATGATGCTGCCGGCCAGCTTCACAAAAGCAGTTTGCCGGAACTCCGGATAGTTAAGGTCCGTGCAACTCAGTGTAGTGTCCCGCAAATAAGTGCACATATCCTGGAGGGTATTAGCATGGCGGAATGCCACGTAAAAGCCCGCCTGTCGTCTTGTCGGAATCGGAGATCATCCGCTTGCAACAATGGCTTCG
>Ga0187860_1000303_pt1 | contig 48778 bp, 38 predicted proteins | sample June2016WEW_10_4_FD_132981 | JGI IMG/M metagenome (GOLD analysis project Ga0187860, IMG submission 132981) | Peatland microbial communities from SPRUCE experiment site at the Marcell Experimental Forest, Minnesota, USA - June2016WEW_10_40 | ecosystem: Environmental > Terrestrial > Soil >...
GAGTGGCATTGCCAAAAACGACGCCGAAAAGAGCCTGGTCACCAAGCTCGTCACCGACATCAAGGGTGTGAACAGCGTGATCAACAATATGACCATCGAGAACACGACTGCATCCAAGGACTAAACCCGGCGCATGGCTGTTGGCTGGTGCGAGGGCGCGCCAGCCAGCCCAGGCTGGAAACAAATTACAGCAACAAAAGAAAAGGAAAATCATATGTTATACACAATAGCGGTAGTATTAATCATCCTGTGGCTGCTCGGTCTGGTGACCAGTTACACGATGGGAGGGTTGATCCACATCCTGCTGGTGATTGCACTGGTGATGGTACTGGTCAACTTCATTTCCGGGCGCAAGCGGTCGGTTTAAGAAGTTGTTAACTGAAGAAAGCAAACTGGAGATTTGATATGAACATAAAAACCATCATTGCAGTCGTCCTGGTCGCTCTCGGTATTGTGGTGCTCGCTTACTCGGGCATCACCTACACGACCCCGGGAAAGCCTGTTGAATTCCTTGGAATTCACATTGAGACCACGGTCAACCACTTTATCCCGCCAGCCGTCGGAGCGCTTGCGTTGGTCGGTGGGGTCGCTTTGCTGCTTGTGAACCCCAAGCGGGTCTGACGAACGAAGTCGAATCCGGTGTCGAAATGAAGGGGTGTGGGGACCGTTCATTGGCGGCAACGTTTGGTGAAGGACAAGAAAGCCAAACCCCAGCAAGTCGAGGTCAAGGTCTCCTGAACGGGCCCAGCGGTGGGACGGGCGTCCCGCCCGGGTTCTATTGCGCCAGAGCGGAAACACTCGCGATAACTTAAACCCCGCTCAATGCAGACCACGCGACTCTATCTGATCAATCCCTCCAATCCGCTGGTCAGCAGTGTCAGCGTCAGCGAGAGCCGCTGGAACCGTTACCGGGTGTGGAAACCTCTCAGTCTGATGGTGCTGGCGGGTCTGACGCCGCCGGAATGGGAAATTACGATTGTGGACGAGAACCTCGGCGCGCCGGACTACCCCTCCATGCCCCGGCCGCATCTCGTGGGCATCACCGCGTTCACGTCGCAGGCCAACCGTGCGTACCAGGTGGCCGCGCACTTCCGGAGCCTGGGCGTGCCGGTCGTCATGGGCGGCATTCACGCCACGATGTGCTTGAACGAGGTCATGGAACGTGCGGATTCGGTCGTCACAGGAGAAGCTGAGAGCATTTGGATCCAGGTCCTGCATGACGCGCGGCGGGGCGCCCTCAAGCCTCAATACGAAGGAGGGCATGCCGACATCAATCATCTTGTGCCCGCGCGTCACGATTTGCTTCCGGGAAGATACGCCTTCGGAGCCATCCAGACCACGCGCGGCTGTCCTTTGAACTGCAACTTCTGCAGCGTGACGAGTTTTAACGGCGCGCAATACCGCCAGCGGCCCGTCGCGGATGTTGTGCGCGAATTCCAGGCGATCCCGGAGAAACGCGTGCTGGTTGTGGACGACAACCTCGTCGGGACGCGTCCGGAACACGTTGCCCGGGCCAAGGAGTTGTTCCGCGCCCTGGCTCAGGCGAACCTGCACAAGCAATGGATTGCCCAGGCGACCATCAATTTTGCCGACGACGAAGAACTCCTGGCGCTGGCCGCGAAGGCCGGATGCCAGGGTGTCTTCATTGGTTTTGAATCTCCAACTCCGGAAGGCCTTCGGGAACTCGGCAAGAAGTTCAACCTGACAAAGGGCCGGGATTTCCCTGCCTCGGTCCGGCGCATCCAGCGGCACAAAATCCTGGTCGTCGGTTCTTTTATCATCGGTTTGGATGTTGACGAACCGGGCATCGGCAAACGAATCGCCGACGCGGCGGCCCGCTACCAGGTGGACACTCTCAACACGCTGTTTCTGACCCCTTTGCCCGGCACGCGTTTGTGGGACCAAATGAACTCGGAGGAGCGCATTGTCCTCAATACGTTTCCGGAAGACTGGAAATACTACACCCTGACCTTCCCGGTGGCTCGGTACAAGCATTTCGCACTGGATGGCATCGTTCAGGAAATGATTTCCTGCAACCGTCGCTTCTATTCCCCCGTGCGCATTCTGCGCCGGGTGGCGGGCGCCTTCCGGGAACGCCGCCATCCACTGCTGAGCCTCGTGGGCAATCTTTCTTACCGGAACAACAGCCGTGCGGACTGCGGGACTTACGCGGACTTCCAGCGTCAGCGGCGCCATTTTTCCGGCATAAACCGAATGCAACTGCAAACCCAGGCCTGAACGAATATGAAAACCACCTTTCGCTATACCCGGTTCAGGTCCGCCAACTCAGGCGCCTGAAACGGTGCAAAAGCAAACTGCATCTCAGCGCCGTTTCCAGCCGGTGGACCAATGCTCAGGCCGGCCAAAGGTGAAGCAGTCAATGAATCCTGGAACCATGAAAACGAACATGGAGCCTGCCAGGAAAAATCGTGAAGACCTGGCGGGTTGCACGACCCAAACAACGCAACGAATGAACAAACCCGGGGCATCCGCGAAAACCCGCGTTCCGAAACGCTTTCGGCGTTTGAAATGGAATGAAGTGGTGTGTCGTGGCGACTTCGTCGCGGATGAGCGCCTTGGGCTTGAACCGTGGGAAGGGCCGGGCGGATTCCGAGCCGACGCGTTTGTGAAAACGATTTACCGGAGGAAGAAAGCCGAAAGGCTCCGAGTGACCGCAACCGGAAAATCCAGGCGAGAAAAATAATCCATGAAACCCGCCGGCAACGCCGCCGCCGCCTCGCTGCAGCCATGCCGCAACACCCTGCTCGCTGATGAATTTGTCCCCGGCACCAGGCCTCGCAACTGGCTCATTCCCTTCTGGTTTCGAAGAAACCGCGGAGGTGCTTCGCACGCGCGGGGTGCCGCAGTTTGCGCAACCCCTTCGCCTCAATCTGCCGGATGCGCTCGCGAGTCACGTCGAACAGGCTGCCAATTTCCCCCAGCGTACGGTTTTCGCCATCGACCAGGCCAAAGCGCATTTCCAGGATTCTCCGTTCCCGTCCCGAAAGACTCGTCAGGACCTGGTCCAGCTTCTCTTTGAGCAAACTGTAGTTGGTTTCATCGGACGGGCTCTCGGCACTCTTGTCTTCGATGAGGTCGCCGATCCTCGCATCGCTGTCGTCGCTCAGCGGGGCGTCAAGCGAGATCGGCTGCTGAGACATCTTCAGCAGCGCATGGATGCGCGAAAGGGGCAGGCGCATTTCGCCGGAAAGATCTTCAGGCGTGGGGTCGCGGCCCAGTTCCTTCCGGAGCTGTTCCTTTGCCCGCCAGAGCTTGTTCATGAATTCGATCATGTGCACCGGGATGCGAATGGTGCGGGCCTGGTCGGCGATCGAGCGGGTGACGGCCTGGCGAATCCACCACACCGCATAGGTGGAAAACTTGTAGCCGCGCCGATACTCAAACTTTTCGACCCCTTTCAGGAGGCCAATGTTGCCTTCCTGGATCAGATCGAGGAAGGACTGCCCCCGGTTGATGTATTTCTTGGCGATGGAAACGACCAGACGCAGGTTCGCCTCGGCCATGTGGGTCTTGGCTTGACGCGCGCGGCCCGCAGCGAGCGTCAACTGGTCGAACATCTTGTGGAACTCTTCGCGGGGAAGGCGGACGAACTGTTCGAGCGCGAGGATCTTGCCCCGCTCCTCCCGGAGCACGGCCTGCTGGTCGCAGGAATCGGGACAGCCTTCCAACTCCTGGATGTGCCGCCAGATGGCCTGAAATTTCTCGTGGATGTTGCCGGCGACGACGATCATGTCCTCAAGAACCTTTTGCCTGTAATAAAGCTTCGGGAAGGTGGCCTGGAGCTCTTTGTCGAGCTTTTGGAACTCGGCAAAAAGCCTTTCGCGATGACCGGGGGACGTGACCTTCTGCCACTGGGTGTAATGATCGTCCACCCGCGCATCCAACGCCCGGATTTTCAAGACCAGTCCGCGGAGATCCTTGAGGTGAACTTCGCGGGTGGCCACTTTCTTGTCCACCACGATACGGTCGAAACGTTCCCTGGGCGGTTCAGCCAGAAGCTTGTCCGCAAGCGCACTGTGCTCCTTGGCGGTGAAGCCAAGGCGATAAACCAGGCGCTTCATTTCGATTTCGGCGTCTTCGATGCGCCGGCAAATCTCGACCTCCTGCTCGCGCGTGAGCAAGGGTACTTTGCCCATCTGGTTCATATACATTCGAACGGGGTCGTCGAGGGCGTCGGATCGACCGCGTTCTTCCGGTCCCGGTTCCTCGGTCGTGGTCCTTTCAACCCCGGCGTCGGCTGTGATTTCGATATCGAGGTTGCGAAGCCTGGCATGGAGTTCGTTCAAATCATCGGGCGACACGCCGTCTGGCAGAAGGTCGTTGATATCGTCGTAGCTAACGCAGCCTTGCTCGTGGGCCAGGAGGACCAAAGCCTTGATTGTTTCGGCCAGGTTTGCCGACTGGGACGATGCGCTGGCAACGGATTGACCCTCCTCGCCGGCACGGACGGCGTCACCTTGAGCGGCGGAGCTGGCGGTGTTGGCTGCAATGCTGGAGCGCCAGCGCAGTCGGCGGGCCGTGCCAGCAGCTGTTCGCTCGCTGCCGCCGCCGCGATGCTCTGCTCCGCTATTCAACTTGCTTTGCTTCACGTGCTCAACTCAGCCAAGGGTTTTGGCAGGGGGAACCCAGCCTCCGTCAGCAGACCAGGAGCGAGTCCGGCCCTTGCGGCAGAGAGGCCGTCAGTCTGAGGCGGCACGCTCTCAAGTTCGGCGGGCGGCACGGCCGGAACCGCCTCATGATCGATGTCCGGGTAACTCGAATTCAGTTCAACGGCAAGCTGTTCAGCTTCTTCCTTTTCGAAGAGCTTTTTGCCTGTCCCGATGCCGCCGCTGACCGAGGACACCCAACGGATGATGTGCGTTTTCATAAGACTCGCGTTTGAGCCGAAACCGTTTACCGGGTTGGTCCGGGCAATGACTTTTTGTCACGAAACCTGATGGACGGATTACGGCAGGAGATGATTCGTCAATTACAGCTGCGGAGGCCGTCGGCCTGAACACCACCAACCTACCCCTCTTCACTCATAGGGCAAGGAACATCGCTCGAAAGTTTTGGGCGGCCGTTTGCAATTGTTCGCCTGCCCCGACACACACAACCTCTCCACATCACAGAGAGGGCCAACCCGATGGGGTTCACAGAGCCGCGCTCCGGGAATTCGCGCAGCACGCGAAAATTTGCTCAAGACTTGGAGGCTGGACGCGGACTGCTTTTTCATCGCCAAACCACGGCGGTTGCGACATAAAGGAACGGAAATACCCGGTCTCCCGCTCCACGCTTGAACCCAATGATGGCCAACAATCCGGCGAAGTCGAATGCGGTCGATGACATTATCGCCTATCACGACCGGACCAAGCATCAGCCCGAGCGCTCCGCTCGCGGGCCGGGTGGCCTCGACTGGGCGAGCCAGCCGAACCCATTCCGCCGCTTCACCGGCGCCCCGGTGTTCCCGCTGCCGTTGGCCGGCCCCGACGACACACCGGCGGCGGCCACCTTGTTTGGCGTCGCGACGGTGCCGCCGCGGCCGTTCACTCCGGGCGCGGTCGCGTGGTTCTTCGAATTGTCCCTGGGTCTCTCCGCCCGGAAGGAGATTCCCGGCTCGAGCTGGTATCTGCGAATCAACCCTTCCAGCGGCAATCTGCATCCGACCGAAGCCTACGCCGTCCTGGCCGCCCTGAAAGGGCTGCCCGGCGGCGACGGTGTCTATCACTACGCGCCGCTGCATCATGCCCTGGAACAACGGGCGCGCTGGCCGCGGGGCTGCAAAGCCGATGCCGCCGGATTCTGCGTGGGTCTCACGTCCATCACCTGGCGCGAGGCATGGAAATACGGTGAACGGGCCTTTCGCTACTGCCAGCACGACGTGGGGCACGCCCTTGCCGCTCTTCGCTTCGCAGCCGCCACGCTGGGCTGGCGGGTGCAACTGCTGCCGGAGTGGGATGACGCGCAGCTCGCACGGCTGCTCGGCCTGGACCGCGCCGAGGATTTTGCCGGCGCGGAACAGGAGACCCCCGAACTGCTCGTCAACGTGATCGTGAACGAAACAGCGGGACAGGTGCCATCCCCCGCCGCCGGCTCCTCGATCGAATGGTTCGGGCGCGCCAATCCCTTGAGCCATTCCCACGTCGAGTGGCCGGTCATCGACGAAGCCATTGCGGTCTCGGAGCGAAAGGCCCGGGGTGTGAACCCATCCGAACCCGGCACCCCGGCGGCGTGGCCGCCGCCCTCGCCGCCCTCCTCCGGCCACACAGCCGGGAAACTGATTCGCCAGCGACGGAGCGCGGTGAATTTCGACGGTGTCACCGTCATCTCACGCGAAACATTTCTGGCGATTCTTGATTCCACGTTGCCGCGAACCTCCGCGCCGCCCTTCGATGCCTGGCCGTTTCCGCCATGTTTGCATCTGGTTTTGTTCGTACATCGGGTTATGGGACTTGAGCCCGGCTTGTACCTCTGGTTGCGCACGCCGGCTGACGCGGATTCTTTGCGACGGGCTTTCCACGCCGACTTCAATTGGGAAGCCCCGGCGGACCTGGCCCGCACGGTGCCGCTCCACCGGTTGGGTCGGGGCGACTTGCGCAATTTCGCACGGACTCTGTCCTGCCATCAGGACATTGCGGCCGACGGCGCGTTCAGTCTCGGCATGCTGGCGCGGTTCGAGCCTGTCTTGCGAAAGCGCGGCGCGGAGGCTTACCGCGAGCTGTTCTGGGAGGCAGGGATGATCGGCCAGGCTCTGTATCTGGCCGCCGAGGCCGCAGGCGTGCGCGCCACGGGCATTGGTTGCTACTTCGATGATGTGTTCCATCGTGCGCTCGGTTTGGCGGGGCACGATTGGCAGAGCCTTTATCATTTCACCGTCGGCGGTCCTGTCGAGGACCTGCGTCTGCGCACCGTCCCGCCGTACGCCCATCTCCTCGGCCCCACGCCGTGACGACTGGAGCGATTCCCAAAGTCATTTCCGAATGCGGTCCGTCCTGTTTTCGAGCCGCTCGCCGGCCCATGCCGCGACGAAACGCTCCAATCACACGGAAAACCGCTTTCACCAAACCTTCGTCGGCTCTATTTGAGCCGCCAGGTAATGCGCGCCTTGTTGAGATCGTAGGGCGACATCTGCATTTTCACGCGGTCGCCGACGGTCAGGCGCACCCATCGTTTGCGCATTTTGCCGCAGATCGTGGCGAGCACGAGGTGCTTATTGTCCAGTTCCACCCGGAACATCGTCCCTGGCAATACCGTCTGCACGCACCCCTCGACTTCAATAGGTTCTTCTTTCACAAACTTCTTCCGCAATGAATCCGGTCTTTGGTGAAAGGCACGCTTCCGCAGACCGGCGAACCCGGAAGCGCCCGGAAAAAGAATCAAGGCCCGGTGAACCCGGGCCTCGATCGAGTTGAACTCCAGAATTAGTAACGATCCCGTCCGCCGCCGCGATATTCACGGCGACCGCCGCCGCCACCGGGCGCGCGCTCTTCGCGCGGCCGGGCGATGTTGACCGTAAGGGCGCGTCCGCCAATGGATTTGCCGTTCAGGGCCTCAACGGCTTTTTGCGCCTCCTCGGGCGTGCTCATGGTGACGAAACCAAACCCGCGCGGACGGCCGGTGGCCCGGTCCATCATCAGGTTGGTTTCAGTGACCGTGCCGTGGGCGGCGAACGTATCCTGCAGGTCGTTTTCGGTGGTGTCGAAGGAAAGGTTTCCAACAAACAATTTACTGCTCATGTGATGTTTTACTGTCCCGACTAATTGCTTTTTCCAGACTGTTCCCGGTCATCGGGTTTAAAATCATCACTGAACTGAGTTCACTTGAGGATTTGCCATATCTTGAAAGTGACAAGCTATCGAACAGAACCTTAAGAATGACTGTTTCCGGAGGGATAGCAACCTGGATTCGCAACTATTTTCAAGGCCAACAGGGGGAGTTTTTCGCAACCACTTGCGGAAGAACGATTTCACTCGACTTCCAAAAAGTCCCCGTCCGCGTCGAGATTCGCGCGGTTGATGCCGAGAAAGGACTTGGCTTCGCGGAGGGCCTTCGCGCAGATCACCGCATTTCATTGTGATGCGAAATGGACGCACCGCCATGCCAATGCGGTTTGCCATCACCCTTGGTTTCGGGTCATCCGAGGGCGATGTCCGTGAAGATCGTCGTTTCGCGGCGAAGTTTCAGGACTTGCGCCAGGGGTGTCCGGCCGGAAGGCGCCAGTGACTCGCGCAAAGCGGTCCCCTTGCCGGCCCCGGAAGCCAGCACCCACGCCTTTCGCGCCGCCGCGATGGCCGGATATCCAAGCGTGACCCGGTTCGGCGGCGGCTTGGGCGAGTTTTGGATCGCGCGATACACCGCCTTGCTTTGCCTCTGTTCCCCGGACTCGCACGGAAAGAGCGATGCCACGTGGCCGTCCTCCCCCATCCCGAGCAGAACCAGGTCAAATACGGGCTGACCCGCGCTGTCCAACGGCGCGATGCGGCAAAGTTCCGTCGTCGCCGCCGCCGCCGCCGCCTCGGGCGAAAGCTCTCCTCGAATCCTGTGAATTTGCGTTTCGGGTATTCCAAGCGGTGTCAGGAGAACTTCCTGCGCGACCCGGAAATTGCTCTCTCCATCCTCGGGAGGGACGCATCGCTCATCCGCCCAGAAGAAATGGATTCGATCGAAGGAAAACCGGCTCGCCTTTGCCCGCTCAACGGCGCGCCCAAACAATTTCTGCGCGATTCGCCCCCCGGACAAGGCCACACAACAAGGTGATTCACACCCGCGCCGGCCGGCTTCGATTTCGTCCAGCCACGCGCCGGCCACAGCGCGGGCCAGCTCGTCCGCCGTCGCAGAGAAAATCAGTTGGAACGCATTCACAAGATTGTTTCCGCGGGTTTGGATGCCGGCGGTCCGCACGCTCAATCAAAGTCGATTGGCAGAGCGGGATCCCGCGAATGTTCGAACATTCTGCTGATCTGCCATGGGGTCACGCGCCCGATCGAGAGATCCGGGATCTCCGAATCTCCGAAGAATGCGGCCTGATCCGTTTCAGAACTCGTCGCCGCCTCGCCCCCCACGATTTCACACAGAATGAACAACTTCCAGACATGGAAGAGAAACGGCGGCTGGTGCGGATGCTTGCTGCGGTCGAACACGGCCAGCAGCTTCTTGCAGCGCGTTCTGTATCCCGACTCCTCCCACACCTCCCGAACCACGCTCTCGGCGGGCGATTCGCCCACGTCCGCCCATCCGCCCGGCAGGGCCCATCGACCGTCCGACCGCTCCCGGACCAGGAGCAATTTGTGCTCTTTGAAAACCACGCCCCGCACATCCACCTTCGGCGTCGCGTGACCGGAATCTTTGCCGAGCAGCTCCCTGACGACAGACACCTCGGCGCCCGCGCCTGCGGCGATCATTTCCGCGGCAATCTCCCGCACCGCCGTGAAGCGATCTACGTCAAAGGGATCGCGCGCGTACGTCAACCCGTTTTGCGCGACCACCTGCAGCCGCGAGCTCCAGTCCAGCCAGGGTAGCTTGTTTTGCGGTTCCACGAACTATGTCGCCGGCTGCGGCTCATGCCAGACATGGCCGCCCTGAGCGAGCAGATCCTCGGCGGCCACCGGCCCCCACGTTCCCGCCGAATAAAATTCGCGGTTCGACAGCGCCTTGCCGTTCCAGCCCTCGCGGATCGAATCCACGAAGCGCCATGCGGTTTCCACCTCGTCACGGCGGATGAACAGCGTGGCGTCGCCCACCATGGCCTCGAGCAGCAGCCGTTCGTACGCCTCCGGCGTATAGGCGCCGAATTCGCTGTTGTAACTGAAATGCATCCGGACGGGACGCACGGCGAGGCTCGTGCCGGGCACCTTGCCGTTGAACCGGAGATAAATGCCTTCGTTGGGCTGCAGGCGCAACGCGATGGCATTCTGGTCGAGGCGCTCGCCGCATTGCGCCGCAAACAGGACATGCGGCGTGCGGCGGAATTGAACGCGCACCTCGCTCGCGCTTTGAGGAAGGCATTTCCCGGTGCGCAGGTAGAAGGGAACTCCCGACCAGCGCCAGTTGTCGATAAACAGCTTCAACGCGACGTACGTCTCGACGTTGGAATCCGATTTCACTTTCGGCTCCTGCCGGTAGCCGGGACACGCCACCCCGTCCACCACGCCGGCGAAGTATTGCCCGCGCACCACCTGCCTGGCCACGTCGTCGGGCGTCAACGGATGGATGGATTTCAGCAGCTTCACCTTTTCGTCGCGGATCGATTCCGCTTCGAGTGAAACCGGCGGCTCCATGGTGACCAGGGCCAGGACCTGAAGCATGTGATTCTGCACCATGTCGCGCAGCGCCCCGGCTTCCTCGTAATAACCGCCCCGCTGGCCGACACCGAGTTTTTCGCTGACGGTGATCTGCACGTGGTCGATCGAGTCGCGATTCCACAGCCGCTCGAAAATCGAGTTCGAGAAACGGAACATCAAAATGTTCTGCACCGTTTCCTTGCCGAGGTAATGGTCGATGCGAAAGACCTGCTGCTCGTGCGCGAAACGGGTCAGTTCGTTGTTCAGCGCGTGCGCGGAAACCAGGTCATGCCCGAACGGCTTCTCGACCACGATCCGCTGCCAGCCCGAGCCGTCCCGATGCAGCAAGTCGGCCCGATGAATGTTCTCGATCACCTCGCCGAACTGGCTCGGCATCGTTGCCAGATAAAAAAGCGCGTTCTCCCGAAGCGGCGCCTGGCCGAAGGAGGTCAGCAACCCCTCCAGTTTCTTGTAGCCGGCTTCGTCCGTCAGGTCGCCCTGGCAATAAAAAATGTTCCTGGCGAAGTCGCGCCATGCCGCATCGTCCACCGGTTTGGCCCGGGAAAACTGGTCCAGCGCTGCGCGCAACTCCGCACGCCACGAATCATCGGTCTTCTCCCGGCGGGCAAAGCCGACGACGCGGAACGTCGCGGGCAGTTGTTTGTCTTTGAAAAGCTGGTACAGGGCCGGGATCAGCTTGCGCGCGGTCAGGTCGCCACTGGCTCCAAAAATGACCATCGAGCAGGGTTCCGCCGGTTTGCGCGACTCGCTCAGATCGCAAACCATCGAATCATTCGAATGCACCGGTTCGGGCATGGTGGGAACATGGCGGAATCCGGCTGCGGTTTCAACTACAGTTCCAAATACTCGAATTGCCTTCACAGCCCGAGCTTGCGGTGCTCCTCCATTTCCCGGGCCACCCGCGGCTCCTCATCTTTGACCACAACGGAGATTCCAACAACCGGCCGGTTTCGCGTCGGGGGTGGGCGGCACGGTGGGGATCAATCCTTGAAGCGAGCGCGTCGTCGAATCTTGTTTGCGTCGCAGGTTCCGCATTGATAATTTCCGTCACGGTGGCCGATGTGGCGGAATTGGCAGACGCGCTAGACTCAAAATCTGGTACTCGTAAGAGTGTGTGGGTTCGACCCCCTCCATCGGCACCATTCCCAGCTTCCAGATGTTCATAACGGTGACCTGTGAGCGCCGGCGATACTGCTTTCATTGATGCACTCCCACGTTGGGCAGGAGGGCGCGGCTGCGCTCTCCGATTGCGGAACCACAATGGTCATGATGGAATGCGCCGGGCTGACGGATTTTGCGGCCTTATTTTGCAGCCAAAGCCAAAACGGCTGAGCCCGGTCGTGCGAATTCATGACCACCACGGCAATCTGTCCGTCGTTGTTCAGGAATGCTGTGGTGAGCAAATTGTCGGTTGTGGAAGAACTTGTGATGCGTTTGGCGCCGGGCCGAACGAATTTTGAAAAATGACCGATGTAATAGTAAGAACTCAGAAATGAAAGTCTCCCGGTTTTGGTGTTTGCATGGATCGGCGCCAGGCAGAAATTATTTGCATGATTAGGGCCACCGTGTTCGTCCAGCAATATGTTCCAATCAGTCCAACCCACCGCGCCATTGTTGAAATCATGGATCATCGACCGGGCATAGAGCTCCCCGACGTCAGAACGGTTGAACTCGCCAGCCCGGAAAGGATAGAGACACGCCTCAGTCAAAAGGAGGTTCACATGCGGGAACGCTTCCGTCACTCTCCTGACGTTTTCAAAGTTGTCACCCGCATACCAGTGGAACCCAACGCCCCACACATACTTCGCGGCTGCCGGGTCATCCAGAATCACTTCAGCGCGTTGATACATCAGGTTCCGGTTGTGGTCCCAAATTATGATTTTCTTCTCTCCGAGACCGGCATTTGCAAGGATGGGGCCAAGGTAGTTCTTCACGAAGTCGCGCTCTTCTTCCGCCGTATAATTGCACGACTCCCAGCTTTGAACCGCCATCGGCTCATTCTGCACCGTTAATCCCCAGATGGGAATGCCGTTTCTTTGGTAAGCTTGGATGAATTTGACGTAGTAATTGGCCCAGGAGACAAAATATTCCGGTTTTAGCTCGCCACCATGCAACACATCGTTGTTGCTTTTCATCCATGCGGGCGGACTCCACGGACTGGCAAACAACGTAAACTGCCGCCCGCCCATTGCAGCCAGCACCTCTTTTATGAAGGGGATTCTATACTTCAGGTCATGTGCAATGTTAAAGCTCGACAATTCCCTGTCGCCATTGGTCACATAGGTGTAACTGTCGCTCGAAAAGTCACAACTGTTTATAGCGGTGCGCCCCAGGGAATAGCCGATGCCATTCTCCGGATCATAATACGCGGTCAACAGTTCCTGCCGCTTAGTCTTCGGCAGTTTATAGAATGTTTCCGCCGCCGCGTCCGTCAATGCTCCGCCAATGCCAAGGATGCTCTGGTATGTCTTGCTCGCGTCAACAAAGACGCATGCCTCCCTCTCCGCCGGTTGCAGAGCGTCCCCGAAGTGCAATTCACCGGATTTGGCGAGTTGTTTGCCGGCGGCTTTGGTGGTCAAGTAAACATCAGCGGTCATTCCTGAAGGTTGGGAAACGCCGCCAGCCAATGCGATTCCGGCAACACATGCACCCAGCAATTGTGCGGAGAGGACTTTGATATTCATGCGGTCAGATCTTTTTTTCAGCGTGCGATGCTCCAAAGGATTCGACACCGCCATTTACGGTGAGAGGGTCGTATCGGGAATAAGTTATTGCAGCGGCATCGGGTAAAAAAGAAGGTTATGCTCGCACATAACCTTCGGTTCTCACTTCCTCTTAACCTGCAAACATCACCGATAGTCGGTCACAACTGGCGGAAGAAGCGGCGCCGGCCCAGCATTGCCACACCGCCGACCGCCAGAATCCCCACAGTTGACGGCTCTGGCACAACGGTCAGCACGGCATTGTCGAACCATACGGTTCCAGTGCCGTTTGGTTCAGCAAATTCAACTTTTACAAAGGCTGTGTCGCTGGGAGCGACCGCGGTCAATGAATACTGGGACCAAGGATGTGCTATGTCATAGTTCTGACCATATACCGCCGGGTCAACGGTTGACTGGATGCTCTCCGACAACTGACTGTCGCCGGAATCGAGGAAAATAATCCTCATCTCGCCATAGGGCAACCACCACGCCTGGGCGCCACTCTGAACGGTCAGCTGATAGGTGGATCCCGCCGTTCCAGGGACTATCTGGTATTCGCCGGCGCCTGCACCGGAGCCACCGCCGTCGGCCATGTAGAATGTGCCGTCCACCCCATCCAGGTCCGTGCCATCCGTGCTATTTTGATGATTGGCCCACCCACCGCCATACGTCCACAAAGTCCAATCATCGGGAGCCGCACTTGAATTTGGCGAATTAAAATCTCCATTGAGGAGAAGATTTTGCGCATCGGCCAAATTAATCGCCAAGCACGCGACCGAGATAAGAACAATAGTTGCTTTCATGATTCGTCCTGTATTGAGCTGAGGCATTTCTGGCTCTTCTTTGTGAATTATAACAAAAACCTGGCACGCTTAACACCACCCTTTCGGGTAGGCCATGGGCCGCATGCCTCATTGGATGCGGACGTGATAGAAGCGGGAGCCTTGACCCATTGTGTCGTTAATCGATTGAATCGAGCCATTACCCGAGATGGCATTGCCGAGAGGGACCCAACTGCCGTCGGTCAGATTATTCTTATATTCAGCCTGATACGTGAATCCAGCTTGAGTGGGGAACGAGAGGATTATCTTGCCGCCGCTGGTACTTGCAGCGAGCGCGATCGGGCTGGCACTTGCCGCAGGAACCAACATCAGAAAGTTCACGTTGACGTCCGGGAAACCCGTACTCGGATCCGGCCTTGCGAGCCGCAACGTATTTGCCGAACCGTTGAACGTCATTTTCACCAGATTTCCGTTGGTGTCCTCCAATGGCACCCATACGAAAGATGACCAACTGCTATTGGCGATGTTAAACACCCCGACAACATTCGTTGACTGGTTGCTCGTGCCAACACCGGCGGTGACTTGATCCAGGAAACATGCCGTATTCCCGCCGCCGGCAGCGAACCGCCCCCACACATTATACGCGCCAGCCGGGTAGTGCCGCGTGTAATTACCCCACTCCCCCAGGCTGAAAAAACCAATGTCGTAATCATGCTTTCCGGCAAACTGCACCCTCGGCAGATCCGCGGTAATCTCTGTCGCCGTGCCGCTGGGACGATACAAATACGCACCCCCGGTATTCACATCGTTGAAATCCACTCCTGCCGTCGCGTAATAATTACTATAGGAATCAACTTGTGGATTGTCGAAATACTGCCCTCCGCCATAGTCGTAATCTTCAGCCTCCCAAGTGTAACAACCCGGCTGGAAGGTATCAAAAGTGATCGTCTCAGAGCTGCTATTGCCGAAAATGTCCGTCACTGTTATGACAGCCGTATGAGTGGCGTTCGCCGGCAGATTCGGATAGCTGACGCTCCAGCTTGCTGACGATCCGCTCAAAACCAGGGCCCCGGACACATCCACTCCGTCCAGTGTCACGGCGATCCCATTGGTTGCAATCCCATTGACCGAACTGGCCGTAAAACTCAACGTGTTCGTACATTGAAAGAATGCGGTGCCGTCAGGGTACTCACCGATGATCAACGGCGGATTTGTGTTGGGTGGAAACGCAATCGAAGTATTCTGACCAAACGCCGCCGAGGTAAGCCAATGATGCCAGTCGGAGGCAATTGCCGAGGCCGAATCCGACGATATATTCGGCGTCGCAGGCCAATACGTAGGATCATACCAACCCCAGGCGTCTGGAAGCAGACCGTCCGCGGCTTTATAGGTCCATACCGTCCAATTGATTCCAGCGTTATTGTAGGCGCTGGCTGAGTAATTCCAGCAAGCCAAACCATTGCTGAAGTCATTGAACTCCCCGATGTAATCCGGCACGTTCCATGTCGAGTGATTCTTGAAATCTGTCACTTGATTGTCGGCACCGGCTTCCACCTGGGCAACATTGCCGTTCAATTGGTATTCATGCATTGAATAGACAATATTGGTCCAGCCAAACACGGCTGGGTTTGGAAGCATGTTCCAATTCCAGCTTCCAAATGTTCCTTGCATGATGATGATGTGGTTTGTGTCCACGGAACGAATGGTGCCGTAAAGACTGTTATAGGCGCTCCAAACAGCAGCGGTGTTCGGGGCTCCATCCGGCTCGTTGATCAGATCGTAGCCGGCCACTGTGCTGTTTCCGTTGTAATGATTTGCAATTTGCCACCACATCCAGGCCGTGTTGGTTTGGTCGTTGACGTTGCTCCAATACTGATTCTGATTTTCCTGGCCCGTGTCTTCGGAAGTGCTTTGGCCGCCAACCACCCCGTGCATATCGATGATCACGTAGATGCCCCTTGCAGCGCAGTTGGTTACCAACCAGTCTAATTCGTCAAACGCATCAGAACGCCATCCCGAATAGGAGACATTGGTAATCGAATAGAAGTTCCCCCACCAGACAGGAACGCGCACGCAATTATAACCCCCGTTCCTGATGTTATCCAGGTCGGTTGTACTGATCCAATTCGTCTGATAGGCTCTGATAAGGCTCTGTTCCGTGGCCACGCCGAAACGATTATCAAGCTCTTGGATGACGCTGTAGGCGTCCGGGAGGCTTCCGCTGTCCAAGGGACACATCCACTTTTCCATGACCATCCATCCTCCAAAATTAACGCCGTTCAACCGCACGACGCCACCATTGGCGTTCACAGTTTCTGTCCCACCAACATGCAAGAAGCTCGGGGCCGCCGTTGACACGGTCAACGATGCACCAGCCCACAGCAACACACTGGCAAAGGCGATAGACGTCATTTCGGCGTGGCATTTCATCTATGACAAAGAGTATCTCGTAACTGAGCGGAAACGAATGCCACCAGGTATGTTCATGGCAGATCGGATGGAGTAAGTAACCGGCGCATGATCATCAGACTATGCGGGGAACCTGTCAGGGAGCCAGCCTCGCTCTACACAATAGCGGAAATTCCATTCACAACTCGATTCAAGCTTATAGCTCCAGAAAAACCATCCACTGGTGCTTTCAAAGCTCAGGAGTTGCACGTCCGCATAGGCGCCGTTGACAAGACTGCCTTGGAAGGGCGACAAATCCCGCAGCGAACGGCTGGGCAATGCGAGCGACCATTCCCCCACAAATGTTGGCAACTCTTCCTCCTGCATCAGGTCCAATACGCTTTTGCGATTCACCGCATAGACAACCTGTTCCTGAGCCGTGCGCTCGCGGTCCTGATCGCTAAACGATTGATACAAGTGTGTGTCAATGAGCACATTTGAATACTCCGGCTCCTGCATGAAATTCTTCCACGCCATTGCGCGAAACGAATCATGAAAAACGACTGCAACCTCGGGGCGGACATGCTTGCGGATCCGTGAATATGCATCCTGATAAAACTCCTTCAGAATCTCAATCGGAATCTGATCGTGTGGCTCGTTCAATAATTCGATGCCAAACAGCGCAGGATGTTTCCCGTATTTCTGAGCGAAGGTTTCAAGAATGCGCAGGGTCTCCTTGACATTCTTCGGATCTTTATGCCAGCCGATTTCTCCTCTCCGCCCGCTGTGGTCCCAGCCGTTTTGACTCCCTGGAGCGCCATGTAAATCCAAAAGCAATTTCAATCCATTTCCCAGCGCCTGATCCAGCGCAAAATCGATGAAATAAGCCGATTCTACGTACGGTTTTGGTGCCTCGATCGCCCAATAACCTACTGGCAGCCGGACTGCATTGAGACCGCGCTCTTTGATCCAGCGAAAATCTTCAGCCGTAATGAATGTTTCCCGATGCTGTTGAAGATGCGGCTTGGCCTGAGCACCCAGCCCAAGACATAATCCATATTCGTCCTCGGATTCAGTGCCAGAGTAGACGGTTGGCACCATCCACTTTTCGAGGGCGAGCCACCCGCCAAGATTCACCCCGCGCAGCTTTGAACGAGGCGCCCCGGGAGCCTCCCCCTGCCGGACCGCTTTACCAACCGCAGAACCATTTTGGAGCGTTTTATCAATAACTGCCCCCGACATGTGCCCGGCAGCCAGGGCAATTGCGCCTCCAACGGTGTTTTGAATGAATTGTCTTCGATCCATAAACTACATGGGCAGGCTATACTCTCTAAAGACACACGGCAAACGTCCTTTGCGCCGTGCCAGCTGATATCTCATTCCCGCCAAAATGATTCCCAGAGATGCTAAAGTTCCTGTCTTCACCTTCACGATTCGAAATCTCGAACACGACCAATGCGACTGGCTGGCTTGCAATCTATCAACCCGGGACAACCCGGAATGTGCTCCACAATATCAACGGCATTCACTTGCATCTCAGTGTGTGGTCGTACTGAGTTGTTGCAGCCAGGTCAAATCGCCCGAGTTGTCGGGATTAACCGCTCCCGATGCGGTTGCCTTGCCTGTGTAACTATTGACTTCCAGATTGGCCGCCAACAGGTGGCTGTCGTGCCACGGCCGCATTTGAGCGTGGCCGTCGGCAAAAGATAGTCCGCTCGCACCCCCATGAAAGGACGCCGGATTGTTAATCCACTGGTTGAAATTTGGCCCGCAGACAAAGAATCCATCGTCAATGCTATAACCGGACTCATCAATAAATACGAAAAGCTGAGAAGCTCCCGGCTGTGAAAGGTCTCCTGTTTTGCGATATATTCTTTCATCCGTCGCATTCCAGGGCGTCAAAGGATTCATCCAGCAGTTCATCGACATGCTCCGAACAATGGTGAATCCATTGTCGAGCCTGTGGTCAGCCGGGCACTTATATACATTGACATTGGCCAGAAACGGGTAGAGGAGCCCCTTTCGAACGAAGGTTGCATTCGTCCATGTAGTCTGGTGTGTTGTCAGGCCGCCCACGGAGCCCAAAACCCACGAGTCATACGGACCGCCCGGATATGCTGCCGCCTGTTGAACCGAATCCACCATATTGGCGAAGCCTGTTACAGTAGGCAGCTTTTCGTTGTTATCGCCGGAGTACATTATCCAGCCCAAGTCAAGCTGCCTCAGGTTGCTCATACAGCTGACCCCCAGCGCCTTCTGTCTCGCCCGGCTCAAAGCAGGCAGCAAAAGCGAAGCCAGAATCGCGATGATCGCGATGACTACCAGCAACTCGATGAGCGTGAATGCCTGACCCCAGGTTGCTCGCGACCGCCCGCATGAATCGCACGCAGACCGAAAACGTTTGCTGTTCGAAAATGTTTTGATTCTCACTTTGGTGCGGATTTATGAGGTGTCCGACGTTTCCGTTCCGGCACCCCGACCACTTGCCAACCCCATTACTGTGTCACTACAAGATAGAAACGACTAGTCCCGGTTGGAGTGCCAACAATATGGGTTTGCACCGTTCCGTCACCCGCATAGGCGGCGAGGGGCGTCCAGGAGGCATCCTTCAAAGTAGTCTTGTACTCGACCAAATAATTGTGACCGCTCTGAGTCGGGTACGAGACCTGCACATTACCGCCCGACACCGACACCATAATACGAACAGGCGCGCCCGCTGCCACGGCGGGGGGAACGAGCATATACCGGTTTGCATTTACGTCACCGCCCGCCGTCGCACGCAGGGTTGCCACTCCACCCAGTGATACAACAACATTGGTTCCGTTGCTGCGCAGCGGCACCCAATCGTAGAGGTTATACCCGCGACCGGGATAGCTAAACGTGCCAAGGTAGTTGCTCGCTGCGCCGCTTATTTGAGACAGTTGAACGCTGTAGGTTACCCCGCTGGCCCCGCTCAGGCGTCCATAAACGTTGAAGTTCCCTGTGGGATAAGTGCGGGTATAATTGATCCACGAATTAGTTGCCCACCACCCAACGTAAAAGTCCTGAATGGTTGGGTCGGCCAGCCTGGCGGTGACATACTTCTGCAACGGCGTATCCGGACAATAATCCGTGGCGATAAAGTCATCCGGCCGGTAGAGAAACAAGCTCCCGCTGGCAATGTTCACATAATTATAGTCGGCCCCCTGATTGCCGTCCAGGCCAAAGTAGCTTTGCGCAGCAGGCCCCGACGTCGGAACAGGATTATCGATGAAATGGCCGCTGTTGTAGTCATAGTCCTCCGCTTCCCAGACAAAGCTGCTTCCACTGAAGGTGTCGAAATATATCGTCGCAGCGACGGCGTTGCTGGCATTATCCATTGCCTTGATGACGGCCGTGTAATTTGTGACGTTTGCGACGAGTGGCGCCGTCACATTCCAGTTCTGGCCCGATGCGGTAAATGTCAGCGGCGCGTTCGAACCATTCAACGTCATGCTGATATTGCCCGTGCTGATCGCGGTGCTGGGGCTGGTCGCGGCCAACACCGTGAATGCAAAGGTGTTGGTGCCTTGCAACAAAGTCGTGCCATCGGGATATGCATTCGCGATGCGGGGCAGGTCCGTCCTCGCTGGAACCAGCATGAAGAAGTTCACGTTCGCGCTGCCGGCCGTCAACCGGAAGGTGCCCACTCCGCTGAGTGTCACCTGCGCGATGTTGCCTAATCGATCAACACACGGCACATAACTATAGGATGTCCAGCCCGCCGCAGGGATCGCGAAGCTGCCTACATGCGCGATAGCCTGTGCTGCTGTTCCTCGCCCGGATGTAATCTGGTCTAGATAAATAGAAGAACCGTTTCCGCCACCACCATAGGCAGCGCGGACATAAATATTATAAGTGCCCGCGGGGAAGGTGCGCGTATAATTCACCCATTCACCCGGGTTGAACCAACCCAGCATATAATCCTGTATGCTTGGGTTGCTGGCCTCTGCGTTGAGAATTGTTTGCCTCGGAGTATCTTCAGCCAGGCCCGTGCTGATCGCATCTGAGGAGCGGTATAGGTAATCGGCACCTGCTGCCGCCAGCGATTCCTGGGCGTCATCCAGAGTGTTCTCATCGACGCCTTGGGTGCCCGTTCTGGAAAAATAGCTGTTCGGCTGCGGGCTCGACGCAAGCACCGGGTTGTCGATAAAAGCGCCCCCGCTGAAATCCCAGTCCTCGGCTTCCCACGTAAAGCTCGGGTTGTAGGTATCAAACGTGACCGTCGACGAGCTGGAATTGCCAGCGACGTCCGTCACATTGATGATCGCGGTGTAAGCCGTATTCGCCTTCAGCCCGGTATAGGCCACAGTCCAGGAGGAGCCGCCTCCAGACTCCGCCAGATTTGAAACGTTGTTCCCATTCAGGCTTAAATGGATGCTATTGGTGTTAATGCTGTTGCCGACCGGCGAATAGACCCGGAATGTAAACTGATTTGTCGGTTGAAAGAGCACCACACCACTGGGATAAATGTTGGTGATTACCGGCTGGCTCGTGTTGGCCGGCACAATAAAAAAGAAATTCATATTGCCGCCGGCATTGGCAGCGTTCACCCTGAGAGTGGTTACCCCGCCAAGGCTTAATTCAACGAAATTGCCGTAAATATCAGTCAGCGGCACGTAGCTATAGGTCCCCCAACCAAGGTTGGGTATTTGAAACGCACCCAGAATATTGGTTGTTTGACTTGGCGTCCCCCGACCGCTCGTTACGATGCCAAGGCTGATTGCGCCTGGTGATCCGGTGGCCAGGCGGCCGTACACATAGTACTTGCCAGTGGGAAAGCTCCGCGTGTAATTCACCCAGTCAGCCCCGTCGAAGGAGCCCACGGAATAATCCTGAATGTTCGTGTTGAGGAGCTGTGCATTTAAAATATTCTGCCTTGGGGTATCGCCCGCCACTGATGTCGAGATGGGGTCCCCGGGCCGGAATAGTTCAGGTCCTGCGCCGGTACCAGGCGGGTTGCCGTCCAAATCCAATTCATCGACTTGCGGGACGCCAACAACTCCAAAATAGCTGTTGGGCGCTTTGGTTGAGCTTAGTGTCGGGTTATTGAAATAAAGTCCGTTTGTGAAGTCGAAGTCTTCCGCTTCCCAGAGAAGAACAGGACTATAAGTATCAAACGCATAGGAAGCGCTCGTCTTAATACCATTGGTATCTGTCACTGTGATAGACGCCGAGCACAGTTGGTTGGATTGCAGTCCTGGATAACTTACGATATAGCTGAACGGACCACCGCTAATTACCAAACCGGCTGAAACATTGCTGCCATTCAACATCACTTGAATGCCACCGGGGCTGATTCCTGTGGTGTCAGAGGAGGCGGTGAAGGTCAGTGCATTTGTGTATTGCAGAAGCGTGTACCCGTTGGGATAGACATTGTTGATTGCAGGGGCGTCATAAGTGGACGTCAAAGACGCATTGTCAAACAAGACGGTCCCCGTGCCGGATTGTGAGGCGAATTCAACCTTCACCTGTGTTGTGCCGGCAGGGGCCGTTGCGCTCATACTATAGCTTGTCCACGGCAATCCTATGTCATAACCTGCAATGGCGGCCGTGACGTTCGATACAGATTCACTTAGTATATTATTGGAAACATCCAGGAAGAACACCCTCATTTCGCCTTCGGGCCACCACCAATTCTGTACGGCGCTCTCAACCGTTAGAGTATAACTAAAGCCCGGCACTCCACTGACTATTTGGTACATTCCACCGCCCGAGGTTCCTGATTCATCCCCGCCAACAGCAATATAGTAACTGCCGTCAAGGATATTGCTGCTTCCTTCGTAGGAATAGACGGTATTCTGATGATTGGCCCACGAATCACCGGCGTTGTTGGAGTAGTTCCAGGGCGTCCATCCCGTCGCATCGGCGGTTGAAGCCGGAGCATTGAAGTTGCCGTTGACAAGGAGATTACCCCCTGCGAACACCTCATTGCTGGTTACAGCGATGGCCGCAAGAATAACCAAGCCCGCCATCGTTGCCAATCGGGATTTCCCTTTGTGGATCCAGGTCTGAGGGGAGTTTTCTTCAGATGTTTTCATATGTTTCCGGGAACCGAGCTTGTTCCAAGACTACCTGTTTTCACAGGGTTCCGCACCACCATTTAGGGTAGGGCACCAGGCGGTTTTGACACATTTGGGGGGTAAAAGGCCTGTTCTTGCGTGTTTTTTGACGTGATCGGCTTTCGCGCCATCAAAAGTACCGTGATGGACACGAAAACGGGCGACTTTCCAGCCTAATCCTGCTGGATTGAGCCGTCAGTCCGGCGGAGGCGTCGCGTTCTGTATTCCGCTGTCAAATGGCCACCCGATTTGCGTTTCATCAGCGCAGACGCAGCCATGCTGCCGGCGCACAGTCTGGAACTACTCTTCTCCTATGCAGACCCATTTTGCCCTCCAGTACTGATAACGAACTGACTCTTAAATGGGGCTTTGGCGCATTTTGTTCTGGACTTTGCCCCATTCATCGTATGTGAATTGTCTAGCTTTGAACAAACTTCTGGCATTGCAGTCTTGTGCCATATTTGCGCTTTTCGGATCGGAGCAAATAGTTTTGGCGGACCAATCCAGCGGGCTTTTGACCAATGCTTCAGAGGTGCTTTCACTTTCAGCAGGACAAGCATCACTTGGGATCAAGATTTCACTTAGGGGAGTTGTCACCGCCGCACCATCCAACTGGGGCGGAAGATTTTTTGTGCAGGATTCCAGCGGCGGTGTTTTTGTCGAGAACATCAGCAACGTGCAGCCCTCCCCTGGCGATGAGATTGCCGTATCGGGCATAAGTTATCCGGGAGGATACGCCCCCATCCTCAGCAAGCCTCGTTGGGGAAAGCTGGGGACTGCGCCACTGCCGGCACCCAAACCGGTTGCAATTGAACGCTTGATGTCAGGTGCCGAGGACGGTCAACGGGTTGAATTCTCAGGCATCGTCAGAAACGCGCAGATAGGAGACGGGGAACTCGGAGCTGAATTGGTTTCGGGAGGATGCCGCATTCATGTTTATGCGCCGATTCCACCCGGCATAGATCCGCAAAAGTTGGTTGGCGCCAAGGTTCACGTGAAAGGCACGGCTGCCACCTCCTATAATGCACCGTTAAGGCACATCGTAACCGTGGCTGTTTACGTTCCGTTTCTTTCGGATTTTGTTGTTGAGGAACCCGCAGCGCCAGACCCATTCAGGGAGCCATTGACTCCGGTGAACGGCATAGCGCAATACCGCACAGGCCGCTCTCTTGGCGACCGGGTCCACGTGAAGGGAGTCGTGACCTGCCAGCGAGAAAGCGAGGATGTCTTTATCAGGGACGCCAGTGGTGGATTGCAAATCAAGAGCAGCCAGATTCAATCCTTTTCTCCAGGTGACGTGGTCGAAGCGGTGGGATTTCCAGGGGTTGCAAATTTTCTCCCTGTTTTGGAAGATGCGTTCTTCAAAAAGACATCCGAGTCCCGAGCCAATGTACCGCCAGAGAGCGTGCCGACAGAGGAATTACTGCAGGGCTTGCACCATGCGGACTTCATCACTCTCCAGGGCAAACTACTCGATCGTCTGGCAAGAGGAGTCCAGATGTCAGACAGTGCAGCTAATCTTGAAAAAACTATTTTGGTGCTTCAAACAGCCAACGTGCTCTTTACAGCCGAAGCGGAATCAGTCCAGTCCAATTCCATATTAGCATCGATACCGATTGGCAGCATTATCGAGGTGAGCGGGATTTGTTTTCTTCAGAGTGGAGAAGATGGAAAAATCAAATCCTTTCAAATCCTGCTCCCGACACCAGGCAACGTGCGGATTCTCGCCGAGCCGAGCTGGCTGACCCCTCGGCACTTATCCGCCATTCTTGCGATCGCGTTTGTCGTCATTATTGTTGGGACAAGCTGGATTATCATGGTCTCGAGGAGAAATTCGGCTTTAAGGCACTTGATTCATGAACGGGAACTCGATCAGCAAGAACTGCAAAAAGCTCACGATACACTTGAGTGGCGGGTGAAGGAGCGAACCAAACAGTTAAAATTCCAGATCACTGCCAGGAAGGAAGCGGAAGTCCAGTTCAAGGCCGTTCTGACTGAACGGACTCGATTGGCGAAGGAACTCCATGACACCCTCGAACAAACGCTGACAGGCATCACTCTGCAGCTCAATACCGTCGCGAAGCTGTTCCAGCAGAATCCAGAGGCTGCCAGCCACCATCTTGGGCTGGCTCGAAACATGGTGCGAATGAGCCGGGTGGACTTGCGAAGATCCATCTGGGATTTGCGGAGCCGAGAGCTCGAGGAGTTTGATTTGTCCGGGGCGTTGTTGATCAGTGGCAATCAGATCGGCGACAGTGCAGGCGTCAGCGTCGAAGTTGAAACCAAAGGCAGTGTTCATCCCTTGCCTGAAGTCGTTGAAGAGAATTTATTGCGAATCGGTCAAGAGGCCATTACCAACACGGTCAAGCATTCCGGCGCGAAGTGGGTGAAGATCGAATTGGAGTTCAATGCCAAGAACGTCATCTTGCAAATCAAGGACGACGGCAAGGGTTTCACGCCGGAGAATTGCGTTGGTCCAAACGACGGTCACTTCGGCTTGCTCGGCATGTCGGAACGAGCCAAACGTTTGGGCGGACAAATCGCCATAACCAGCGAACTCGGCGTGGGAACTGCGATTCGTGTCGAACTTCCAATCGAGCAGACGCAAACGCCAAAAGTGGTCAGCGAACCAGTAGATTATGAAGAAAACATCACCGATTCGGATTCTCGTTGCTGACGACCACTACCTCGTTCGAATGGGTTTGATAGCCATGGTCAACACGGAACCGGACATGGAGGTTGTTGCGGAAGCCGCCGATGGGGCTCAGGCGATTGCTCTGTTTGCGAGACACAATCCTGACGTTGGCTTGATGGACTTGCGCATGCCTGTCAAGAGTGGCACCGAGGCCACGGTTGAAATTCGCAAACGAAACAATGCAGCGCGAATTTTGATTCTGACAGCGCTTGATGGCGACGAGGACATTCATCAGGCATTGGAAGCCGGAGCCGCCGGATATGTGCTGAAAGACTCCACGGACGAAAAACTTTTGCCCGCCATCCGCGCCGTAGTGGCAGGACATCGTTGGATTCCCGAGGAAGTGGCCAAGCGCCTTGCGTCACGGCGTTTGTTTGAGGAGCTGACACCGCGCGAGTTGCAAGTCCTCAATCAACTTGCCAAAGGTCTGGCCAATAAACAAATCGCCGAAGTGTTGAACATCACAGAGAACACGGCCAAATGGTATCTGAAAAATATTCTGGCTAAACTCCGCGTTGCTGATCGAACGGAAGCCGTTGCCGTAGCCATTCAACGGGGAATCATCCGCATTTGATCACCTCTGCTCGATGCTGCGTTCCATTGGCGTCGGCAAGCTCCATTGCCCCCTGAAACCGTAGTTGCTACACTGGGGCAATGCTTGCTCTTGCCGCCGCCATTGCCCTTGTGCTTCCTGCACCCGAACCGGTCGCCATTCAGCACGTGTCGGTCGTCAACGTCGTCAACGGTCGAATTCAGAAGGATGTAACCGTTCTTTTGACGTACGGCACCATCACGGCCACCGGAAGGAAGATCCCGGTTGTGAAGACCTGCCGTACAAACCCGCTTGAAGACATCCACAACACCACAAGGATCGCCGCTGTCTTCGTCCGCGGCCGGTGTTTGGATCGGACCACTCTCGACCAAATGCTCAAGCACAAATCCGATTCCGCCGCGCTCCCAAGCCGCCAACGATGGGGTCTGGACAACGGCGATTAGGTTTATGTCTTTCATCCTGGCATTGGATCAGGGCACGACCAGTTCCCGCGCGATCCTTTTCGATCGCGACGGAGCGATCTGCGGCGTTGCCCAAAAGGAAATTCACCAAATCTTCCCGCAGGCAGGCTGGGTGGAGCATGATCCGTGCGAGATCTGGTCCAGCCAGATCGAAGTCGCCCGCGCCGCGCTCTCCAAGGCGGGGATAAAAGCCGGAGATGTCGCGGGCATCGGCGTCACGAATCAGCGGGAGACGACGGTGATCTGGGACCGCCGCACCGGCAAACCGATCCATAACGCAATCGTCTGGCAGGATCGCCGGACGGCCCGATTCTGCGACGATCTCAAGCGTGCCGGCCACAGCGAATGGATCGGGCGCAAAACCGGGTTGGTCGCCGACGCCTATTTTTCCGGCAGCAAAATCCGCTGGCTCCTCGACCACGTGCCCGGCGCCCGCGACAGGGCGCAGCGCGGCGAACTGGCCTTTGGCACCATTGATACCTGGCTGCTCTGGAACCTGACCGGCGGCGCACTCCACGTCACCGATCCCGGCAACGCCTCGCGGACCATGCTGTTCAACCTGCACACGGGCTCGTGGGACGATGAATTGCTCCGCCTGCTGAATGTGCCGCGCGAGCTGCTGCCCGAGGTGCGGTCGTCGAGCGAGATCTACGGCGAGACCGCATCGGGCGTGTTCGACGCGCCGATCCGGATCGGCGGCATCGCCGGCGACCAACAGGCGGCGTTGTTCGGACAGAATTGTTTTACGCGCGGCATGGCGAAAAACACTTACGGCACCGGCTGTTTCATGCTGATGAACCTCGGGCCGCGGCCCGTGGCATCGCGCCACCAACTGCTTACGACGGTCGCGTGGAAGACCGGTACCCGGACCGATTACGCCCTGGAAGGCAGCATCTTTATCGGGGGTGCGGTGGTTCAATGGCTCCGGGATGGGCTGGGTCTTATCAAGTCTGCTGCGGAGATCGAAGCCCTGGCGGCCAGCGTCCCGGACTGCGGCGGGGTTTATTTCGTGCCGGCGTTTGCCGGACTGGGCGCGCCGTACTGGGACCAATACGCGCGTGGCACGATCACCGGCCTGACGCGCGGCACCACAGCCGGCCATATCGCGCGCGCTGCGCTGGAGGGAATCGCCTTTCAGGTCGCCGACGTGCTCGAGGTCATGACGAAGGATTCTCGTGTTGCGGTGAATGAACTGCGCGTGGACGGTGGCGCTTCAGCGAACAATCTCCTCCTCCAATTCCAGGCGGATCTGCTCCGGGTGCCGGTCGTCCGGCCCAAAGTCGTGGAGACGACTGCCCTCGGCGCAGCTTACCTGGCGGGCCTCGCGGTGGGCTTTTGGAAGGATCGCAGCGAAGTCCAGAGATCCTGGCAGGCGGATCGCGACTTTGAACCGCAGCAGAGCCCGGACGAAGCCGCGCATCGCCGCAGCCGCTGGGCCGAGGCGTTGAAACGAGCGCGGGAGTGGGAAGAGCACACGAAGGTGAAGGGGGTTTCAATGACTAATGAGAAATGAGCAATGTTCATTAGTCATTGAGCATTGAACATTGAACATTGCAAATGGAACATCAAATCGTCTTTCGCAGTCCGATTCATCCGTGCAATCTGTGGCGCCAATGAACCGCGCAACCTTCCTGCAGCGAATCCTGGAGCGCCGTGAAGCGTGGGATCTGGCGGTGGTGGGCGGCGGCGCGACCGGTGTGGGCATCGCCGTGGATGCCGCCGCGCGCGGCTACGCCGTTGTCCTGCTGGAGCAGAGCGACTTTGGCAAGGGCACCTCCAGCCGTTCCACCAAGCTGGTGCACGGCGGCGTGCGTTATCTCCAGCAGGGCAACCTTTCGCTCGTGATCGAAGCGCTGAAAGAGCGCGGTCTCCTGTTCCAGAACGCGCCCCATCTCGTGCACGATCTGCCGTTCGTGGTGCCCAACTATCAATGGTGGGAAGCGCCGTTCTACGGCATCGGCATGAAAGTGTATGACTTGCTCGCCGGCAAATACGGTTTCGGCAAATCCGTGCTGCTCTCGCGCGAACAGGTGCTGCAGCGCATTCCCACGCTGGAACAGGACGGACTGCGCGGCGGCGTCCTGTATCACGACGGCCAGTTCGACGACAGCCGGCTGCTGGTCAACCTGGCACAAACCGCCGCCGAAAAGGGCGCTTGCCTGTTAAACTACGCCCGGGTGCTGCGCCTCGTGAAAGACGGCGACGGATCCATCGTTGGCCTTGAATTTCGCGACGAAGAGAGCGGCCGGGATAACAACTTCCGCGCCCGCTGCGTGATCAATGCCACCGGAGCGTTCTCGGATGAACTCCGGCGCCAGGACGATCCCGCAGCCGAACCCATGATCGCTCCCAGCCAGGGAGTGCACATCGTCCTCGACCGCTCGTTCCTCCCGGGCGACACGGCGATCATGGTGCCGCATACGCGCGATGGCCGGGTCATGTTCGCCATTCCGTGGCACGGTCATGTGATCGTGGGCACGACCGATACGCCGATCTCCGAACCGAGCCTCGAGCCGCGGCCGCTGGCGGGGGAGGTTGAATTCATCCTCGACACGGCGGGCGGCTACCTCGCCCGGCGGCCCGCCCGCGGCGATATTCTGAGCGTCTTCACCGGCATTCGTCCGTTGGTCAAAAACGGAGGCCATTCGAACACGGCCGCATTGTCGCGCGACCACACCATCACGATCTCAAAGTCGGGCCTGCTGACTATCGCGGGCGGCAAGTGGACGACGTATCGGAAGATGGCCGAGGAGTGCGTGGACCATGCGATCGTGCTGGCGAGGTTGGAGGAGAAACCTTGTGTGACCCGGAGCCTCCCCATCCATGGCTGTCATCGGGCGCCGGTCAATGGCGGATCCCTGGCGGGGTACGGCTCGGATGCGGCGCAGATCCAGGGCCTCATGCGCGGGCAACCGGAACTGGCGCAGCCATTGCATCCGGCGTTGCCCATCAACGGTGCGCAGGTGGTCTGGGCGGTGCGCCACGAGATGGCCCGCACGGTGGATGATGTGCTGGCCCGCCGCACGCGCGCTCTTTTCTTGAACGCCCGCGCCGCCGGCACCATGGCGCCCGCCGTGGCGCGGCTCATGGCGCGCGAGTTGGGCCGCGATGAATCCTGGCAACGGCGGCAGCTCCAGGAATTCGGCCGGATCGCCGCCGGTTTCGTCGTGAACCCGTGAGGCAGGAAGCATTCAATGACTGCCACCGCCGAAGATCGCGCCGTTCGCTGAATGTTCGATGCGTTTATTTCCTTTGATACGTTCCCATCAATTGTCCTTCGACGAGGACGTGGCCGTCCATCGCCTTGAGCAAATCCTTTTTCGTGAGGCCGGGCTTGAGATCGGGCTTTATGTCCAGCGCGTACAGTTTGAAAAAGTAGCGGTGCGGCTTGCCGGGCGGCGGACACGGGCCGCCGTAGCCGATGCGATTGTAATCGTTCACACCCTGCTTCGCACCGTTGGCCAGCTCAGGCGATTTCGGCACCCCTTCGGAAAAGCCGGCGGTGGTCGGCGGCAAGTCGTAAACCACCCAATGCACCCATACGCCCATCGGCGCGTCGGGGTCGTCGCAAATCAGCGCGAGGCTTTTCGCGGCGGGCGGCACACCCGACCATTGCAACGCGGGCGAAAGATCCTGGTCATCGAACGCGTGCCGCCGGGGAATCGGCTGGCCGGCGGCAAAGGCGGTGGTGGTGAGGCGAAGTTTCATGGCGGCTCCGTTGGTTGGGGGATTTTCCGCATTGCAGGCCGTGATGAAACCGGCCAGCAACGCCGCGGCGAAAAGCATTCTGGTTCGCACGCTCATGACAGGACTTTACCCCGGCGCATGCGGTTGCAAAGTGAAAATTTCCGCCGGAATTCATGCGGGCCGGGAGCCGGCGCCGCGGAGGATGGCGCGGAATTATGGCGATTGAACGTCCGCCTTCCTGGAAACGTCTAACCGCTGGCTGAGAGGCTCTGTATGAAGGGAAAGCGGAGCAATGCGCCTCGCGGGAATCATTCGGAGGGTTTTATGAGAATAAACGTCTCATCCAGGCCGGCCGCCGGGAAGTCAGCGGGGCCGTCGCGGGATAATCAAGCGGCAGCGGTGGTGTGCGCCGTGTTGATGCCGCACGCGCCCATCCTCGTGCCTGAAGTCGGCGGCGAAAGAGGCGGCGCAGCGCAGGCGAGTTGCCAGGCGATGCGCGAGGCGGCGGCGTGCGTGATGAGTTTTCGACCCGAGACGCTCGTGTTGATTTCGCCGCACTCGCCGCGCCAGCCACGAGCATTCGGCCTCTGGGCCGGGGAACGTCTCCAGGGCTCGTTTGCCCAGTTCAACGCTCCCCGCGCGCAGGTGAGCCTTCCCAACGACACGCAGTTGGCCCACGCCATCGCCACCGAGGCCAAGATCCGCGATCTGGCAACCTGGATGATTCACGACCGAACTCTCGATCACGGTGCGCTGGTGCCGCTTTGGTTTCTTGCCGAGGCCGGCTGGGCTGGACCCACTGTCGTTCTCAGTCTCAATTATCCGCAGGACGGCGGGTTGAGCGAATTGGGGGAAGCCATCGCTGCCGCCGCCCACGCCTCCCATCGCCGCATCGCCATCGTCGCGAGTGGTGACATGAGCCATCGTCTGACGCCGAACGCTCCGGGTGGTTTTCATCATCAGGCTCATCAATTCGACGAAGCTTTCATTCATCTCGTCCGCGAGGGCGATTACCCTGAGATTCGGAACATCGATCCAGAACTGCGGGAACTGGCGGCGGAAGATGCGGTGGACTCCACTTTGGTCGCGGCGGCGGCCGTGGATTGGAGGACCACTGGCCACAAGGTTCTCAACTACGAAGGACCGTTCGGCGTTGGCTACGGCGTGGCGATCCTGTTCGCGGAAGAATCAAATCCGGCCGATATGCGGCCGGCTCCGGCTCGCATCATCCACCTCGAGGGCATTATCCTGCCCGGTCTGGCTCGCCAATCCGTAACGGCGGCGCTGCGCGGCAGTTCCGAGCTTCCGCCAGCGGCCACCGGTCAGTACCTCGGCGCGCAACGCGGGGTTTTTGTGACCGTGCACGAGCGGGACGGAATGTTGCGCGGTTGCGCCGGGACGATCCTTCCTGTCTGCGCCAACCTCGTTGCTGAAACCTGGCGTGGCGCGCGCCTGGCTGCGTTTCAGGACTCGCGCTTTCCACCGGTGGAAGCCGATGAACTTCCCAGCCTGCGTTTTGACGTGAGCGTGCTCCACTCGATGGAAAAAGTTTCTTCGGCCGACGAATTGGATCCCGCGCACTACGGCGTGGTGGTTTCCACTGAGGACGGCCGCCGCGGCCTGCTGCTGCCGGGCATCGCGGAAATCAAGACCCGCGAGCAGCAGTTGGGTCTCGCCCGGAAGAAGGGACGGATCGGGCCGGACGAACCCGCGACGTTGCAGCGCTTTCAAGTGGATTGCTTTGAAGAGCAGGTTGGATAGGGAATATGGTCGCCGCGGTCGCTCAATCCAATTATCCGGCCCGATGGTGGAAACCGTTGCCCGACGGGCGAATCGTATGCCACGCCTGTCCGCGGCTGTGCAAACTTCAAGCCGGCCAGCGGGGGTTCTGCTTTGTGCGCCAAAACGTCGAAGGCCGGATGGTGCTCACCACCTACGGCCGCAGCAGCGGTTTCTGCATCGATCCCATCGAGAAGAAACCGTTGAACCATTTTCATCCGGGCACCAGTGTGCTTTCATTCGGCACGGCGGGCTGCAATCTGGGTTGCCGCTTCTGTCAAAACTGGGACATCAGCAAGGCGCGCGAGTTTGACCGGCTGGCCGATGAGGCGTCGCCGGAAGCCATCGCCGCCGCCGCGCGGCGTCTGGGCTGCCGGTCGGTCGCGTTCACCTACAATGATCCGGTGATCTTTGCCGAATACGCCATGGACGTGGCCGACGCCTGTCACGATGCCGGTTTGGCGGCGGTGGCGGTCACTGCGGGTTACATGACGGACGATTCGCGCCCCGACTTCTACCGGCACATGGACGCGGCGAATGTGGATTTGAAAGGATTCACCGAGGAGTTTTATCACCGCAACTGTTACGGCCAGCTCGCGCCCGTGCTCGACACTTTAAAGTATTTGCGGCACGAGACCCGCGTCTGGTTCGAGGTGACCACGCTGCTGATCCCCGGCGAGAACGACAGCGAGGCGGAGATTGAAAAAGCCTCCGCCTGGTTTGCCGCCAACCTGGGGCCCGACGTGCCCTGGCATTTCACCGCGTTTCATCCGGATTACAAGATGCTCGATAAACCGCACACGCCGCCGGCGACGCTCACGCGGGCGCGCGCCATCGCTCGCGCGAAAGGTCTGCGCTACGTTTACACCGGCAACGTTCATGACCGCGAGGGCGGCAGCACCTGGTGTCCGGGCTGCGGTCAACGGCTGGTCGAGCGCGATTGGTTCGTTCTGGGCGAATGGCGTCTCAACAGCAATCGCTGCGACCGTTGCGGATTCGAAATCGCCGGTCACTTTGACAGAGAGCCCGGCCGCTGGGGCAACCGCCGCGTGCCCGTGCGCTTGAGTTGATTGTTTGCGCTCCCCGGCCCGCGGACCTTCGAACACGCGCCGCCTGACCGTCCGTGACCCCGCCCCGGCGAGCCGCGCTCCGCGATAGGAATTCGCCGTTGAGCCCGGATCGGAATTGGATTGCACCCGCGAATCCCGGGGTGATTAACTGCGCGCGACAGCGTTCATTCATCGACAGGCAAACTATGTCAGACACCGTCGCCGGCGGCGCCCCCTCGGAAACCCGATTCGTCCAGGGACTCGGACTGCTTGATTCCACAATGATCGTCGCCGGCTCCATGATCGGGTCCGGCATTTTCATCGTATCGGCGGACATCGCGCGGCAGGTCGGGTCGGCCGGGTGGCTGCTGCTGGTCTGGGCCGTCACCGGCGCGCTCACGCTGATCGGCGCGCTCAGCTACGGCGAGCTCGCCGCGATGATGCCCCGCGTCGGGGGCCAGTATGTCTATTTGCGCGAGGCCTACGGCCCGCTGTGGGGATTTCTCTACGGCTGGACGATGTTCCTGGTGATCCAGACCGGGACGATCGCGGCCGTCGCGGTCGCCTTCGCGCGTTTCCTCGGCGTGCTCGTGCCGGCGGTCTCCCCCACGGGCTGGATCCTGCCGCCGGTCAACCTCTCGACCCATTACGCAATCAGCCTCTCCACGCAACAACTGGCGGCCATCCTGGTGATCGTGCTGCTGACCCTCATCAACACGCGGGGACTCAAACTCGGCAAGTTCATCCAGAACGTCTTCACGTCGGCAAAAACAGCGTCGCTGGTCGCGCTGATCGCCATCGGGATCCTCCTCGGACGCAACAGCGCAGCGGTCCATGCCAACTTCACCGGCTTCTGGACGCCCCGCGGCGTGACCCCGATCAAGCCGGATCTGTCCTTTCTTTCCACGGTGACGGCGGCGGGCGCGTTTGGCCTGTTTGTCGCCGTTTGCGTGGCGCAGGTTGGCTCGCTGTTTTCTTCCGTCGCCTGGGAGAGCATCACGTTCGCGGCCGGGGAAGTGAAGGAGCCGCGTCGGAACATTCCGCTGTCGCTCTTCTGGGGCACCGGGCTGGTGATCGCACTGTATCTCCTGGCGAACGTCTCGTACCTGTTCCTGCTTCCGCTGGACCGGATCCAGCATGCGGCGGATGATCGCGTGTCCACGGCCGCCATCGAGACGGTTTTCAGCGGCGCGGGCGCGGCGATCATGGCGGTGGCCATCCTGATCTCGACGTTCGGCTGCAACAACGGCCTGATCCTGACCGGTGCGCGCGTGTACTACGCCATGGCCCGGGACTCATTGTTTTTCAAGGCAACCGGCAGGCTCAACGCCTGCCACGTGCCCGCCGCCGGCCTGGTGTTGCAGTGTCTGTGGGCCTCCCTGCTGGTCCTGCCAAGAACCCGGTTGCGCGCCGCGTCCGGCGCGCCGCTGCTGGATCCCGTGAAGCATGCCGAGCAATACGGGAACCTGTACGGCAATCTCCTGGATTATGTCGTCTTTGCCGTGCTGATTTTTTACGTGCTCACCATCCTCGGGATTTTTGTGCTTCGCCGCACCCGGCCCGATGCCGATCGCCCGTACCGCGCGTTCGGCTATCCGGTGCTGCCCGCGGTCTATATCGTCGGAGCCAGCGTCATCATGCTCGTGCTGCTGCTGTACAAAACCGAGACGACCTGGCCGGGCCTGTTGATCGTGCTGGCGGGCGTGCCGGTTTACTTTTTGTGGAAACCGCGAAAAGCGAATTCTCGGTGAGCTCGTAGCCGCCAATGTGAATTGGCGGATCTCCCCTGTCGCGGAACAAGTCCGCCAATTCACATTGGCGGCTACAGAGGGCGCGGCGCCCGGCATTTGCTGCCCGGCATTTGCTTGACTTCCCAATGCGCGTGGCTCAATAAGCGGGGCCAGCAAACCAGATCGCCCGTAAACACCGCAACCTATGAATTTGTTCCGACGCAAAAGCATCACCGACCTGCAGGAGGAGGCGCTGACGGACAACAGTCTTCATCGGGCGCTCGGGCCGCTCAATCTCACCACGCTCGGAATCGGCGCCATCATCGGAACGGGCATTTTTGTTTTGACGGGAACGGCGGCCGCTCAGAATGCCGGACCGGCCGTGGTTCTCTCATTCATCCTGGCGGGCGTCGTCTCGACCTTTGCGGCGCTTTGTTACTCTGAATTTGCCTCGCTGGTGCCGATGTCCGGCAGCGCCTACACCTATGGCTATGCGACACTCGGCGAGCTTTTCGCCTGGATAATCGGATGGGACTTGGCCCTCGAATACGCGGTCGGAGCCATCGCCGTGTCCGTGGGATGGTCCGGTTACGTGGTTTCATTCTTTCGGGACTTCGGGATTCAGGTTCCTCCGGAGCTCGCCGCGGCGCGGGGCACGCACCTGGTTGACATCCCTGCCGCCTTGGCCCCGGCGTTGAAAATGACAGCGGGCTGGACCGCTTTGGGCGCCGGGTTGGCGGACCAAATCCGCGCCGCCGGCACAGACCCGGCCACGCTGCAACAGGTCACCGCCGTTTTCAACCTGCCGGCCGTCATCATCGTTGCGATTGTCACCACCCTGCTGGTCATCGGGATCAAGGAATCGGCAGGGTTCAATAATCTGATTGTTTTCGCCAAGATCGCCGTCGTGCTGCTCTTTATCGTCGGGGCGATCCGGGCCATCCATCCGGCAAACTGGCATCCTTTCATTCCGCCCAACACCGGGAAGTGGGGGAACTTTGGATGGTCGGGCGTGATGAGGGGCGCCAGCCTCGTGTTTTTCGCCTACATCGGGTTCGACGCGGTGAGCACCGCGGCGCAGGAGGCAAAGAATCCCCAGCGCGACATGCCCGTCGGCATCATCGGCTCCCTGCTGGTCTGCACGGTTCTTTACATTCTGGTCTCGGGGATTGCCACCGGAGTCGTTCCTTACCAGCAACTGGACGTGCCGGAGCCGATCGCCCTGGCGGCGGATCATGCGGCCATGGGCTGGATGGCCCGGGTCATCAAGCTGGGCGCGATCGCCGGGCTTTCCTCGGTCATCCTGGTGATGATGCTGGGACAGACGCGGGTGTTTTGGACGATGTCCAGGGACGGGCTGTTGCCTCCGATTGTGGGCCGGGTGCATCCGCGCTTCAGAACGCCCTGGGTCATCACGATCGCCACGGGGATTGTGGTGGCATTCTTTGGCGCGGTGCTGCCGGTTCGGGACGCCGGGAACCTGTGCAACATCGGCACGTTGCTCGCCTTCATCATCGTGTCGGTCGGCGTCGTCGTGCTGCGGTTGCGCGAGCCGGATCTGCCGCGGAAGTTCAAGACTCCCTGGGTCTGGTTCGTCGGGCCGATGGGCGCCCTTTCGGCGTTCGCGCTCATGCTTTCCCTGCCGCTGACGACCTGGATCCGGCTGGTCGTCTGGTTCCTGATCGGGATCGTGATTTATCTCTGTTACGGGGTGCGAAACTCCAAGCTTGCTCGAACCGGCCGCGCGTCGCCGGGAGGCCATCCCACGGGATAAGCCGGCCCGCGGAAAAATCATTTGACAGCCGGGCGGTTTCTACCTACCGTTCGGTAAGTTCATGGCAACACTCGTCAGCCACTCGAAGACGCGGCAGCATATTTTGCGCGCCGCGCTCCGGCATTTTGCGAACAGCGGCTACGCCGCCGCGTCCGTCCAGCAGATCGTGGACGACGCGCGCGTCTCCAAGCCGGCGCTCTACTATCATTTCAAGGACAAGGCGGGGCTCTTCCAGGCGCTGGTCAGCGAGGCGCACGACAAGGAATTTGAGCTGCTGCGCGAGGCGGCGGCCCGCTCCAAAACGATCCGCGGCCAGTTGGTTGAAATTCTGGCCGTGCTGTTCGATTATTTCCGGGAGAACCGGGAACTGATGAGAATTGCGCTGGCCACGATGTTTGGTTCGCCCGGCGAGCTGCCGAAGACGCTGCGCTATCTGGACCGCTGCGAGCGGAATTTCGAGTTCATCCACACCCTGATGAAACGGGCGCTTCAGAATGGGGAGCTGGACGGCAGGTTCGGCAGCCGGGAGCTGGCGTTCGGCTTCTACGGCCAGGCCAACGTCCACTTGATGGCGCACCTGGTCACTCCCACCTGCCGGCTGGATCGCAGGACGGCGAACCGGATCGTCGGGCTGTTCCTGGCCGGCGCCGCCAGGAAGCGAAACGCCGGATCCCCGGGGAAATTCTGAAGGGTGGACCCACGTATGAAACGAAAAATCCTTGCCGCGGTGTTTGTCCTGTTGCTGGTCGTTGGCGGTCTTGCAGGAGTGAAAGTGCTGGAGATTCGAAAGATGATCGCCACCGGGCTGGCGTACGCGGTGCCGCCTGAATCGGTCTCCTCCGTCGTTGCGCACGTCGAGCAATGGCAGGACACACTCGATGCCATCGGCTCCATCGCCGCAGTCCAGGGAGTGACTGTCACTCCCGAAATCGCCGGCACCGTGAGCGAAATCGCGTTCCAATCGGGCGCCGTCGTGGCCCGGGGCGACCTGCTGGTGCTCCTGGACACGTCATCGGAAGCGGCGCAACTTCGCGCCATCGAGGCGCAGGTCGAGCTCGCCCGCCTGAACGCTCTCCGGCTGCGCCGGCTCCGGGCGGACAATACCGTGTCCCAGTCCGACCTGGACCAGGCGGAGGCGACCTTGAAAGAGGACCAGGCGGATGCCGATGCCATTCGCGCCGCCATTGGCAAGAAGACTCTCCGCGCGCCCTTTGACGGAAGGCTGGGGATCCGGATGGTGAATCTCGGCGAGTACCTGGACACGGGGAAACCCGTCGTCTCGCTCCAGTCCCTTTCGCCGGTGTATGTGAATTTCTCGATGCCGCAGCAGGAGCTGGCGCGGCTCAAGACCGGGATGCGCGTGCGCGTCACGACCGACACCTACCCGGACCGGAAATTCGAGGGCACGCTGACGGCGATCAATCCGGATATGGATGCTTCCACGAGAAGCGTCGGGTTGCAGGCCACGCTCGACAACACGGACCAGCTTTTGCGGCCCGGCATGTTTGCGCGGGTGGAAGTTCTCCTGGCGACGGACCAGGCCGTGCTCGTGATCCCCGCCACCTCGGTGCTCAGCGCCCCGTACGGCGACTCGGTCTATGTGATCGAGCCGGAAACCGCCACCAATCATGCGAGCCCACGACTGGTCGTGCGCCAGCAATTCATCCGCACAAGCCGCGCTCGCGGCGACTTCGTGGGCGTGGAAACGGGTGTCAAAGCCGGCGAACGCGTCGTCAATTCCGGCCTGTTCAAACTGCACAACGGGATGGTCGTCGTCGAACACAACAACCTCGCGCCAAAGGCCGCCGAGGCGCCGCATCCGCCGGAGAGGTGACCGGATCTGTTGAGATTCGCATGAAGTCCTTCACGGATCTGTTTATCCGCCGGCCGGTGCTGGCCCTGGTGGTGAACCTGGTGATTCTGATCGCCGGGTTGCAATCCATCCGGTCGCTCAACGTCCGGCAATATCCGCGCAACGAGAACGCCGCGGTGACCGTCACGACGGTGTATGTGGGAGCGAGCGCCGATCTGGTGCGCGGGTTCATTACGGCGCCGCTCGAGCGGGCCATCGCCGCCGCCGACGGGATCGATTACATCCAATCGAGCAGCAAGCTGGGGTTGTCCACCATCACCATCCGCCTCAAGTTGAATTACGACGCCAACAGGGCGCTTGCCGAAATCAGCTCGAAGGTGGACCAGGTCCGAAACGATCTGCCGCCGGAAGCCCAGGTGCCCGTCCTCAGCATCGAGTCGGCCGATTCGCAATTCGCCTCCGCTTACCTGAGTTTCAGTTCGGACATTCTCGAGGCGAACCAGATCACGGATTATCTCGTGCGCGTGGTGCAGCCCCGCCTGACGGCGATCGAGGGAGTGCAGCGGGCGGACATTTTGGGCGGACGCACGTTTGCCATGCGCATCTGGCTCAAACCGGACCGGATGGCCGCCCTGAACCTCAGTCCCGACCAGGTCCGGCAGGCGCTTGCGGCCAACAATTTCCTCTCGGCCATGGGCCAGACCAAGGGAGCGCTCGTGCAGGTGAACCTGACGGCCAACACGGACCTGCGTTCCGTCGGGGAGTTTCGCAACCTCGTCATCCGGCGGTCGGGCGACCATCTCGTCCGGCTGAGCGACGTGGCGGACGTGGTGTTGGGCGCCGAAGATTACGATTCGGAAGTCCGGTTCAGCGGTGAAAGGGCCGTGTTCATGGGCGTCTGGGTATTGCCGAACGCGAACACGCTGGACGTCATCAAGCGCGTGCGCGTCGAGATGGCCGCCATCCAGAAACAATTGCCCTCCGGCCTCAACGGCAACGTCGCCTTCGACGCGACGGTCTATATCGAGGATGCCATCCACGAAGTATTGAAGACATTGAGCGAAACGTTGCTGATCGTGTGCATCGTGATTTTCCTGTTCCTCGGCTCGGTCCGCTCGGTGCTGGTGCCGGTGGTGGCCATTCCGGTGTCGCTCATCGGCGCCGTGTTCCTGATGCAGATCCTCGGGTTCACGCTCAATTTGTTGACCTTGCTCGCCATCGTCCTGTCCGTCGGACTCGTCGTGGACGACGCCATCGTTATCGTCGAGAACGTCGAACGCCACATCCGCGAGGGTCAGACGCCCCGGCGCGCGGCATTGCTGGGTGCCCGCGAACTGGCCGGCCCGATCATCGCCATGACGCTCACCCTGGCGGCGGTTTACACGCCCATCGGCCTCCAGGGCGGCCTCACCGGCTCATTGTTCCGCGAGTTCGCATTCACCCTGGCCGGCGCCGTATTCATCTCCGGCATCGTCGCCCTGACCCTTTCGCCCTTCATGTCCTCGAAGCTGCTCGACCCCGGGCGCGAGGAACACGGCTTGACCGGCCGCATCAACCGCGATTTCGACCGCCTCCGCCGCGGGTACGCGCGGGTGCTGGATGCGACGCTGTCGGCCCGGCCGGTGGTTTACATTTTCTGGATCGGGCTCGGCCTGCTGTGCATCCCGCTGTACTGGATGTCCTCGGGCGAGCTCGCGCCGGTGGAAGATCAGGGCTTTGTGCTGTGCATCTCGGAAGCGGCGGGTGACGCGACGATCGACCAGACAATGTTTTATACGGACCTGATCAACCACAAGTTGATGAGCGTGCCCGAGGCGCTTCAGACATTCCAGATCACCTTCCCCGACAATGGAGTCTCCGGTCTCGTGCTCAAGCCCTGGGGCGAACGGAAGCGCACGGTATTCCAGATCGCACCCACGGCGCAGATGAAGGTCAACAGCGTCCCGGGAATTAGAACCTACGCGGTCACTCCGCCGTCGTTGCCTGGCGGCGGGGATTACCCGGTGGAGTTCCTCATCTGTTCCACGGCCGAACCGGCGCAGATTTTGAAGTTCGCCGAGGCGCTGCAGCAAAAAGCGGCCGGGAGCGGCATGTTCGCGTTTCCACCAATCCTCGACACCAAAATCGATCAGCCTCAGGTGGAGCTGGTGCTGGATCGGGACAAGGTGGCCGCTCTGGGTCTGGACATGACGACCGTCGGCTCCGACCTGTCGGCGCTGGTAGGCGGCGATTTTGTGAACCGCTTCAATTTCGAAGGCCGGAGTTACAAAGTCATCCCGCAAGTCCAGCGTCTCGACCGTCTCAACCCCGGCCAGCTTCGGAACACCTACGTCAAAGGCCCCAACGGCGGGTTGGTTCCCTTGAGCACGTTTGCGACATTGAAGCGCACGACCCAGCCGCGGGCGCTCAACCGGTTTCAGCAACTCAACGCGGTGAAGCTCAGCGCCGTGGCGATTCGCCCGCTGAACGAGGCGCTGGGTTTCCTGGAGCAGGAGTCGGCTAAGATCCTGCCCCAGGGTTACTCGGTGAATTACACGGGTGAATCGCGCCAGTTGCGGGTTGAAGGCAGCAAGTTTCTGCCGACCCTGGGGCTGGCGCTGGTTCTGATCTTCCTGGTGCTTGCAGCGCAGTTCAACAGCTTCCGCGACCCGTGGATCATCCTGCTCGGCTCCGTACCACTCGCCATGTTTGGCGCGCTACTGTTTTCCTTTCTCAAAATGCCCGACCCGAACACGCCGTTCTGGACCAATGGCTGGACCACCACGATGAACATTTATTCGAAGGTGGGCCTCGTCACCCTCGTCGGGCTGGTTTCCAAAAACGGCATCCTGATCGTCCAGTTCGCCAATGAACTCCAGCGCACCGGCCTCACCAAGCTCCAGGCCGTGCGCGAGGCCGCCCTCGTGCGCCTTCGCCCCGTCCTCATGACCAGCGTCGCCACCGTCGCAGGCCATTTCCCCCTCACGCTGGTGACCGGGGCCGGCGCCGCCGCCCGAAATTCCATCGGCATCGTGATCGTCGCCGGAATGTCGATCGGCACCGTGTTCACGCTGCTGGTGATTCCTTCGATTTACGTCCTGATCGCCAAACAACATGCGGGGGAGGAACCCGGCGCCATCGCGCGGGATTTCGCCCCGACCGAGATCTCCGGATCACTCCCGCAAACCGCGGATGCCTCGTGAAACTTTTCTGAAAACCTGCACCCGTTTTAGCCCGGCGGAATGCCTCGCGGCCTTAAATCGAAGCAACATGCTATATTGTAATAGCTTGTGATTTAGCAGGAGATTTGCGAAGGAATAAAATTATTTTGAACAAATCGGGCACTTGGAGTATCTGTATTAACAGATGATGATTTCGCTGTCCGTTTAGGGTTAGTATAGAGGTTTTGCTTGTAATGCGGTTCGGACAGCGTGCAAATAGTTGGCCGCATTACCCTTCTGAGCGCCTTTGGTGAAGGCGTTTAAACCTCGTCACCACAAAGGGCCGGGCCATTTGCCCGGCTCTTTGAGTGTACGCGCGGGATTGGGGGGGGGGCGTTGATCCTGCAAAAGGCCCTTTGGATGCGTTCCGGACCCGCGTGGCGGCCGAATTCGGCGTTGCCTGCCCTCCGTTTAAAGTCTAATCTTCACGTCAGATGAAACACCAGCTCGACTTCGAGAAGCCGATTGTTGAACTGCAGAACAAGCTTGTGGAGTTGAGGAAACATCCCGAAACGAACTCGCTCGACATCAGCTTCGAGGACCAGATTCAGCAGATCGAACGCAAAATCGAGGAAACGCGCCGCCAGATCTTCTCCAATCTGAACGCCTGGCAGAGGGTGCAACTGGCGCGGCATCCGAAGCGGCCTTATACACTCGACTATATCGGGTCCGCCTTTGCCGGTTTTTCGGAACTGCACGGGGACCGGCTGTTTGGCGAGGACCGGGCGGTGGTTGGCGGCCTGGCGCGCCTGGGGGAACACAGGGTGGTGGTGATCGGCACGCAAAAGGGGCGCGACACGAAGGAAAACATTTTGCGCAACTTCGGTTCCGCGCATCCCGAAGGGTACCGCAAAGCGCTTCGGTTGATGAGGCTGGCGGACAAGTTCGGCCTGCCGATCATCGTGCTGATCGACACGGCGGGCGCTTACCCGGGCATCGGCGCGGAGGAACGGCACATTGCGGAAGCCATCGCCGTGAATCTGCGCGAGATGATGCTCCTCCAGGTTCCCATCATCGCGACGGTCATCGGCGAAGGCGGCTCGGGCGGCGCGCTGGGCATCGGCGTGGCAGACCGGGTGTTGATCCTCGAGAACGCGTATTACTCCGTCATCAGCCCGGAAGGCTGCGCGGCCATCCTCTGGAAAGACCGGTCGGCCGCATCGAAAGCCGCCGAGGCCCTGAAAATCACCGCCAAGGATCTCCTGGAACTCGGTCTGGTGGATGAAATCGTTCCGGAACCTGTCGGCGGCGCCCATACGGATCCGGAAATGATGGCGAAGAACCTCCAGGCATATCTCCTCAGCCACCTGGAAGAAGTGCTCGAGCTGTCCGTCGCCGACCGGCTGAAAACCCGGTATCAAAAATTCCGCGCTTACGGCCACGTTCTCGAGAAAATTCCGGCCCCCGTCGAGTCCGACCAAGCGAAAGGGGCCGGCGATCCCGCCCCGAAGCAGCTTTCTCCGGCGAACGCCAGGAGTGCGGCCTGACCGGCTCCCGGGTAGCATCGTGCTCTATCCGCTGACATTTCATCCTCTTTTCAAGGAACGGGTCTGGGGTGGCCGAAACCTGGAATCACTTTACGGGAAATCGCTGCCGCCCGGAATCCCCATCGGCGAATCCTGGGAGATCTCCGACCGCCCCGGCGATGTGAGTGTGATCGCCAAGGGTCCGCTCGCGGGCAAAGACCTGCGCTGGCTCATGGAACATCATGAGCGCGACCTGCTCGGCGGCGCGGCCTCGCAGAACGGCCGGTTTCCCTTGTTGATCAAAATCCTCGATGCGCAGGACAAACTCTCGCTGCAGGTCCATCCGCCGCCGCAGAAAGCCGCCGAATTGGGCGGCGAACCGAAAACCGAGCTGTGGTACATCGTTCGGGCCGCGCCGGCGGCCGAATTGTATGTCGGCCTCAAGCGCGGCGTCACACGGCGGGAATTCGAGCGGAAAATTCAGACGGGGGACGTGGACGGATGCTTTCATCGCGTGCCGGTCAAGGCCGGCGACGCGATGTTTCTGCCGAGCGGCCGCGTTCATTCGATTGGCGGAGGCCTTGTCCTCTTTGAAATCCAGCAGAATTCCGACACGACCTATCGCGTTTTCGACTGGAATCGCGCCGGGCTGGACGGCAAGCCGCGCGAACTGCACATCGCGCAATCGCTCGCGAGCATTGATTTCACCGATTTCGAGCCTTCGCTTGTGGACACCCAGTTTTCCACCGCGGGCCGTTTCAAGATCCGGCCCCTGGCCAGACATGCTCTGTTCAAGGCCGACCTGTTCCGCGCGCTCTCGCAGGAGTCTCTGGTCTTCAGGCAGCCCCGGCTCCGGATCGTGGCCGTCCTGGAAAACCGGGTGCGCGTGACCGACGGGACCACGGCGGTCGATCTGCATCCGGGCCAATTCTGCCTGGTCCCCGCGAGCGTGAAGAAGCTTGAGCTTGCCAACAAGATCGGATCCAGCTTTCTGCTCGTTGAAACGGGCGGGTGAGCTGCACGGAGAGCGGGTCTGCGACCCGCAGCAACGCTGGATACCCCAGCAACGCCCGCGACTTCCGTAACGGTCCGACATCACGATGACGCCCAACCCGCTGCGGCTCACAGAGCCGCGGTCCGGAGAGCGGGTCTGCGACCCGCAGCAACGCTGACAACGCGAGGGGCGAGGGAAGATTCCAGCGTGTTTGGGTTTTCAGACGCCCTGCGGTTCATGCGTTTTGTTCCCTTGTATTTGCCCGCGGGCTGTCTCATCTTGACTCGGCCTCGGCCTTGCGGCTGGAAACAGTTTCACGAGCGAGGCCGCTGAGAAAGTGAAAAAATTCATTCAGAGCTGGCTGATCAACACCCTCGCGGTGCTGGTCGCGGTTTATACCGTCCCCGGCATTCACTTCAAAGACAAGAGCCTGCTGACGCCGTTTATCACGTCGCTGGTGCTGGGCATTCTCAACGCTTTCATCCGGCCCATCATCATGCTGCTGGCGCTCCCGCTGCTGATTTTCACCCTCGGCCTGTTCATGCTGGTGATCAATGCCCTGCTGCTCTACCTCGTCGGCATCGTCCTTCAGACGCATTTTCAGGTGGACGGCTTTTGGGCCGCGTTTTGGGGATCGCTGGTGATCAGCATCGTTTCCATGGTGCTGAACTCATTCACCGGAAGAGGCGGCTCGCGATTCGAATTCCGGCGTGGCCCCCGCCCGCCGGGTCCGGATCGGGGTGGCAACGGGCCGGTGATCGATGTGTGAGCGGTTCCCGCCGAATGCGCGCGGGCGGGGCCCTTCATTCCCGCCGGTACGCCGCTCGCAGGGTTTGGACGCCGCGTTTTTGGAACTCCCGCTCGAAATCGGTCAGCAACCCGGCGAGGTCCGCGGGAGTTTCCACCGGCCGGAATGCGGCGTGCGCCGCAAACACCTCCCGCATTTGCTCGAAATAGTTCCGATCGTCCGTGCGCAAATAGAGGACTCCGTCCGGCGCGAGCGCGCGCAGTGTGATTTCGGGAAAGCGCTCGTTGACGAGCCGCTTCTTCCAATGTTTCCGCTTCGGCCAGGGGTCGGGGAAATAGAGATGCAGCGCGGCGGTTGAATGGGGCGGCAGGAGGTACTTGAGAAAATAGGACGATTCGATCCGCACGCCGCGCAGGTTCACGAGTCCGGCGCGACGGCCCTTGCGGTCGAGCTTGCGAAGCCGTCCCAGCAACCGTTCCACGCCGATGAAATTGCGGTCCGGGTGCAACGTTGCGTCATTCACCAGGAACGACGCGTCGCCGCAGCCCAATTCCACTTCGAGCGGCCGGCCGATCGGGAAGAGCGCCGTCAGGTCGATGGGCTCGAGGATGGAATGCAGTTCGACAATCAGATCGGGTTGTGAGCCCGCGGCGACAGAATTGATTCCGGGGATTGGATTGTTGTTTTGAGATTTCAAATTTGAAGTTTGAAGAATGGTCGGGGCGGTGAGATTCGAACTCACGACCTCTTGTACCCGAAACAAGCGCGCTACCAGGCTACGCTACGCCCCGAACCAGAGCCCGCAATGATGCGGGTTCTCCACCGGCATTGCAACCCGGATCTTCGGGTCAATCAAACGCTTGTCCGGCGCAACAGAGGACATTCTTGACCTTGTGCCGGACGAGATCCCTGACCCTGGCGCGGGCGGGGCCGAGAATCTTGCGTGGATCAAACTCCTTCGGGTTTTCCGCGAAGACCTTGCGCATGGCGGCGGTCATGGCCAGGCGAAGATCGGTATCGATGTTCACCTTCGTGCATCCCAACCGGCGCGCGGCTTCGATGTCGGCCTCGGGGACGCCGGCCGCATCCGCGCCGAGTTTGCCGCCGTATTTGTTGATTTCCTCGACCAGGTCCTTCGGAACGCTGGAAGCCCCGTGGAGAACGAGCGGATAATCCCCGAGTCCGGCATCCAGGAGCGCCTTCTTGATGGCCTTGAGACGTTCGAGGTCGAGGTGTTGCTCGCCCTTGAATTTGTAGGCGCCATGAGAATTGCCGATGGCCACGGCCAGGGAGTCCACGCCGGATTCCTTGACGAATTTCACGGCCTCGTCGGGATGCGTGTAATGGCCGGTCTTGGAGTAATGGCCGCCCTCCTCGCCTTCGTCGAACTGCGCGCCGACCAGGTGCCCGAGTTCGCCTTCGACCACGCAATTGTGTTTGTGCGCGTATTCGACGACTTTCTTGCAGACTTCGACGTTCTTCTCGAACGATTCGTGGCTGGCGTCGATCATCACGCTGGTGAACCCCTCGTCGATGCAGTCCTTGCAAACCTCGAACGAATCGCCGTGGTCGAGGTGAACGGCGATGGGGATGTTGGAAAGGCTGACGGCCGCCTCGATGAGCTTGTTGAGATAGACGGGATTGGCGTATTGGCGCGCCCCTTTCGAGATCTGGAGCATCACCGGCGCCTTCTCCTCTTCGCAAGCCTCGATGATGGCCTGCAGCAATTCCATGTTGTTGACGTTGAAAGCTCCCAACGCGTATTTCCCCTTGAGCGCTTTGGCGAAAAGTTCCCTCGTGTGTGTCAATGGCATAGTTGTTCGCTTTCGGATTCAATCGGCTGCATCCGTACGCAGTCAGGAAACATCATAGAAACCCTGCGGCTGAAAGGAAAATAAAAACTGCAAGCCCGGACAGCCGCGGATCAAGGCTCGCGATCGTCACCGGCGAGTTTTCGATACAACGTCGCCAGGCTCACTCCGAGCAGAAGGGCCGCCTTTTCCTTGTCGCCCCCGGACAATTCCAGGGCGCGGTTGAGGTGCACCACTTCCTGGTCGCGCAGGAATGTTTTCAGCGATTTGAAGGGTTCGTCGGGCCGGGGTGACGGGGCGGGCTGATCCCCGGGGCCCGAATCCGGCTGGAGCGGATACAGGGCGCCTTCGGGCATTTCCGGCAACGCGGCGGCCACCGCCGGCTCTTCCCCAGAGGCTGAGACAGCCGCCTTCTGAGCCAGCCGCGGGGGCAGGTCCCGCATCCGGACGATTTGTCCCTCGCACAGCGTCACGGCCCGTTCGATGGCGTTTTCCAGTTCGCGCACATTGCCCGGCCAATCGTGGGCGCAGAGAGCCTCCATCACCTGGCGCGTGACCTGGAACGGCGGCCCGCTGCGCGAGGCGGTTTTGCTTTGCAGAAAATGAGACACCAGCAAGGGAATGTCCTCGCGCCGCTCGCGCAACGGCGGCAGGCAGATGGGAATGACGTTCAGCCGGTAATAGAGGTCCTCGCGAAAAGTGCCTTCCTGGATCCTTTTTTCCAGGGGTTCGTTCGAAGCGGCCACGACGCGGACATTGACGAAGAAAGACGTATTGTCACCGACGCGCCGCACCTCACGCTCCTGCAGAACGCGCAGCAGGCGGCTTTGCAGCATCGGCGACATGGAGCCGACTTCATCGAGAAAAATCGTTCCCCCGTCCGCTTCCTGAAACAGCCCCTTCTTGTCGTTGATGGCCCCGGTGAAGGCGCCGCGCCGGTGGCCGAAGAGCTCGGATTCAAGCAGGTTTTCAGGCAGAGCGCTGCAGTTGATCGGCACAAACGGCGCGTGCTGCCGGGGGCTGTTGAAGTGCAGCGCCCGGGCCACCAGCTCCTTGCCCGTGCCGCTTTCACCCAGAACCAGGATGGTGCTGTCGGTGCCGGCCACCCGCTCGATCATCTTGAACACGTCCTGCATGTTCTGGGAGCTGCCGATGATCTGGCTGAAATGATATTTCTTCTTGAGTTGCTTGCGCAGAAATACCGTTTCGGAAATCGTCGCGTTGTAGGAAAGGGCGCGCTGCACGCAAATCTTGAGCTCCTCCACCTTGAACGGCTTCTCCAGATAATCGAACGCCCCGTTTTTCATCGCCTCGACGGCCGTCTCGATCGAGCCGAAACCGGTGATCACGATGACGACGGCGGGCGGGTTAAAGGCGCGGGCTTTTTCGAGAATCTGAAGGCCGTGCGCGCGCGTCTTGTCCAGGTAAAGGTCGGTGATGACGAGGTCGGGGCTGTGCGTGGTGAGCGCCTCCAGCGCCGCAGGCCCGTTGGTGAAGGGAAACACTTCGTGCCCCTCCTGGCGGAGCAGCTCGGTGACCGTCTGCACCATGGTCAGTTCGTCATCAACCAACAGAACTTTGGGCATCGAAGCGAGGGTAAAGCATTATCAGGATGACGGGCAAGTCGAACCTCCCCCGTAAACCCCGTCGTTGCGGTGACGGGATCCCGGTGCCCCTCCTCCAAGGCGCGGCGGATTCAACAGCCGCAATCCGCGGGTTCATGCCGTTTCCACCCGGCCCGCCGGGAGGGAGGCGCGGAAGTGGAAAGCGGGCCCCGATGGGCGATCAGTGGGGGTTGATGATTTCCGCCATCTTGAAGATGGGCAGGAACATGCAGATCACCATGCCGCCGATGACAACACCCAGGAAGACGATCAAAATCGGCTCGATGAGTGATGTCAGGCCGGACAAGGTGGTCTCGATTTCCTCATCCAGAAAGTCCGAAATGCGTTCCAGCATGTCGTCGATTTTGCCGGTCTGCTCGCCGGCAGTGATCATGCGAATGATCATGTTGGGGAATACCGGATGCTTGCTCAAGGCCGCTGAAATGCTCTCCCCGCGCTCGATGTCGGTCGAAGCATCCTTGATCGCCTTTTCCATGACGACGTTGCCGACGGTTTGGGAAACGATCTGCAACACCTCCAGGATGGGGACACCGCTGCGGATCAGCGAAGCCAACGTGCGGGTGAACCGAGCCAGGCAGATCTTGTGGGCGATCATCCCGAAGACTGGAAGCCGGATGCGGCGCGAATCCCAGAACAGCCGCCCTGGCTTTGTCTTGATGAAGTAAAGCCAGGCGTAAACCGCTCCCCCGCCGGCAAGAATGAAAAGGATGAAGTACTTTTTGACGACAGTGCTGACGTTGACGAGGAACAATGTCGGCCCGGGAAGTGCGGCTCCAAACCCGGAGTAGATGTCACCAAAAACCGGAACCACCTTCACCAGCAGAAAGCTCGTGATGAGAATGGCAACAATGCTGACGATCGTCGGGTACATCATCGCCGACTTGACCTTCTTGCGGAGCCGGGCGGCGTTTTCGAGGTAAACGGCGAGCCGGGCGAGAATCTCGGCCAGCAAACCGCCCTTTTCACCCGCGGATACCATGGAATAATACAGCCGGTTGAACACTTTGGGGTGCTTCTGCAGTGCCTCGGAGAAACTGTCGCCCCCTTCAACGCGCGTGCAGACGTCGTGAATCACGTCGCGCATGGCTTTGTTGGTGGTCTGATCCGCGAGCGCCTGAAGACACTGAACCATCGCCAGGC
>Ga0187860_1000306_pt1 | contig 48620 bp, 49 predicted proteins | sample June2016WEW_10_4_FD_132981 | JGI IMG/M metagenome (GOLD analysis project Ga0187860, IMG submission 132981) | Peatland microbial communities from SPRUCE experiment site at the Marcell Experimental Forest, Minnesota, USA - June2016WEW_10_40 | ecosystem: Environmental > Terrestrial > Soil >...
GCTTGCGAACAACCTGCTCCGGCGTGTGCCTGCGTCGCGACATGCGATAGCTCCTTCAACCCATTCAACAGGGTCATCGAAGCTCTCACACCCGGCGGACCGAACCCAAGGGGTCCGGCCACCAGCGCCAGCGGAACGAGCGTGACCCACGCGTTCGCTACGCCCGGCAATCACATGGCGAGCGCGACCGCCACCGACGAGCTCGGACTGGCGAGCACGCAAACCGCCACGGTGATGGTGATTGGCCCGCCGACGATCAGCGACGCGGCGCTCGCGCTTCACCAGCCGAATGCCAAGCACGGCAAGGCGAAGGCCAAGGCGTTCAGCGCAGCGCTGTCGTTCTCGCTCGACCAGAACGCCACGGTCGACGCGACCATAACGCGGGCGCTGAGCGGCAAGCGCAAGCACGGCCGCTGCGAGGCCGCTCGCGAGGCCGGCCATCACGCGGCCTGCCCGACGAGCAAGCAGATCGAGAGCTTCACGATCAGCGGGCAGTCCGGCGCCAACAGCTTCACGTTCCCGAGCGGCACGGCAGCGAAGCATCTTTCAGCCGGCAGTTACACGCTGATGCTCGTCGCAACCGGGGCTGGCGAGCAGAAATCGCAGTCGGTGTCGCTGAAGTTCGCAGTGAAGTAGGCCTCAGACGATCACGTCGACCGGTTGGCGCGCTTCGGTGGGATCGCCGCGGAACGCGCTGGTCCGGGCCGCGATCTCGCCGAGAAGCGAGGCTATGATTGTGCGTGGTCTGTACGGCTCCCGGAACGGGAGAATCGGTACTTCATTCAGCGAAGGGGCATCGTGTGGTTACACCGGCTTGGTCACCTCCAGATCGACGGCGCGCTCGCCGCTGGTGGCCGAACTTGCGACGCGCACGAGTCACAGACATGGCGGGGGAGACAGACAATCTCGACGGGCGCCGGGCCAGACAGGCCACGTCCTTGATCGAGAGAGCCTTGTCCGAGCGCTCCCTCGCGATTTGCTGACCTCCAGCTCGACCCAGGCGCTCCGATGAAGGGTGTCAAGGTCGGCGTTGCGCTGCTCGGGATGAGTCGCAGTGGGACCAGCGCCGTAGCACGCATGTTCGCCTCGGCGGGGTTCTTCGCCGGCCGCGACGAGGATCTGATGGAGCCAAATGAGGCCAATCCGATCGGCCACTGGGAGAATCTCAACGTCTTCCGCGTCAACGAGCGGATCCTGAGCGCGCTAGGCGGGACCTGGTTTGACCCTCCACCCGAGGACCAGCAGCTGGCGGCACGCGGCTGGGCCAAACCTGAGCTGTCAGCCGTATTCGATCGCATCGTCGACGAGGCGGGCAGCGCGCCGGTCGCGCTCAAGGATCCGCGTATCGGCGTGATGCTTCCGATCTGGGGCGAGGTCATCGACCGTCGCCTCCATCCGGTGCTCGTCATCCGCGATCCAATCGAGATAGCGCTTTCGGTGAACCGGCGCGACGGGTCACCGACGGGCTGCACGCTCGCGGCGTGGCAGCTGCATATGACGCGTGTGCTGCGCCACCTGCAGCGACGCGTGGTCACGGTTGCGCCCTACGAGGCGCTGCTGGGGTCCACACAGCTCGCCGAGCTGGTCGTGTGGTCGAGCGTCCGGCATCTCAGAGACGACCTGGTGAGCCACGTCAAGCCGGCGTCTTTGCTGATCCCGCCGGATCCCGCGCTGCGCCGGAATCGCGTTTGTCCGGGCGACCATGAACAGCAGATGTCGCTCCGCCAGCTCGAGCTCTGGGGCGAGTTGGCGGCGCTCGGACCGGGCGAGCAGCGGATCGATGTCCCCGAGAAGCTGCTCGAATGCGGTCCGGCCGTGCTCCGCCTGGTACGTGCCGAGACCGAGCGCCAGGCCCTGCAGGGACGTCTGCAGGAGGCTGTGCAGGCGTCGGCTGCCGAGGCGCAGCGCAGCGCGGCTCTGAGTCTCGAGCTTGTGCGCGAGCGTGAGCGGATCCGCGCCCTGTCCGTCGAGCGGCCCGAAACAGCTGCGGCGGCGCTCCTGCGAGCAGAGGCTTGGCTGGAGGCGATCCAGACGTCGTGGAGTTGGCGAATCACGGCACCGCTCCGGGCCTGCAAGCGCGCCGTTCGGCGGCCGCTGGCTCGGCGCAATGGACCCTGAGCGCTGCCCTCCCGCCGCCCGAGCTCCCTACCCGCCCCCGCGCACCGACCACGCCACGCTCGGCACGCCGTGGACCAGCGTCTGCCAGACGGCGACGGCGCGATCGGTGTCCGGGTCGATAGCGACCGAGGGGCCGTAGTTCGACCCGGCCGGCGCTACGCGCTCGAGAGCGCCGACGCCGAGAGCCGCACCGTTCTGGTGGCTGCGCACGGCGAAGATCGCCTGCTTCGCCGCCTCGAAGCCGGCGTTTGCGCCGCGTGGCGCGACCTCGAGCAGGACGAGCAGCTCACCGTCGGGGCCGGTAGCGGCGGCGCCCAGCCGGACCTCCTCGCCGGGCCGGGAGAGGGTGGACGGCGCTTGCATCCTCGTCGACCCCAGACCGGCGACCCGCACCGCAAAACGGCCGCCGATCATCGTCGGCCAGACGATCGCCAGGCCGTCGCTGGCCAACCGCTCGAGCGCGATCGACCCGGCGCTCAGACGCACGCCCAATGGCTCGGCGAACCGCGCGATCACGGTCGGCTGCCCGAAGACGACCTCCGCCGCGGAATGGTCAAGGTACACGCGCGCCACGTCGCCCGCGCCCGGTGACGGCTCGTCGGTCCAGGCGACGAAGGCGCGGTTGTCGTCGGACAGCGCCGCGGAGATCTGTGCGTCGTAGCCGCTCGGGCCGAGCCGCTGGGTGGGGGAGATCCGACCGTGGTTGGTGACCCAGCAAGCCCAGACGTAGCCCCCCTGGACCCAGACGACGATCCTGTCGGCGCGGTAGTCCATTCCCAGCGCGAGCGCCGTGACCGGGCCGGCGCCGATCGGGATCAGCAGCGCCCGACCGAAGCGGTGAGCGTAGTGGCGTTGCGCCAGCAGCTCGATCGCCTCGCCTCCGCCGGCGCCAGGAACCACCGTCGCAACATCGGCGTCGCCGATCGTGCCGTTCGCCGTAGCGACGACGCTGTTCGCCCCATCAAGCGGCACAACCGAACCGGCGCCCTTGGCGGCGGGCGCATCGCCGAGCATCGCCTCGCTACTGCCGAGCACGTGCGCCGACCTCGATCCGACGATCACGACGATCTGACCGCGCGTGGTTCCGCTCACCGCCAGCGGGCCGACCATTCCGACCCGCAGCGCCGCGCCGTAGAGCAGCGCGCGCGGCACCGCCGGCAGGTCGTCGCCGTGCAGACCGGCCACGTCGACCGTCAGCCGCGCGCCCGCCCCAGCCCCCGATCCGCCCGCGCGACAGCCCCCCGCGCCGCCCAGCACCGGTCCCAGCCAGACGATCGCGCCCTCGCCGCTGCGCGCCCGCGGCGAGCGCAGCGGGAAGACGACCTTCGGCTGGCTCGCCGCGCCACAGCTCGCAAGCGTCCCAGGCGCGCTCCAGCGTCCCCCGCCAGCGCCCTCCCCGGCGGCGCAAGCCGCCCCAATCAGAAGACTGCCGATCGCGACCGCCACGATCGCGCCGCCAGCGCCCGCCAGCGCCCGCACCAACCAAACGCCCGGGCGGCGCTCAGTCACGGGCTGCTCCTGTCTGCGAGGCTGGCGTGATGGTGGTCCAGGTAATCTGCCAAGCCCCCACGCTGTCAGCCTAAAGGGATTCTGATGCCTCGGTCCAGCCGTTTCTCCAACTCGACGCGGCAGTGCCCGGCGGCGGCCCCCTTCGGCGGAGGGCTCGGCGCGCATGGCTGAGCCGAAGATCGGGATTCTCGTCGTCGCCTACAACGCGGCCACGACGCTCGCCCAGACGCTGGACCGCGTCCCCGAGGACTTTCGAGGGCGCATCAGCCGCGTGTTCGTGTGCGACGACGCGAGCCAGGATGCGACCTACCTCGTCGGCCTCGGCTACCAGCAGATCAACACCGATCTGCCGCTGACGGTGATCCGCCATCCGGACAACCTCGGCTACGGCGGCAACCAGAAGGCGGGCTATCGGCTGGCGATCGAGCACGGGCTCGACATCGTGGTGCTGCTGCACGGTGACGGCCAGTACGCGCCGGAGTGCATCGCGGACATCGTGGCGCCGCTGGAGCGCGGCGAGTGCGATGCCGTGATGGGCTCGCGGATGATGGTGAAGGGGGCGGCGCTCAGGGGCGGGATGCCGCTCTACAAGTACGTCGGCAACAAGATCCTCACGCGCTTCGAGAACGCGGTGCTGGGGACCAGCCTGAGCGAGTTTCACTCCGGCTACCGCGCCTACAGCGTCAAGGCGCTGAGCTCGATCCCCTTCGAGCACAACTCGGACGGCTTCAACTTCGACACCCAGATCATCATCCAGCTCCACGATGCCGGGAAGCGCATCGTGGAGGTGCCGATCCCGACCTACTATGGCGACGAGATCTGCTACGTCGGCGGCGTGCAGTACGCCAAGGACGTCACGACGGATGTCGTGCGCTATCGCCTGGCGAAGCTCGGCTTCGGGTCGGGCGAGCTTGGCGGCGTCGGCGATGAGTACGAGCTGAAGGAGGGCCCGGACAGCTCGCACGCGGTGATCGTCGACTGGTTGAAGGCGCTGCCCGCGGGCCGGCTGCTCGACCTCGGCTGCTCCGGCGGCCTGCTCGCAGAGCGTGCGCGCGCCCTCGGCCACCACGTCGTCGGTGTCGACGTGCGGGACCTGCCGCAGGTGCACGCGCGCGTCGATCGTTTCATCTGCGCCGATCTGGACCACGGCCTGCCCGACGCGGTGGCCCGAGAAGGACCGTTTGACATCGTCCTGGCGGGGGATGTGCTGGAGCACGTCCGTGAGCCGGGGCTGCTGCTCGAGCAGGCCGCCCGCATCCTCTCCTCCGCCGGCGCGCTGATCGTCTCGGTGCCGAACTTCGGCCACTGGTACGTGCGTGTCCGAGCCCTGCTCGGCATCTTCGACTACGACCAGCGTGGTCTGCTCGACCGCACCCACGTGCGCTTCTTCACAAGGCGCAGCATCGAGCGCGAGCTCCACGCTGCGGGCCTGCGGACGGTGCGCGCCCACGTCACGGGCCTGCCACTCGACGTGCTTGCCCGCGGCGGCCGGCCCGGCAAGCGTGCGGTCAGCGTCCTCGACCGCGCCGCCGTGGCGCTGTTCCCGACGCTGTTCGGCTACCAGCTGCTCTACCAGTGCGAGACAAGCCCGGCGCCGGTGCTGATCGACCCCGCGGCGGGCACCCCGTGACCGCGATCGCGAAGCCGCCCGCCGCGCCGCCGCCCGGCCCGCCTGGCGGCGTCGAGGGGCCGCCGCACCGCCGGCGTCGCCCGCCGCTCTGGCTGTGGGCTGGCGCGCTGGCGGCGCAGATCGCCGGCGCCGCGCTGCTGACGCGCAGCGCGTTCTTCTTCGTCGATGACTACGTGTTCCTGAACGAGGCGCGGACCCAGAGCCTCGGCCTGAGCTACCTGCGTGAGCCGCTGTTCGAGCACTTCTCGCCGATCAGCCGCGTGCTGGACAAGCTGCTCGTCCATCTGGCGCCGGGCAGCTTCGCGCTGACCCATTTCTTCGAGCTGGCGCTCTACGCCGGGGCGCTGATCGCCTTCGCGCTGGCGGTCTACGTGATCCTCGGCAACGGCTGGAGCGCCTTCGCCGCCACGATCGTCTTCGGCCAGTCGATCTTCCTGATCCGGCTGCTGTTCTGGTGGACGGCGACGGCGAACATCCTGCCGGCCAGCATCTTCATGCTGCTGGCGCTGGCCTGCTACCTGCGCTGGCGCGAGAACGGCTCGCGGAATCTGCTGCTGGGGTCGTTCGTCGCCTACGCCGTGGCGCTGCTCGACTACGAGTCGGCGATCCTGTTCCCGTTCTACTTGGCGGCGATCAGCCTGCTGGTGATCGAGCGCCGTCCCGGTCCCCGCGCCTGGCTCGCGACGCTGGCGCGTGAGCGCTGGGCGTGGATCGTCTACGTGGTGATGGACGCCGCGGCGATCGTCAACTACGAGCGCTTCTACTACTGGCACTCCGCCCTGCGCACCTCGCCCGCGGCGGTGTTGCACTACCTCGAGATCGCGCTGCTGGAGACGTTCGTCCCGGCGCTAGTGGGAGTCCGCTACTCGGCGGGGACACTCGCGATCGTGGCGGCCTGCCTCGTCGTTGGCGCGGCCGTCGCCGTGACGCTGTATCTGCGACCGCGGGCGTGGCGCTGCCTGGTCGCGTTCATCCTCGTCTTCCTCATCACGATGCTTCCCGTCGGGCTCAATCGCGTCGCCCTGTTCGGCGTCGGGATCGGCCACGTCTACTACTACCTGCAGCCGGTGCAGCTGATGTTCCTGCTGCTCGCCGCCTTCGCGATCAGCCCGCGCTGGAGTGGCCGCCGCGCGCCGCCGGCCTGGCTGGAGTCGCGGCGTGCTCTGCGTGTTGGTGGGGTTGTTGTTGCGGTGGCGGTGTACGCGGCCGTGTACTTCACGTCCTTGCACGCGTTGGAACGCACAACCAGGCAGGCGCGGCGGGATCGCACGTACCTGAACGCCTACCTGGCGAGCGACCGGAGCGTGCGGGCGGCGACCGGCCGCGAGCCGGTGCTGATCAACCTGAAGGTCCCCAAGGCGATCCTGCCGCGGGGGCTGTACCCGTACACCACCTACGGCCAGTTCTTCGCGCTGTTCAACCCGCAGCTGCGCGTCAACGAGATCGCCAACCCCGTCTACGTGGTCAGCCCGCAGGGCCGGCTGGAGGCGACGAGCTTCACCACCGCGGCGAGCGGGCTGACCGGTCGCTCGCGCGTGAGCACGGCGGTCGCAGCCGCCGGCGCGCCGGCCGTGGTGTTCCGTGGCGTGATCGCCTGCGTGCCGGCGGGCAGCGCGACGGCGTGGCTGCGCGTCCCGCTGGCGCGCGCCGTGCAGCTGAACGCCGAGCCGGCAGCGCTTCCCTTCGCGCTGCGTGTCCGCTTCCGCATGCCGCTGCGGACGCCGGTGCAGGTCACGCTGCTGACGGGCGGCGGCCCCGTTCTCGATGGCGCCGCCACCCAGGTTTGGAAGCCCGGGGCCGGCGGCCTGCTGATCCCGCTCGCCGTGACCGGCGTCGCGCACGCGGTCTCCTTCGATCTCCCCGCGCGGGCCTGCGTCACGCAGCTTGCGCTCGGCCGCCTGCGCCACACGCGGGTCGGCGAGAGCACTATCGTTTCGCCATGGCGAGTCACGCGACCGCGTCGGCTGAGCCCCTGACCGCGGCTGAGCGTGCGGCCCGGGGCAAGGCGGCGCGCTCCGAGGTGCCGCGCAGCGCTCACGCCGCCTACGAGCCGGGCGCCCACCGCCCCGACCCGATCGAGCTGCTCCACAGCCAGGACGCCACGCGCGTGCCCGAGCTGTTGCCGATCCGCTACGGGCGGATGCTGGCCTCGCCGTTCGCCTTCTACCGCGGCGCCGCGAAGATCATGGCGAGCGATCTGGCGGCGAGCCCGCGCACGGGCCTGACGGCGCAGTGCGCCGGCGACGCTCACGTCGCGAACTTCGGCGTGTTCGCCTCCCCTGAGCGGCAGCTCGTCTTCGACGTCAACGACTTCGACGAGACGCTCCCCGGGCCATGGGAGTGGGACGTCAAGCGCTTGGCGGCAAGCATGGTGATCGCGGCGCGCCAGAACGGCTTCGCGGTCAAGGAGCAGGACGAGGCTGCCCTCGGCACGGTCGAGGAGTACCGCACCGCGATGGCGCGCTTCGCCGCGATGAACAACCTCGACGTCTGGTACGCACGCCTGGACGTGCAGTCCGCGCTGGCGGAGCTCGGCCCGCACATCGACGCGAAGGTGGTCGCGCACACCGAGAAGACGCTGTCCAAGGCCCGCGCCGCCACCAACGCCGCAGCGTTCGGCGGTCTCACGCACGTCGTCGACGGCGAGCCGCGCATCGTCGCCGAGCCGCCGCTGATCGTGCCGCTCGATGACCTCGCGTGGGGCAAGGAGCGCGACGACATGTTCGACGCGCTCCACCATCAGCTGCGCTCCTACCGCGAGTCGCTCGAGCCCGATCGGCGCGTGCTGCTCGAGCAGTTCCGCGTCGTCGATTTCGCGCGCAAGGTGGCTGGCGTGGGCAGCGTCGGCACGCACGCCTGGATCGCGCTGCTGCTCGGCCTCGACGGTGAGGACCCGCTGTTCCTCCAGCTGAAGGAGGCCGGCGTCTCCGTGCTCGAGGACTTCCTCGGCCCGAGCGAGTTCGCCAACCACGCCGAGCGCGTCGTCGGCGGTCAGCGGCTGATGCAGGCCACGAGCGACATCTTCCTCGGCTGGCTGCACCTCGAGGCGGGCCCCTTCGGGCAGCCGATCGACTTCTACGTGCGCCAGCTGCGCGACTGGAAGGGCGCGGGCGACGTCGCCAGGATGACCCCGATCGCGCTCGCCCAGTACGGCCGTTTCTGCGCCTGGGCCCTGGCCCGCGCCCACGCCCGCAGCGGTGACCGCATCGCGATCGCCGCCTACCTCGGCAACAACGCTCGCTTCGATCGCGCGCTCGTCAGCTTCTCCCACGCCTACGCCGACCAGAACGAGCGCGACCACGAGGCGCTCCAGGCCGCGGTCCGCTCCGGCCGGGTCAAAGCCGAGACCGGCGTTTAGCGCCACCGCGTCTTCTTGGGGCGGTCTGCGCGCTTCGCCGCCGCGGCTCTTCGCGGAGATGCGCCATAGTCATTGGCATGCGCTACGTGATCTACGGAGCGGGGGCGGTCGGCGGCACCATCGGAGCTCGCCTGCACAGCGCAGGTCATGACGTCCTGCTGATCGCCCGCGGCCTGAACCTCGAGGCGCTCCAAAGCCGCGGTCTCACCTTCCAGACCCCGGACGAGACGCAGCAGTTGAGCATTCCCGCGGTCGCCTCACCCGCCGAGGCCGAGATCCGGGCCGACGACACAGTCCTGCTCGCCATGAAGACGCAGGACACGGCCCAGGCGCTGCTCAGTCTGGCGGCGGTCGCGGATCCCGCGACGGCCGTCGTCTGCGCTCAGAACGGCGTCGAGAACGAGCGACTCGCGCTGCGCCACTTCGAGCACGTCTACGCGATCTGCGTGTGGGTGCCCGCCCGGCACCTCGAGCCCGGTGTCGTGCAGGCGTTCGCCGCGCCGGCGTTCGGTGTCCTCGACCTCGGCCGCGCACCGCACGGCGTCGACGCGTGCGCGGAGCGGATCGCCGCAGCGCTGGCGGAGAGCGGATTCGTGTCGCAGGCGCGCCCGGACATCATGCGCTGGAAGTACGCGAAGCTGCTGTCCAACCTCGGCAACGCGGTCCAGGCCACCTTCGGCGCCGAAGCGGAGGGCGGCGACGTCCACGAGCGCGCCCGCGTCGAGGCGGTCGCCTGCTACCGCGCAGCGGCGATCGACTTCGCGACCGACGCCGAGACGGACGAGCGCTTCGCCTCGATGTCGCCGCTGCGGCGGGTCGGCGGCCAGCCCTTCGTCGGCGGCTCCTCCTGGCAGAGCCTCGCCCGCCGCTCCGGCAGCATCGAGTCGGACTACCTCAACGGCGAGATCGTCCTGCTCGGCCATCTGCACGGGATCCCCACCCCGGTCAACGAGGCGCTGCGCCTGCTCGCCAACCGCATGACGCGCGACGGCGCCCCGCCCGGCTCAGCCGACCCCGCGCAGTTCGAGCAGCTCGTCGCCGAGCTCTCGGCAGTCTGAGCGCGCCGCTACCGCGTCAGTCGCAGCGCGAGCTGATCAACATCCGACCGCGCTCCGTGCCGCCCGCCCGCCACGCGATCTTGCGCGCCTGCGTCTCGGTCCGCCGCAGCTCCGCGTAGAGCTCGGCCCAGCGCGCCGCTTCGCCCGCCGGAATCCGCTCCGGCACCATTTCCGTCTCATGCCGCGCGACCAGCTCCGCCGTCCGCATGCCGTAGTACTGCTCGAGCGCGATGAGCTGCACGCGCAGCGCCGAGCGGTCACGGTCCAACCGCGCCCGCTCGGCGCCGGTCGGCACGACGGTGCGACCCGCTGCAGGGGTTGCGCACCGGTGCGCCGTAGAGACAGCTGTTGCGTGTGTTGGCCGTCCCACGGCGGCCCCCCTCCCTCGAACCCTGATCTGGTGTGTTTCGCGCTTCAACTACTGGATAGGCGTTCCGTACTGCACAAGTATCGAACGGCCGTGTGAAGCAACCCCTTAGCTGGCGTTACGCATGGCTTAAGGCTCCACGGGCCGATCGAGATCCGGCTCGGCGACATACCGCCCGACCGCCAACTGAGCTGCGCGCATCGGTCTCAGGCCGGTTCTGCGTCGCAAGTGGCTCAGCCCGCCTTGCCACTTCACTTGGCGGGATGCGGTCGGGCAGCATGCCTCACGTCTCGAAAATCAACTCCCTATGGTCACCTCGTCGGATAGGAGCTCCGACGAGGTAACTATCGGTCCGACGTGTGAAGTTCCGCCGCCGATGGCGTTACGAGCGTCTTAAGCGCAGGCGGCGCGGCTCGCACTCCGGGGGCCGCTATCTCCTCGATCTACCTCGGCCGGCAGGACTGCGCAATCGTTGCCGTCCAGAGCAAGACGCGTCGTCGGAGTGCCTGATAGCACGGTCGACGTCATGAAGTTCCGCGAGATCATCAACACCCTTGAGGCCGACGGGTGGCGGCTCATCGCACAGCGCGGGAGTCACCGCCAGTACGGGCATCCCACCAAGACCGGCAAGGTTACGATTGCTGGAAAGCCGAATATGGATGTGCCAAAGGGAACGGCGGCGAATATCCTTCGCCAAGCAGGACTGCGGAGGCCGAACCGATGAGCGAATCCGAACCGATGAGCGAATACCTGGTGGTTATCGAGCGCGAAGGCGACAGCTGGGGCGCTTACTGCCCCGACTTGCCGGGCGTCGGTGTCGTCGGTGACACGCGCGACGAGGTCGAACGGCTGATCCGTGAGGCCGTCAGCTCTCACCTCGCCGGCCTGCGCGACGCTGGGGAGGAGATCCCAGCCCCAGCAGCTGTCGCAACGGCACTCGTCGATATTCCCGCGGCGTAGCGCGCCACCGCTGGGACAACGGTGAGGTCTTTGGTCGGGTCTCGGTGGTCGGTCGGCGTGGCCGCGCACTTCGCGCAGTGACCGCCTGTGCCCGACAATGACGGGCTGTGAGCACTGATACCGCGGCGATCCGGGCCCTCGTCCACGGCGACGTCCAGGGTGTCGGCTTCCGCTACGCGACCGTCGAGCTGGCGCGCGAGCTCGCCCTCACCGGCTGGGTGCGCAACGCTGACGACGGCAGCGTCGCGGTCCACGCCGAAGGCGCTCCGGCGGCGGTGCAGTCGCTGTTGTCGTTCCTGCGCGTCGGTCCGCCGTTCGCCCGCGTCGCCGCCGTCGAGACGGAGTCTGTTCCAGTCGAGGGCCACGAGCAGTTCGCGATCCGCGGCATCGCCGCGGGCGTGTTCGTGGTCCAGGAGCACCAGGCCACGGCGCACCACTTCGACCTGCGCCTCGAGGTCGCCGGTGTGATGCGCTCCTGGGCGCTCCCCAAGGGCCCGTCGCTCGATCCCGCGGTCAAGCGCCTCGCCGTCGAGTCCGGCGATCACGCTAAGGCCGACAACGCCGTCGAGCGCCCCGACATGATCGTCTGGGATCTCGGCGTCTACGAGCAGGGCGGCCGCGTCCGCTGGCCCGAGGCCCTCGTGCGCGGCCACGCGGTCTTCGTCCTCCACGGCCAGAAGCTCGCCGGCGGCTTCGCCCTCCAGCGCACCCGCTCCGGCCCCAAGCCCCAGTGGCTCCTGATCAAGCGCGCCGACCCCCACGCCCGCCCCGGCTCCGACATCACCACCGAACGCCCAGCGTCGGTCCTCAGCGGCCGGACCGTCGACGAGCCGCCGACCTAGTCGAATCGAGGCGGCGAAGGCCGCGTCTGTCCCACCGGCGTTGCACGGGCGGAGTTGGTTGGCGTGCCGACATCACTCGCGCGCCGGTTGACGTAGCCGCGGTCGAGCACTCGTGGCGCCGTTGAAGATCCGTGAGATCATCAAGCTGCTGGAGGCTGACGGTTGGCAGTTGGTTCGTCAGGCCGGGAGCCATCGTCAATACCGTCATGTGACGAAACCCGGAACGGTTACCGTCGCCGGGCACGAGCGCAACGAGTTGCATCCCAAGACGCTGGCGAGCATCCTTCGACAGGCCGGTTTGACTCCATGATCCACATCGACCGCTATCTGATCCTCGTCGAAGGCGGACCGCCATCTAACTACTCCGCCTGGTCGCCCGACGTTCCCGGTTGCGTCGCGACCGGCGACACGGTCGATGACTGTGTGCGAGAGATGCGTGAGGCGCTGACATCGCACTTGGAGCTTGCGCGCGCTCGCGACGAGTCGATCCCGGAGCCATCCGGTCCTGGCGTCTACCTCGAGCGCGCAACAGCAGCCGTGGCGTAGCAGATGCTTGCGCCCGCAAGTATCTGCTGATACCCTCCCCACCAATGGAGCTCGGCCTCGCCACCTTCGCCGACCTGGCCTCGGGCGTCAGCCCGCAGCAGCGCATGCGCGAGCTGCTCGAGGAGGTCGAGCTCGCCGACCAGCTCGGCCTCGACGTCTTCGCGATCGGCGAGCACCACCGCCCTGACTTCCTGATCTCCTCACCGGCCACGGTCCTCGCCGCCGCCGCGGTGCGCACCACCAACATCCGCCTCTCGAGCGCCGTGACGGTCCTCAGCTCCGACGACCCGGTGCGCGTCTTCCAGCAGTTCGCCCACGTCGACCTGCTCTCAAACGGCCGCGCCGAGATGATGGCCGGCCGCGGCTCGTTCATCGAGTCCTTCCCGCTGTTCGGCTACGACCTCGACGACTACGACGACCTCTTCGCCGAGAAGCTCGACCTGCTGCTTCTGGTCTGCGACAGCGAGCACGTCACCTGGCAAGGCCATCACCGCGCGCCGCTCACTGACGCGACCGTCTGGCCCCGCCCGGTCCAGAACCCGCTGCCGGTCTGGGTCGCGGTCGGCGGCTCCCCACAGTCCGTGATTCGCGCCGGCACCCTCGGCCTGCCGCTCACGATCGCGATCATCGGCGGCCCCTACAACCGTTTCGCGCCCCTCGTCGAGCTTTACCGCGAGGCCTTCGCCGCCGCCGGCCACGACCCGGCCGACGCCAAGATCGCGATCAACACCCACGCCTTCCTCGCCAACACCGCAGCCGAGGCCGACCACGCCTTCGCCGCCCCCTACCTGACGATGATGAGCCGCGTCGGCCGCGAGCGCGGCTGGCCACCCTCCGGCCGCCCCGAGTACGAAGCCCTCCGCTCCCCCGCCGGCGCCCTCGCCGTCGGCTCCCCCGACGAGGTCGCCGAGAAGATCCTCGCCGAGCACGCCCTCTTCAACCACACGCGCTACATCGCCCAGATGAGCGTCGGCTCCGTCACCCACGCCGACGTCCTGCGCTCCATGGAGCTCTTCGCCACCAAGGTCGCCCCCGTCGTCCGTACCGAGGTGGCCCGCCGCACCACCGCCACCCTCGCCGCCGACCCAGCCTGATCAGCGCCGCAGAGCACCCGGCGCGCGATCCCAAGAAGTCAGGGCGCGCGGCCAAACGGATGATCCGCCAAGCACAGCCCGTTCACCTGTAGCCAGTGGCGCTCGCGATCGTCCTCCCGGCCCTTGTAGGCACGCGTTAGCCCGAGCATGAGATAGACGTCCACGCCGGTGGCGAGGCGACGCGCGACGTGGCCGACGACGTCGCGCAGAATCGCGTTGTCGTCTGCCTTGAAGAAGCGGACGTCGGTGACCGGCAGGAACGCCGGCGGATCGACGTCGTTGAACTGCAGCTGCAGGCTCTGTCCGTACTTCCTGTCGATCGCCAGCGCTGGTCGCCTGTGTCCTCGAACTACGGCCAGCGAACGCCGGCCCGTCCCGTGCGCGGCAGCGTACGTCCACTTGGCTCGCCTCAGTGGTGGGCCGAACGCGCCCGCCAGGCTCTTGCTGCTGACCGCGTCCAGCAGCTCGAGGTAGTTGCGGCCGCCCAGCTGCTCTACGTACCCGGCCTTCGCCGGCTCGAACTTGTGGTCCTCGGTGTGGGGCGGCGAGGGGGTGCGCTTGACCTTCCCGATATCGACTAGGGCGCCCACCGCAAACGGGCCCCCGTTCTCCCGCAGCAGGCTCCGAGTCAGCGGGCTGCCATCCTCGGCTACGGGTCGCACGTGCTCGTGTGTCTCCTCGTCGATCCCAGCGACGCAAATGTGATCTCCCTTCATTCGCGTCACGTGGTTGACGACGATCCGCATCGGATCAGAGATGCACGGCGTGAACCGACGGCCACCGGTCGGCGAGGTACTCGCACACGAGCCGCCGGTGGCATCGCTCGGCCGTCGCCTCGCTGCACAGCAGCGCCGTCGGGACCTCGAAGTCGGCCGGCGACAGCACACTTTCGACGCGGCGCTCGCCCATCAGCTGGAGGAAGGAGTTTCGGTAATCGGACCACTCACCTTTGTGCTTCTTGTACATGTCGAGCATGTCTTGCTTGGGGGCAAGGAGCGGTTCGTGCGCGTATTTCGCGCCGATGAGCTCTCTCAGGAAGTAGGGGAGGTCTTGCGCCTTCGCGAACCCGGCGAGCTGCGATGAGTTGTTCAACCGAACGTCCAGCAGACGCGCGACGCCGGCGCTCCTCAGACGTTCGAAGAAGTGCTCAGCCGTCGTCTGTGTGAAACCGATTGTGTAGATCTCCACGGTTCCTCCTCAGCGAAGAGCGAGCCTTGGGAAGTCTCGGCCGGCAGCTCCACCGATCGCTCAACAGTGATGCTCCCGTCGGGGAGGATGTGCCTGAGTTCGACCCCCTCCGCCGTCAGCACGCGCCCCACGAGCAGCCGTCGATGGCAGTCATGCGGGTCCCCTTCGCTGCAAACCAGCGCGATCCGGTGCTCACTCGCCCCCTTCAGCAGGCGCTGGATGGCCGTCCGAAACTCGGGCTCCGCGGCCATGCGCCCGTAGAGCGCACGGCCCTCGGCGTCGTAATGGTCCTTACGCTTCGGCCGGCCGCCCAGCTCCTCGCCAAAGAACCCGTAGCGAATGCCACGCTCCGTCATCGCCGCCTGCAGCTCCTCGCGATTGAACTGCGGCGCATAACGCGAGTACGGGAACGAGCGAACATCGACGAGACACTCGATGTCCGCCCCCTCCAGCAGCCCCACGAACGCCTCGAGCTCATGGTTCGAATGCCCAGCGGTCCACACGGCAAGCGGAGAGGTCATCGTTCATCCATCGTACGGTGCAGTCTCGACAGATCCGCCGACCCGGCCTGATCTATCGCGACCGTCTGCGCAGCTCGTTGCTCAGCCCGGCCGCCCCGCCGACGACCAGCACCACGGCGAACACGATCGCCGCGATCGCCCCGGTGGTGTACGCGCTTCCGCCGGTTGAGGCCGTGCTCCCCAGCCGCACGACAAGGATCGCCGCACCCCACAAGACGGCGACCAAGCTCACAATCACATTCCAGCGCCGCATCGCCAAATGATGACCCCCGGCCGGGACCGCCGTTCCGTCGCCTATCGGGCGGGTGCCGCGTCGTATTGCTCGTCGGTGACGTGCTCGCCCCACGTGACGGGGCTGCCCTGGTCGTCGACTTCCTGCATCGCGATGTGGGTCATGAACCGGTTGGGGGCGGCGCCGTGCCAGTGGTCCTCGCCGGGCTCGAAGTAGACCCGATCGCCGGGTGTGATGACCTCGATCTCACCGCCACGGCGCTGACAGCGTCCGATCCCTTCGGTGACGAAGATCGTCTGGCCGTAGGGATGGGTGTGCCACGCGGTGCGCGCACCGGGCGTGAAGTGGACGCTCGCGGCCTGCACGCGAGACGGCGCTGACGGGGTGGCGACGGCGTCGATGTAGACGGTGCCGGTGAACCAATCGGTCGGGCCGGTCGCGGTGTCAATCGAGTTGCGGGTGATCTGCATGTCGTTCTCCTTGGGCGTTGGGCGCAATGCGTGTCGAGTCGTGGCCCGGTCCGTGTTGTCAAGGAAGCTAGCGGCGTCGCGCTGCGGGCTCCAGGAACGGGCTAACCCATCCGCCGTCGGCGGGATTGACATTCGTTCCGGGCGCAACGATCGCGTCGATGCGGTCGAGCACGTCGTCGGACAGCTTCACGTCGGCGGCCGGGAGCTGGGATTCGAGTTGCTCCATGGTGCGCGGCCCGATGATCGCCGCGGTGACCGCCGGATGGTTGATCACGAACGCGATCGCCATCTCGATGAGCGGCATCCCGGCCTCCTCGGCTAGCTGCGCGAGTTGGTCGGCCGCGTCGAGCTTGCGCTGGTTGACGGGTAGCGAGAGGTCGTAGCGCGCGGTCAGCCGCCTGCGGGCCTGTGACATCGGCTCGAGATCATCGGCGTTCTTACGCCACTTGCCCGACAGCCATCCGCCCGACAGCGGGCTCCATGGGATCACGCTCATCCCGTAGCGCTGACAGGTGGGCAGCACATCCGCTTCGATACCCCTGGCGAGCATCGAGTACGGCGGCTGCTCGCACACGTAGCGCTGCAGACCCCGCTCGTGCGCCGCCCACTGCGCCTCGACGATCGCCGACGGCGGGAACACCGAGGAGCCGATGTAGCGGACCTTCCCCTGGTGGATGAGATCGCTCAGCGCGCCGAGCGTCTCCTCGATCGCGACGCCGGGCTCGTAGCGGTGGATCTGGTAGAGGTCGATCCAGTCGGTACACAGCCTTCGCAGCGAGCTCTCGACCTCGCGGATGATCCAGCGCCGCGAAACGCCGCGCGAGTTCGGATCGTCACCCATCGCCCCCCAGGCCTTGGTCGCGAGTACGACATCGTCACGCCGGCCGCCTCCGAGGGCCTTGCCGACGATCTCCTCTGACTCCCCGCCCGAGTAGATGTCGGCGGTGTCGATGAAGTTGATCCCAGCGTCGAGCGCGCGGTGAATGATCCGGATGCTGTCGTCGTGGTCCTTGTTGCCCCAGTCGCCGAGCATCATCGCACCAAGGCACAGCTTGCTGACCGAGACGCCGGTCCGTCCGAGTGGTCGGTGTTCCATGGTTGCTCCTTCTGTTGTGGACGGATCGCGCCGGGGCTTCGACGCTGGCGCGGTGCTGCTGGTCAGCCCGCCTGTGCCGTGGGTCGCACGAGGATCTCGTTGAGCGTCATGCGCCGCGGCCGGGTGACGGCGAACACGATGACCTCCGCGATGTCCTCGGGCCGTATGGCCAGGTCCTTGACGAACTGCTCGGTGGCCTGTTTGGTCTGGGCGTGGGTTATGTGGTCGGTCAGCTCGGTAGCCACCGCCCCGGGCTCGATGACCGTCACGCGGATGTCGGGCTGCAGCTCCTGGCGCAGCGCCTCTGACCAGCCGTTCATTCCCCACTTCGTCGCGGCGTAGACCGCGTTCCCGGCCCGCGCGGTCCGCCCAGCGACCGACGAGATGTTGATGAGGTCGCCGCCGCCGTCACGCAACTGGTCCAGAAACACCTCGGTCGCGGTCATCGCACCCAGGAGGTTGACGTCCACCATCTGGCGATGCTCGGCCCGCTGGTCGGAAGTGAACGGCGCGAGCAGCATCACTCCGGCGTTGTTGACGAGGATGTCCGCGCCCCCGAGCTCGCTGTTCACTCGTTCGGCGGCCGCGACGACCGAGTCTCGATCGGTGACGTCAGCCTCGATCGCGATCACGCCGTCACCCAGCTCGGCAGCGAGCGCGTGGATGCGGTCGGCGCGGCGGGCAAGCAGCGCGAGGCGGTGGCCGCCGGCGGCCAGCGCACGCGCGGTCGCCTCGCCGATGCCAGAGGACGCGCCGGTAATGACCGCGACGCGGCCTGCATTGTGGTTGGTGGTCATGACATTCCTCCCGGATCGGTGGCAGAGGGGGCGGCCGGCACGAGTCGCCGCGTTGGCACGGTACGCGTCAGCCGGCGATCCTGAAGCTTGCTCCCTCCGCCGCGCCGCTCACTCCGCCGGCCGCCGGCGTCGCGATCAGCGTGTAGCTGCCACCCAGGAGGCTCTTCCCATCCAGCCGGCCGGTGAACCTGAAGCTGTTTGCGCCCGCGTAGCCGGCTTCGAGCACTCGTCCGGCGAGATCCACCGTCAGTGTGCAGCGATGGTTGTTGTTGTTCGCGTGCGTGTGCGCGACGCACACCCCGGTGCTGCTGATCCGTCCAGTCGTCGAGCCGTGCACCGTGAAGGTCACGCTGGCCGCTTCGCTCAACGTGTAGCTAACGATCGCTCCGGTCTTCGCGTCGGCCACGGTGCTGGGTCCGTGGGTTGCGGCGCGGAACGATTCCGGCGTCACCCGCAGGGCACCGAGCTTCGGACCCGCCGCCGCAACCAACGCCGACGCGCCCGCGTTCACGGTCTCGGTCAGGGTGGCGGAGGCCGAGCCCGCCCAACTCCCATCGCCCGAGTACGTAGCGACGATCGCGTGGGAGCCCGCGGCAGCGTAGGAGGTGGCGCATGCCGCCGTCCCGGTCGTCGTGCTCACGGGGACCTCGCTACATCCCCCGATCGCCTCACCGCCGTCGGTGAACTGGATCGTGCCGCCGTCCGGCACGGGCGCGACTGTTGCGCTGTAGGTCGTTCCTGTGCCGGCGAGCGCGGGGTCAGCGGAGCTCGAGAGCTGAGTGCTGGTCGGACCGGCGTTGACGTTCTCGATCAACGGGTGTGATGCGGAGCCCTGCCAGTTCGCATCACCCGAATAGGTCGCGATGACCGACTGTGGTCCACCGACGGTCAGTGTGGTCGTGCACGTCGCGTCGCCGGTGTCGTTGCTGATCGTCACGGCGCTGCAGCCGGCGATCGTCGTACCGGCGTCGGCAAACGCGACAGTGCCGCCGTCGGGCTGCGGCGTGACCGACGCCGTGTAGGTGGTGGTCGCGCCCGTAACTGCGGGATTCGACGAGCTGGACACGCTCGTCGCCGTCGGTCCGGCGTCGACGCTCTCACCCAGCTCTGACACCGAGCCGGCCCAGCTGGCGTCACCGGAGTAGGTAGCCGTGATCGAGTGGGATGCGCTCGTGGTGTAGGTGGTGGTGCATTCCGCGGTCCCGGTCGAAGTATTCACTGCTAGAGACTCGCAGCCTGGGATCGCACCGCCATCGCCGGTGAACGACACGATCCCTCCGTCGGGCGTGGGTGAAACCGTGGCCGTGTAGGTGACGGGCTCGCCGGTCAGCGCGGGATCGACCGAAGGGCCTACTGCCGTCGTTGTCGAGGCCCCGGCTGTGATCATCGGGACCACCGACACGCAGCTGGCACAGGTCATCGCGACGTCGTGCGGCGAATCCGGCTGGGTCACCGTGAGGTTTCGTAGCCCTTGGAGCGCGTTGGCCTGAGTGCTGAGCGTGAAGGTCAGCGTGTTCGCGGAGACAACCTGCACGTCGGCTACGCTCACCTGGCCGCCGCTCACAAAGACGTGCGGTGAGCCCGAGAAGCCGCTGCCCGTCAGAGTCATCTCGGTGCTGCTCGCGGGCGTAACCTCCGAGGGGCTCACCTCGGTGATCGGAGCTCCCGGCGTCGTGACCTCATAGGCAGTCAAGCTGGTATCCGCGCCCGCGACAAGCAGGTCGCTCCCTGCGAATACGGGCTGCGAGAAGAGCTGCCAACCGTAAACAGGGATCATGCCGATCAGCGCTCCGGTGCCGGCGTCGAGGAGGTACACGCCCTCCTGATCCGGGTTGTCCGAACCGAACGTAACGGCCGCGACGACTCCTCCGCCGTCCTCCGACGCCGAGCCGATCACCGGTCCCGGCAACCCGGTCTTCCACAGCACGTTCCCAGTTGCGGGGTCCAACGCCTGAACCGATCCTGCGTAGGACGTGCCGTCGATTGTGGTGGACCCGCCGCCGCCCTCGATCAGATCCTGGCCGTTCCAGATCGCGGCGGCATCACATTCGGTCCCGTGCGCGACCACCTGCTGCTGCCAAGCCGGGCCACCGGCAAGGTCGCCCTGCTTGAACGCGTAGTAGGTCCCGTTCTTGTTGCAGGCGCCGACCATCGGCGTCAAGGTGCCGTCGAGGTCCGCCGTGAAGACAGTCGGGGTACCGCCGAAGTCGCCGTCACCGATGCGCTCGGATTCTGGTACCTGCCAGAAGTCCTGGAGTCCGAGCGTCGCGCCGCCCAGATCGACGATCGACTCGTTGTACAGCGGCTGCTCGTCGCCGTGGGCGTTCCCGGTGGTCACGATCACATCCCCGTTGGGGAGCTCGGTGGGACTGCTCCAAATGCTCGCTCCGACGAGGCCCGGCGGAAGCGAGGACCACGAGGCGACCGGGTCACCTGTGTGCTGGTCAAATGCGTCCAATCCCGCCGGGACCAGCGGCTCGTCGCAGTCGGAGGAAATGCCGATGTAGACCTCGCCGTTGGCCACCAGCGGCGAGGACCACGAGAAGTAGTCGTCAACCGTCTGCGACGGGGTATCCACAACAGACGCCCAGTCGACCGTCCCCGTCGCAGCATCCAACGCGTAGAGATTGCCGTCTTGTCCGAAGACGTAGACCGTCAGCTTCCCCGTGATGGGGTCCGGAGCCACGGTCGCCGTGGAAACGATGCCCCCGCCCCCGCACGGGCTCCCCGGCTTGTTCGCGTCATAACCGATGAAATCCGACCACAGCACTGCCTGTGTGCTCTCGTCGACCGCGTAGAAGTAGCCATCGTTGAGCCCGAGGTACGCGACCCCGTCGACGACCGTCGGGCTGGCGAAGGTGCTCGTGCCGCCCGCCGATGACGACGGCGGCGTCCATGACCAGACCGGCTGCAGGTCGCCGTCGTCGATCGACCCGGGAGTGATCGACGTCGCCGCGGCGTTGTACGAGCTGTGGCTCGGCCCATCCAGGTAGGAGGGCCAGTCCGCAGTCTCGGCAGCTGCCGGCGCGGGCGTTAGGAGCAAGGCCGTCACAGCAAGCGCCAAGCGGAAACGATTGCGGGAAGCGGCAACCCGCGCCGTGGCCAACCTAGCGATCCTGTCCACGCCGTCCCGCCCCCTTAGACCGACAGCAGAGTTGCCTACCCTAACAAACAGGCTCCCCAGCGGCACGTTGCGGTCCGCCAATCTGGCTCGGCTATGGCGCGAACCGCGCGCCGGGTCGTCCGCCGTTATCCTTCGGCGCTCGACGGGGGTCGCAAGGTCTATGGGGGTAGGTGTGGCGGCAGTTGCCTAGGTGGAGCACGCTTGGAACGCCCCGCGTGGTTAGCGCGGTCGCCCGGCGGCTACGCGCCACTACGCGGGTCTGGCGGCGTGGGGACCTGGCTTTCCGGCTGCTCGCCGACGGGCTGGCCGATCACAAGGATGATCTCGCTGGGTGCAGCCACGAGCCATCTGTGGCGGCACCCTCGGTGGCCCCAGCGACAGAGGGGATGGTCAACTCCCCGGTCTCCGGCGCGCTGATAGTCACGTCTTTGCTTCGGGTACACGGCTGGGTGGTCTTCGCGACCGGCCCGGCGGTGAGGATCGACATCGAGCTCGGAGGTCGGGCGGTTGGCAGCGCACGACTGGGCATCTGGCGTCCGGACGCCGGTGAGTACCGTGCTAGCCCGCTTGCTGCCCTCGGGGGATTTGAGCACGTTGTCGACCTTTCGCTGGTGCCGGTCCGGCTGGGCGCCACGACGCTCCAGGTGGTTGCGCACGGCGCCGCGGACGAGACTTGGTCGGCGCCGCCTGTGGAGCTGTACCTCCGCCCCCAGCAGGCTGCGCCCGAGCGCGATGCGCGTCCGGTCCCTGGCAGGCTCGGTCGAGCTAGACACCGACTCGGAGCGCGGCCACGGGTCCTGCTCGCGACGCATCGTCTCGACCTCGGTGGCGGTCAGCTCCACTTGCTCGACCTCGTCAAGGCGCTGAGCCTCGTCTCCGACTTCGAGCTTTCGGTGTTGTCGTTCGCGGACGGGACCCTGCGCCAAGATTTCGAGGAACTCGGCATCCCGGTCCACGTGACCGCCGAGGCGACGGGAAACGATCCCGTCGTCTACGACGGCCGCACCAGCGAGCTCAGCGCGTGGGTCAGACAGGGCCACTTCGACGCCGCCATTGTCAACACTGCGTGTGCGTACCAGGCGGCTGACGCCGTGCACCGCGCCGGGGTGCCGATGGCCTGGGTGATCCACGAGAGCTACAGCCCGACTGCCCTGCAGGACGAGATGTGGCTCAGCCGAGAGGTGGGTGCGCGCTTCATGACCGCGCTGCGCGGTTCGACGTGCCTGGTCTTTGTCGCCGACGCGACGAGAATGCTGTACGACGAGGTGGTGCGCGAGCGAGCCGTGACCGTCCCGTAGGGGCTCGACTTCGAGACTCTCGACCTCGCACGGGAGCGCTACGACCGCGCGTCCGCGAGACGGTCGTTGGGGATCCCACGGAATTCGCAGCTGGTGCTCTGCGTTGGCTTGGTTGAACCGCGCAAGGCTCAGACGCAGCTGGTCCGCGCTTTCTCGCACATCGCAGAACGCCATCCGGATGCGGTCCTGGCCTGCATCGGAACCAACCACGACGAGCGCGATTCGAGCCAGGTGGCGCTGCGCGCCGCGGTGCAGGCGTGGGACCGGTGCGGGCAGGTCAGGCTGATTGCCGCGACACGCGACGTAGCGCGCTGGTACGCCGCGGCGGACCTGCTCGTCTGTGCGTCGGACCTCGAGTCGCAGCCGCGCACCGTGCTCGAAGCCATGGTGTGGGAGGTGCCGGTGCTCGCGACGCGTGTCTTTGGGCTGCCCGAAGTGGTCTTTGAAGGCGTCACAGGCTGGCTTTGCCCGCCACGCGACACGAGCGCATTGGCCGATGCACTCGATCGGGCGCTCGCCTCGACCGTCGACGAGCGCCGAAGAATCGCCGCAGCGGCCCGTGAGCTTGTCGAGCAGCGGCACGCGCTCGTCCCTTACGGTGCCGCGATGGCGCAAATCATCGAGCGGTGTATGAATCGCTCTCAGGGGCCGAGAGTGCTGAGCATCGACGATGAGCCAATCGCCAAGGTGTCCCGTTCCGCCACCAACACAGCCGTTGCATCTGCCGCAATGGCTCGTCCGTGACGGCACTCGCCCCAGTATCAGCCTTGGAACCTTTGTGTGGGCTGCGGCTGCGACCGGCCTCGTGGTCGCCGCTGCAGCCGAAGCCGGCGGACTCGCGGTCTGTCGCCACCGCTCCCATCGCGGCGCGCGGCAGACCGCTACGGCACGCGGTCCGGCGAGGATCCGGGACCCAGTAGCGATCCCATCGCGGCACCGACGGCGGTGGCCGCAACGATCATGCCGACCACAGCCAGCAGCCAGCCACGCCCTGGCTCGCCTCGGGTGGCTTCCCTGGCCTCGCCAAGCAGTCGCGGCGGCCAGTGGATGATCGACCAGCGTGCCTGCTCGATCCGTGCGCGCCAGCTGAGACGGCGCCGCTGATAGCCGTATGAGGCGCGGGCGCTGTTGAAGCCGTTGACTATTGACCACCATACCCCGTGGTCCTGGTAATGGTCGGCGAGGACACGGTCGTTCGCAGCCATTTGCCCGTCGTCAAACAGCTTCGGCACGAGGATCGCCTCTAGATCGCCGACCTCCTCGCAAGCGCCCTCAAGCGCCCGGCGCCTGAACGACAAGAGCGATATCGGCGGCGGTCGCAGCTGCGGCAGCACCGGCATCGGCGCCCCATACGGGGATGCGTAGGAGAAGAAGTTCGCCCGTCCGGCAAGCGTAGCGCTGGTCCCGTTGCAGAAACAGCCGACGATCACCGCCATGTCGGGGCGCTCGGCGTGAGCCCTGATGATCGCCTCGCACCAGTCGGCGCGTGGAATCGCGTGGTCCTCTCCAAACGCCACGATCTCGCCGCGCGCTTCGTGCGCACCGACCATCCGCAGACGGAGCATGTCGTCGTCGTCGACCGCCACCAGCCGCACGCCGGTGTTGGTGACGCCATCGGTCGCGCCGACGATGAGGATCTCGGCGCCAGTGCTCCTCGCCTGCGGCATGAGCGATGCGAGCACTGGTCCGAGGTCGTCCGAGCAAGCCCGTACGGCGAGGACTATCGAAAGCGGTGGTCGCCCGCCGGCGTCAGCCGCTGGCCAGTTACGCAGGCGAGCCATGCCCACGCCATCGTGCGCATCCAGCAGCGCACCTCGACGACCCGAGGCTCTGGTCCCTGCACCCCGAACGCCACTCGGGCTTGTCTGCGCCCCACGCCATAAGTGGGCCCTAACGCTACTGGGTGAGGCGAATCGTGCCGGTTGCCCCTGGCGCACGCGTGCTCGGGGACCGACGGCCGATCGCCACTACGATCGCGACGGGAGCCGCGATACCCGAGCTGAGACCGCGGGCCGGTCACTGGCTGACCTCGCGTTTACGGATAGTCTCCGCTCGGGGCAGGCGCGCTGTGTGACTTGGAGCTAACCCGGGCGCTCAGCGATGCGCATTCGCGCGGTGTCCTGACAGGGGCGCCGCGGATCAACAAAGGGATGGAGAGAACCATGAAGGGTGGCGGCGGCGGGCATGGCGGCGGCGGGCATGGCGGTGGCGGTCGCATGATGGTAGGTGGGGGTTACTTCGGCGGCGGCTACGTCGGTGGCGGCTATTACGGGTACCGTCGCGAGGGCCTGACGAGCTTCTTCCTCAAGCAGGTGCGCAAGCCGTCGAACCGGCAGTTCGCCGCACCGATCGAAATGCCGACGGCCGCACCCTGGGAGCAGGTGCCGAACATCGTCAACGACGTCATCAGGCGTATGAACGCGGAGTACGACGCCGAGCATGCGAAAGGTCTGGGCAAGGTGGAGGAGGCGGTGACCGGGGGCGAGCAGGCACATCACCTGCAGTCCCAGATCCCCGATCCCAAGTCCGGGATCCTGGTCGCCATCGGGGGGGAGCCCTCTGCGCTCCTGGCGCTCCCGCGCCGCTTTTCGCTGTACGACCCGCATCACTGGGTCGCGCAGGTCGGCATGCATGACGCGAGCGCGACGGCTCCACGCTGCGTGTCGGTCGGGCTGCTGGGCTGGTCGACCACGCGCGACGGCGCGATCTACCAGAAGATCCGTTACCAGGTGTTTCAGGACCTGCTACGCACTGCTCTCTCCGAGGTGCCGCCCGCCCAGAGCTAGCGGCGCCGCGACGGCGCATCTTCGAGCCGGCGCGGCCCGAGCAGTCGGCTGCCGGGTCCTGTTCCGTTCCTCCCCAAAGCGGCCCGGTGCGGCTCATGCAAGGGAAGGGGTGCGATCGATGTGGAGCCCGGCATGGCATGATTCATCGATGCGTCGCTTGGGAGTCTTGACTGTCGTCCTCGCGTTCTACCTCCCCGCGCCCGCGCTCGCCGCGTCGACATCCAAGGTCGAGCTCTGGACTGCACTCCACGGAAACCTCGATTGCGGCGCAGCAATCCACGCGCCGAACAAGCCTCCGAGCGAGATCATCTGCAGCGACCCCCGCATTCCAGCTCCCAAGAATGAGGGGCCGGCCTATGGAGATCCCGGCTTCGTGTTCCTCGCATCCTCCGGCCGTGCGATCCTCGCGCGCACAAGCCAGGACACTTTCGCCGGCACGGGCAACCCCGTGACGCTAAGCGCGGGAACCAGGTGGCATCTCGGCACGGTCAACGTGACCTGCACGATCAGCGCACAGTCCGTTCGCTGCGTGAACGGCGCGCACCACGGCTTCACGATCACGAAGCACTCGTACGCCGCGTTCTGAGTTTGGCGGCGGCCACCAGTCAGCATGTCACGCTGACGCAGGACGCGGCAGCCTCCCGGAAGAGCGGCGTGAATGCTCGACGGTCGGCGTCAATGAGGCGACCGGCCCAGGGCGGCTGGCCGACGACCCGGCCGTCCCGAGGCCTCTGCCCGCTCCTCATCGACGGTCTAGCGACGGCCTGGCCTCCTAGACCCACGGGTTGAGTCATCTCGAACTTCAACCCGCGGATCAACCCGCAGGCCGATGTGGGGGCGCCGGGCGCGGGCGAATATGCGCCCATGAGCATTACCGACTACATCATCGACTCAACGCTGGTTGTCATCATCCTTCTGCAGGTCAAGGAGAAGACGCTCACCACCCGCACGCTCGTGCGGCCGCTGATTGTCGTCGCCATTGCTGTCGTCAACTATCTGCACGGCATCCCGACCGCGGGGAACGATCTCCTGCTCGTCGGCACGTTGGCGCTGGTGGGTGCGCTGATCGGCACCGCCAGCGGCCGGGCCGTCCTGATGCGGCGCGGCAGCGACGGTGAGGCGCTCGCACGCAGCGGATGGCTGTCCGCCCTCTTCTGGGTGCTCGGCATGGGCTCGCGCTTCGCGTTCCTCGTCTGGGTCCACAACGGCGCCGCCGCGACGATCGCGACCTTCAGCGTGCAGCACTCCATCACGGGTGGCGAGGCGTGGACGGTGGCACTGCTCGCGATGGCGGTCTGCGAGGTCTGCGGTCGCTCGCTCGTGATGGCGTTCCGTCGCCGCCAGATCGAGGGCACCTACGCGCCGAGGCTCGCCTGAGCTAGCAACACCGCGCGGCGCAGCGAACCCATCTCCGGACGGGTGCGCTGCGCCGTCGGCAAACGCGTACCTTCCCGCTCGTGCTGTTTGCTCGCTTCGATGCCCGAGTTGTGACGCTGATCCGCCTGGCCGGCCTGGCGCTGATCGCCTGGACCGTGCTGAGCGCCCAGCATTCCCCGGCGGGCAGCGGGCGCGGCCTTGTCGTAGCGATCTCGTTCGGGCTCGCGAGCCTCGCCTCGGTTGCGTGGATGGCGCGACCGAGCCGAGTGCAGGAGATCAGTCCCGACGTAGTGCTGATGGCGTTGGCGGGTGGTGTTCTCTGCGGTGCCTCGCCCGACAGCGCGGCGAGCGCGTTCGTGTTCGTTGCGGCTGTCGTGGCGGGCGTGCGAGCCGAGCTTCGCCGCGCGAGCCTGGTGATCGCGGTCGGGGTGCTTGCGCTCGCGGGCTCGGTGCTCGCCTTCAGCGGCAGCGCGCTCGGGCTGCTCGCCTACACGCTCGGCTTCGCAGCCGCGGCGCTAGCTGGGTCCAATGCCCGCCAGTCGGCTGTGCGCGCCGACCAGGCCGAGCTGCTGCTGGCCCAGCAGCAGCGCTCGCACGAAGAGCAGCTGCGGCTCGCGCGGCTCGAGGAGTCGGCGCGGATCGCGCGTGAGATCCACGACGTCCTCGCGCACGCGCTCGCCGGCCTCGTTATCCAGCTCGAGGCGACGAGCTCTCTCCTCGAGCAGGGAGCCGATCCTGAGAGTGTGCACGACCGTGTGCATCGGGCCTACGAGCTCGCCCGTGAAGGGTTGCAGGAGACCCGCGATGCCGTTGGCGCGCTGCGCGGCGAGGCTCCGTCGACGCGCGGGGTGCTCGAGGAGCTGGTCGCCGACTACAGGGCGAGCGCCGACGCGCCGGCTACGCTTACGATCGACGGCGATCCGACACGGCTGGACGGCGCCGTCGGACGCGCGATCGCTCGAATCACCCAGGAGGCTTTGACGAACACGCGCAAGCACGCTCCCGGCGCCGACGTGACAGTGACGCTGCGCGCGGGAAATGCCGCCGGCGAGGAGATCGTGTTGCTTGTGCAGGACAGGGCGGGCAAGGACTCCCGACCGCGCGCCGGACTCGCTGCGAGCGGCGGCGGCTACGGCCTGCAGGGGATGCGCGAGCGCGCGCAGCTGCTCGGCGGGACGCTCAGCGCCGGCGCCCACGACGGGGGCTGGCGGGTCGAGCTGCACCTGCCGGCCGGTGGGGAGGCTGGTTCGTGAGCGTGCGCGTGCTCGTCGTTGACGACCAGGCGCTCGTGCGCGAAGGACTGATGACGCTGCTCGACGCGGCAGCGGGCATCAAACCGGTCGCGGCTGCCGCGGACGGGGAGGAAGCGATCGAGCTCTGCCGCCGCCACCGTCCCGATGTCGTGTTGATGGATCTGCGAATGCCCAAGCTTGACGGCGTCGAGGCGACGCGACGAATTCGCGCCCAGGCACCCGAGACCGAGGTGGTCGTCCTCACGACCCACTCGGACGAGCAGTCGATCCTCGACGCGCTCAGCGCCGGCGCACGCGGCTATCTCACGAAAGACGCGGGCATCGCCGAGATCGCGCGCGCGGTCCATGCCGCGGCAAGCCATCAGGCGCTGCTCGACCCGGCGGTCCACGACAAGCTGCTTGCTGCCGCCGCGCGGAACCTACCCGCGCCGGCGCTCGCGGACCCACCGGACGATCTCACGCCACGCGAGGCCGAGGTCCTGATGCTTATCGCGCGCGGACTCTCAAACCGTGAGATTGCCGCGGCGCTTGTCGTCAGCGAGGCGACGGTCAAGACGCACATCAACCACCTGTTCTTGAAGATCGGCGCTCGGGACCGCGCACAGGCGGTCCACTACGCCTACACGCACGGCCTCGCAAGCCAGTGACTGCGGTCGCTCTCCCGCTCGCTGCCTCCTGCGAGCTCTGCGACCTTCTACTGATTTACGCCGCCGGCCAACGCGCGTAGTGTCGATCCAGCCGCCCAGGAAGGTCGGCAATCAAGGCAACGGGAGGAACAATGAAGCGTCTCCTGATCGCAGCAGCAACCTTGGCGCTCGCCGTCCCCGTCGTCGGGCTCGGCAGCCTGAACGGCGTGTCGCTCGCGCGCACAGCCCGCACGCCTGAGAACCTGTACGCCGCAAAGCTGCCGTGCCCCAACACTCCGATTTTCCGCGTGAACTCCGAGCGCTGCGGCGTGGGCGACAGCCTGCTCCCAGGCACGCTCATGCTGTCCAAGCCCGCCACCGTGAAATGGACGAACACCGGGGGTCGCTCCATCACGATCTACTTCATCCCCTTCGGCACGACGGCGCACACCTGGGTGGTCAGGAACAGCAAGGCGTCACGCGGGCAGAGCACCATTCCCGCCGGCATGTACACCGCCGGATGGGTGGCCACACACGACCGCTGGACGTTGACGGTCACCTGACCGCCGCCATGCGTGGGGCTCTAGGCGGGAGAAGTTAGTCGGCGGTGCCTCGGCGATAACGCGACGGGACACGACTATGCTCCAAGCGTGCATCGCGAGAGACTGAAGGAGCGCGGATTCCGGATTGGCCGTGTCGTGTCTGTCGGTGCCGCTGTCGGCGTGCTTCTGGCTTTCCTCGCGGCCGCGTCGCTGGCGTCTGTCCGCGCGATCACGCGGAGCGATGCGACGTCGGTTGCAACCGCGATCAGCATTCGCCACAGCGACCTGCCGACCCTCAAGCAGGTAAGCAATCCGATCACTCCGCAGGAGCTGCGGCTCGACGCACAGGCGATCAAATGCGGGGGCGCCGTGCCACTGAGCGAGGCCTATGCCAACACGCAATCAGCGGAGTTCGTGAGTTTGGGCACGCCATCGGTCACGGTTGTCTCGAGCGCCGAGATTCTCCCGTCCGCGACGCTGGTCGCGAAGGATTTTGCGGCGGTCGAGCGTCCGCGAGCACTGAGTTGCCTAGTGAGCGAGTTCTCTAGCGCGCTGCGTGCCTCGTTGCCCAAGGGCGATGCCTTGACCGCCGCCAGTGCAGCACGGCTCCCGTCGGTCGTCGCCGGAAGCGGTGCGACCGTCGACATTCGGGTGACGTGCGCAGTTGCGGTGCGTAATGGCGCGAGCACCGTGAGCGTGCCCGTCTACGTCGATCAGATCGGGTTCAGCGACGGCCAAGCCGAAGTCACCCTCGAGGTCCAGACGGCGGCCGTCAAGCCATCGACGGCGCTGGAGCGTCGCCTCGCGGGCCTGCTTGTGGCGCGAGCCCGCGCGGCAATCGGTTAGCCAGCGTTCCGCCCTTGATCGGTGTCGGTGGCTGCTGACGATTGGCGCCGGGCTGGTCAGGAGAAGTACCTGACCGGAGCCGTGCTGACTCGGAAGCGCTATCAGGCGTGCAGCGGGAACTGGGAGCACGAACACTGCGCGTTCTGTTGGCGGAAGTTCCTCGACGCGCAGTATTCGGAGTGGGCGCGCCGCATGCTCGCAGACGAGCCGGAGAAGCACGACTCCTACGTCTACACGACGGTCGGCGGCGCCGGCCAGGAGCCCGCGGGTGACCATTGGATCTGCAGAGCGTGCTTTGAAGACTTCGCCGACGCGTTCGCGTGGACGATCGTCGAAAGCGATCCCGACGCGTGGCCGTATGACATTCCGGAACCGAGCCCGCGTCCCACCGAGCGCGACTACAGGCCTGGGGCCTGACTGGGGCCGACGTGCGCCCCAACGCTGCTGCTTGTCGCTTTCTGCGGGAGGAAGCGTCTCGTAGTTCCGCGGCTCGGGCGGCACGCTTACTCGCTGGGTCCGCGGCTGCGTCTCAGGGAAAACTGGGCTGCTTCTCGAGGCCCTGCACAAGGCTTGCGAAGAAGCGCCTGAGGTCTTGGCGGCGAGCGCTGTCATCGGAGGCTAGGCAGTAGCCGTAGACGACCGGTTGTTCGGTACCGCCCTCGTAGACATCGGACTGGCTTCGGCAGTCCGCGCTGCGGTAGGTAAGCCAAGCTTCCTGGCCAGCGACGAAGTCGCGAAGCGCACGACCGCTCAGCAGATCGAAGATGGCCTTTACGTCCGCGTCGAGCTGCGCGTCCGCGGCCAGCACCTTGTGCTCGGCGCACCCCTCCATGCCAACGGTCGTGTTCGGGTTACAGGCAAGGATCGGCTTGAAATCCTCATGGATCACGATTGCGCTGGGGACGGAACCGACGAGCGACGACCTGGGCTGAGCGCCGGTCGAGCCGCACCCGGCGATGACGGCAGTAACCGCGACCAACGCGGCGAGCAAGACAGCAGACCGGCGGTTCGACACTGCGACCTCCTCCAACAGGAACCAACGACAGAGCTGCAGCTTGCCAGCACCACTCTCCCCGGCGGCTGCAACTCGCAACTCGACAGCGGGCCCCCGCTTGGAGCAGACGCGCGTTCCCGCAGGAAGCGCCAATCTCACGTGTACTCGACAGGTCCTGCGGCTGGTCCGAGGTGCACGGGCGGCGCGGCTAGCAGCAGCTACGGGTTGTTGCGGTAGTAGGCGGCGTTGATCTCGATGTAGTGCTGCCACTCCGGCGGTACTTGCTCTTCGGAGGTGATCGCGTCGACCGGGCAGGCCTCGACGCAGGCGTCGCAGTCGATGCACTCGTCGGGGTCGATGTAGAGCATCTCGGCCGCCTCGAAGCCGGGCTCTTCTGGGGTTGGGTGGATGCAGTCGACGGGGCAGACCTCGACACATGAGGTGTCCTTGGTGGCGATGCATGGCTCGTTGATCACGTAGGTCATGGGTGACCCGCCCGGGCTGTTGGATCGCTGGTGCGCACGGGAGCCACTATAGACTTTTCCTAGCCCTTGTGTGTAAAGTGTGGGGACGGACCTGACGGCGTAACCGCCGGAGAGACCAGGATTACGAATCCCCGCCGCGAGTCGGAAGAGAGGAGGAAGCTTTGCGAGTCGCCGTCTTCAGCGCCAGGTCCTACGTGCGCGACTTTCTTGACGCGGCAAATGCCGACGGTCAGCACGAGCTCGTCTATTTCGAGCCTACGCTCGACGGTGGAACCGTGCCGCTCGCGGCCGGGTATCCCGCCGTGTGCGCGTTCGTGCACGACCACCTCGATCGCGAGGTACTGGAGCGGCTCGCGGACGGAGGAGTTCAGCTTGTTGCCCTGCGCTGCGCCGGTTTCAACAACGTCGATCTCAAGGCCGCCAGCGAGCTCGGGGTGATCGTCACGCGCGTCCCGGCCTATTCGCCCTATGCGATCGCCGAGCACACGGTCGGCCTGATCCTGACGCTAAACCGCGGCATCCATCGCGCGTTCGCGCGCGTGCGCGACCGCAACTTCGCGCTCGGCGGCCTACTCGGCTTCGATCTGCACGGACGCACGGTCGGTATCGTCGGCACGGGCGTGATCGGCTCGGCCCTCGCCCGTATCCTCAGCGGCTTCGGCTGTCGGCTGCTCGCCTACGACGTGTTTGAGAACCCCGAGTGCGTTCGGCTCGGCGTCGAATACGTGGAACTTGGCGAGCTGCTCTCAGCCTCGGACATCATCAGCCTCCACTGTCCGCTCACCGCGGAGACCTACCACCTGATCGACGCTCAGGCGCTCGCGCAGGTCAAGCCGGGCGTGATGCTGATCAACACCAGTCGCGGCGCCCTGATCGACACCCAAGCGGTGATCGACGCGCTCAAGGACGGCCGCGTCGGCTACCTTGGGCTCGATGTCTACGAGGAGGAGGACGAGCTGTTCGACGAGGATCTCTCCAGCGAGATCGTCCAGGACGACGTCTTCATGCGCCTGCTCGGTTTCCCGAACGTGATCGTCACTGCTCACCAGGCCTACTTCACCTCCGACGCTCTGCGCAACATCGCCGAGGAGACGCTCGCAAACATCAGCGCCTTCGAGCGCGGCGAGAAGTCCGGCAACGAGGTCGCCATGGAGCGCATCAAGGGCTGAGCCGTCCCGCCCGAGCACTTCGTTGATCACGTAGGTCACCGCAGGTCCTGCTTCAGCTTCCTCACAGCAACCATGGGAAACACCCTTAGCTACGTCGTGCGGTTTTCCTAGTATGGCTGTGCAAAACTCTGCGGGTGATCGACCTCCCCACCGCCGCGAGCGCCGATGATGCGCTCTCGCAGCCGACGAGAACACGACTGTTCGCGCTGCTGGGCGAGCTGAAGCGGCCAGCCGGGACCGCGGAGCTAGCCGATTGCCTGGAACTCCATCCCAACGGTGTGCGACTGCATCTCGAGCGTCTCGAGCAGGCTGGCCTGGTCGCCCGGGCTCGCGCCCACCAAGCGCGGGGACGCCCGCCCGACGCGTGGACGATCGCGCCCGATGCGCGCCCGGGGGGCGAGGCGCCGCGCGCCTACCAGGATCTCGGCCGCTGGCTCGCGCGCGCGATGCGATCGCGGCCGCTGGGGCTGCGCAGCATCGAGGCGACCGGGCGCCAGATCGGCCGCGAGATCGCACCGCGCGACACGCGACTCGACCCAGCCGCACTCGAAACCGTGCTCGCCACACTGGGCTTCCAGCCCGCCGCCACAGTGCGCGACGGCGATCGGCTCTCGCTCTGCCTGCACAACTGCCCGTACCGCGACGCCGTACGCGAGAACCAGCCAGCCGTCTGCACGCTGCACAAGGGCATCACACGCGGGCTGCTCGACGTGCTCGACCCCAATGCCAAGCTCACCGGCTTCGTGCCCCACGACCCCGACAACGCCGACTGCACAATCGAGCTGCACGGACTGACTCCCGCACCAGCGGCAAAGTGAGCGCTGCCCCACGCATACCCCGCCGGCACCCATGCCCGCCGGACGGCGCGACCGCCGGGGCACCATCGCAGCCGGCTCGCCACCCCCGAGTCATGCTCGCCGCGGCCATCGCCGCGATCGCGCACCTGGTCAGCGGCCACGACTGGTTGCACTGGCTAGCGCTACACGGCCTGTGGGGAACAAGTCGGACGCCAACTCGAGCTCCAACCGCCCGGACACGACATCGAATTCGGCTAAGCGAGTGGTCGCCGCCCCGGCGACGCGTTCTAAGCGTGACGTTTCGCTCCGTGGTTCCCGTAACCAGACACGCCGTGGCGTCCCGTTGACCAGACACCATCCCTAGCCAGGAGGCAGTGCATGCATGTCGTCGTCAATCACCTCCACTTTCGCGACCCCGTGACCGCCGCAACCGTCGAGGCGACGCGTGACGCGCTGCAGCTGGTCATTGATGCGGGAGGGATCGCCGCTCGCGTCGTCAAGGTCGACGACCGCCACCTGATCCTGCTGCTCGACTTCAAGTCAGCGGAGGACGCCGACCGTGCCGCGCGTGAGGCCGGCGGCCACTGGATGCGGGAGCACATCGTCCCGCTCCTCTCCGGCGGCACCGAGCGCAGCGTGGGCGAGGTGATTGCCTCGACGCTGGCATGACGTATGCGCGCCTCATTCTGGACAGCAGTCGAGAAGACGAGTTGGCGCGCTGGCGTTGACAATGTACCGACCGACCTTGGCTTGCCCCTGGTGACGCGGACCCGAGCACTGGGCCGACGCGTTCGAATGCCGGTGGCGATTTGGCTTCCCAAGCGTGGTCGCGTTCGCTAGTCTGTGCGGGCACTATGGGGGCCTCGCGGGGATCAGCACGCGAAGCTAGGAACACAAGGGGGCCACGATGACACCGCGCCTAGTTGCACGGGTAGCCGCACGCAGCCTGATTGCTAGGGCCGCGATCGGGACAGTCTCGACCGTCGCTGCTATGGCGGCGTTCACGGCGAGCGCTTACGCGCTGCCGCTGGGCACGATCGACCCGCATTCCATTTCGGGCGACACCAATCCGACCGCGATCGCCGTCGGCCCCGACGGCAACCTCTGGTACACGGAACCGGGATCGAACAGCATTGGCGAGATGAACCCTTCGACCTTCGCGTTCACCGACTATCCGCTTCCCACCTCGTCGACCAATGTGACAGGGATCACCGTCGGTCCCGATGGCAACATCTGGTTCACCGAGTCGGGGGTGGCCCAGATCGGTGAGATCAACCCGACGACGCATGTGATCCACGAGTATCCGACTCCGACCAGCGGGAGTGAGCCGGAGGGCATCACCGCCGGCCCGGACGGCAACGTGTGGTTCGCGGAGTACGACGGCAACAGCATCGGTGAGATCAACCCTACGACGCACGTGATCAACGAATTCAGTTTGGGGATCCCCCACTTCCCGTGGGCAATCACCACCGGACCCGACGGCAACCTCTGGTTCACTGATGTCGGCACGAGCCAGATCGGTGAGATCAACCCGACGACACACGCGATCACGGAATTCGACACCCCCACGCCCGACAGCAACCCGGAGGGGATCACGGCGGGTCCCGATGGCAACCTGTGGTTCACCGAACCACCGTCGTCGACAGGAGCGATCAAGATCGGTGAAATCAACCCGATCACCGACGCAACCAACGACTTCGCGACACTGGACTCCGGAAGCCAGCCGTTCATGAACATTGCGGCGGGGCCCGACGGAAACCTCTGGTTCGCCGAGTACTACGGGTACGTAGTCGGTGAGATCAACCCGACGACCCACGCCATCGAGGAGTTTTCCACGCCCATCAACTCTCGCCCCTCGGGGATCGCGGCGGGCCCCGACGGCAACCTCTGGTTCACCGAGGCCAGCAACCTCAGCAAGATCGTCCAGATCGGAGCCAACGCGCCCGCGGCCTTGAATGCCGCCCCGGTCGTTGCCGGTTCAGGCCAGGCGGGCACCCAGCAGGTTTGCGAGGGCGAGCTGTGGAACGACTGGGCTGGGCAGCAGCCGTTGCTTGATGCTTTCGCCTTCGACGGCTACCAGTGGAATCTGGACGGCACTCCTATCGCCGGCCAAACGAGCGAGGCATACACGCCGACGAGCGCCAACGTCGGCCACACGCTCTCATGCACAGTGACCGCCACGTACGCCTTGCAAGCAGTCACGACACGCGCCACCAGCGCAGCCGTCACGGTGATCGCGCAAAGCTCCGGTCCCACCGGCCCAACCGGAAACGCCGGCGCGACCGGTCCGACTGGGCCGCAAGGCTCTCCAGGGCAGGTCGAGGTGGTGACCTGCACGAAGAAGGCCACCACCAGCAAGGGCAAGCACCACACGCACGAGGTCTGCACGACGAAGCTCAGCTCGAGCCCTCAGACATTCACGACCACCCACGGGCGGGCAATCCTGGCACGCGGGAAGCATGTGTACGCGCGCGGGGGCTTCGTCAAGCAGCTGCTCGTGCTCCGTTCCAGCACGCCAGTCCCCGCGGGTCGCTACACGCTCATCGTCGGCAGAGGACCGACCGAACAGCGCTACACAATCATGCTCGCGTAGCGACGCGCCCTCCGCTTTACGTCACATCCGGCGGCGCTAGCCCGGGGCCGCATGACCCTTGCTGTCCTGGCGCGCTGGCTCCGCGCTGCACGCGCCCGCCGCCGGATTCGGGGACGTGGAGTTCTAACCCAGCTTCGTCGAGAAGGCCGCAGTCCTCGTCACGCACCTCGCGAAGATTCCCCCGCTGCCCGACCCCAACAAGCGCGCCGCCTGGGTTACGCTCCTCGCGCCATGTAGAGACATTTGAGCAACCCGACCGTTGACGCGATCATGACTCCTTGGAACACTCGGCAACAGCGCTCCCGCACGCACGCGGGCCTGCTGCGTTGCTGCATCCTCCTCTGCTGCACCGCGGCGCTGCTCGCCGCTCCGCTCGCCTTCGCCGCGTCGAGCGACAGCAACGACACACTCGCAATCCCTGGACCGACGGCCGTCGCGGTCAACAGCCAGTTTTCGTTGGCGCTTATCGGAGTGACCTACGACGCCGGCACCACGGACATCGACGTGTTCGCCGTTCCCGGCGACGGAACATGCGATGCCACCTTGGCTCAGGCGGGCAGCGACTACGCAGCGGACGCGCGCGCGGTCGCCGACGTGTCCGGTCCCGGGTCGTTCAACACCAGCGCGAACATGACGCTCGCAAGCGCCGGCGCATACACGCTCTGCGGCTACATCAACGGCTCGGCTCAAGACGCCGGCAGCGCCTCCAGCCCGATCACTGCCGTGGCGCCCGGCATCCTGACGATCACGCCACCGGCTGCCCCGGTCGCGCCCAGCGAGGCCGTGTTCGGCCTGACCGGCTCGGTCACGGGCAGCGCGGCAGGCCCGATCACGATCACCGTCTACGCCGTCCCAGAAGCAAGCTCATGCCAGACGTCCGGGTTGATCGCGGCCAGCGAGTACGAAGCCGACTATTCCGGGACTGCCGCCGTACTAGTCGATGGGCCGTTCGCGACGACGACGACGATCGATCTCGCCGCCACGGGCAACTACCTGCTGTGCGGCTACCTCGGCGGCAGCTACGCCGGCGCGCTCGAAGCCACCGCAACCATGGACGTCGCGCCGCTCCCCTGCAACGACTACAACTTCACGCTCACCACACCAGCCGACGTACTGGGTGGACGGCGCGCGCTGGCGGTCGTGAGCGGAGGTCCGGTTGCGTTCACGGCGAGCTTCACTGCTACGGCAACAGCGACAGCATCCTCCGGTGCGACCGGCCCGTCGGTGCAGCTTGCTTACAACCCCTACAACGACCCCGACGAGGTCTCGCAAGCCGGCGTGCCGGTGCCAGCGGTAAGCGGATCGGCAACGGTCACGGTCCAGTGGACGGTCGTCTATGCCGGAACAGTCTGCACCGGCACCGCCAGCTCGAGTCCGATCACCGTGCTCAGCCAGGGCGTGCGGCCCGGCGTGCAAATTAACGTCGACTCGCACGATGCCATGGCCTGGGTCGAGTTCACTGGCAACTGCCAGGTCCTCACGCCGACCTCGGCGACGGTCACCTTCAGCGGTGCGGGCGTCATGCGCCGCTACTACATCGCCGACGTGTGCGGTCACTGGACGAGCGTTCGCGGCCCGGCGCCCGATGTCTTCTTCACATCTCGCAAGGCGTCCATCCAAGCGCCGGCCACACTCGAGTTCCACATGGAAGGGAACCCGGCAACCCGCAACACCTACACGCTGACCGTCAAATGCGCCGGCGAGACGCACGTCAATACCGTCGTGGCAACAAACGGCGTGCACCACCGAGGCGCACTACCCTTCACCTTCCCGCAGAGCCTCACGGTCACTCCTGATCGCTGAGAGGCCCGCGCGCGATGAACACCCACTTCGTAATCCCACTGACATCCATGTGGGACTCGACATTTACAACCTGTCGGGGCGAAAGCCGTCCGCGCCCGCGAATTAGTTTACGTACAGTATCTTGTCGCGCATTCAGGAACACCGCGCGCAGCTAGCGTGCCATCGCGCATCCTGCTTGTCTGTGCTGGGGCCGAGTCGGGGTGTGTGCTGCTCGCGCTATGATTCGGGGTAGATCGGAGAGTGGCGCTCGTTGTCGTGGCCTTGGTGTTCATGGTTGTGACCGTGCTGATCGCGGTTGCCCCCGCAATGGCTGTTGCGACGAGCGTGCTGCCGCGTGAGCTGAGATCTGCTGTCGCGGTGTTGGCTCGTCCACCAGCCCACTCCGCCAGTTCCTGTCCCCTCCACGGTCCCCCAGCTACCTGTTGGGCGAGCACCACGCGTCACGGGTCGAGGCCGCTACTGCGGACGGCGAAGGCTGATGGCTCGCTTTCGGATCGTCTGTCGATCGACGGGCGGTTTCCGCGACGTCCGCTGGAATCTGTCTTGCCTACATGCCTCTGGCCTGGTTCGTTGTCGCTAACGCGACGTGTCTCGGCCGCAACGCGCTCTGATCACGAGAGGCCCTGCTATGGGTGAGAACACCGACAAGATGACGGACCGCTCCGAGGACGTCCGTGCGTCGGGGATCTGGCGAAGGGTGCGGCTGGCGCGCCGGAAGCGATCGATTCGAATCGCCGGCATCGTTGTCACGAGCACGTTGGCCTTCGGCCTTGCGCTGCCGGGTGGCCTTGCCGGTGGCGCGTTGGCGGGAGCGAAGGCTTCGTTGCCGGCGTCGGCTCATGCGCCGAATGGGATTGTTGATGGCATGGACGGTGCCATCAGCGAGTGGGTGAGCGCTGACGACTGGGCGAGCGCCCCCTCGGGCGCCGACAACGTCCCGGCGGGCGAATTGCTGAGTGCGGACACCAACTGGGTATTCATACTCCGCAACGGTGGGAGCACCTCGCTCACGGGCGCCCAGGTAGCCGTTGGTACTACGAACCCGGAACTCGACTTGACGGACCCGAATGAGTTCGATTTCATCTCCTACTACCCGTCGAGCGTCCCGAACAGCGGCGGCAGCGTATTGATGCCCTGTCCCGCGCCGTCTGCGACCTACGAGATCTGCCCGTCGCCCGGCGCGACCATCCCCCCACAGCCTGGCTCGATCGACGTTCAGACTGGCGTACCGAACGTCGGGGTGCCGACCACCATGACTACCGGCTATGACTCGTCTGTCCTCGTCGGCCCCGAGACCAATGGTGATTCGCCGGTCACGGTGGCCGTAACACTGAACGACCCGCGCTACGCGGCATCCCCCGATGAAAACGGAATCCACGTCAACGCGGGCAGCGGCGACGTGGACGAGACCTCGCCACCGACGGTAACCGCGAACGGCACGGCCCTCCCGGCCTGCGTGCCCAGTTCAAACGCGACATGCGTTGATCCGACTGGCTTCACGTCCTACCAGTACTCGTTGCCCGGGGGAGGCAGCGTCACCTGCAACGGCGTCTGGATGTCCATCGAGCAGGCCGAGGACACCACGCCCGCCACGCAGTACGCGTTCAACTTCGAAGAGAACGAACAGGGCACCGGTGGCTGCCCGACCGGAACACCGGGGGTGAGCATCCAGGTCTTCCCCGCCGCCCCGGCGAGCTCCGAAGTCGCGTGCACCGACGGCACGGACTGCCAGGCGACCATTCCCGTCAGCGGGCTCGGGAACGTGACCACCTCAGTCGGCCCCGGCCAGGGAGTGACCGGCTTCAACTACACCCAGGGCCCCGGTTGGGGGATTACCTTCGGCTCCACCACCGCTCCCCCAACCCCCTCCGGTTCGGTGAGCTCGGCTGTGGGAAGCTCGACTGACCCCACTGGCGACGCGGTCGCGACCGATGACGACACAACGGCCGACGCGGCGGGTGAGGGGGTCGTGACGGTCTCCTATTACGGATCCGATCCCGTCAGCAGCCCACCGTTCTGTGGGGCGTCGACACCCCCGCCGTCGACACCCCCACAGTCGTGCTCGTCCGGCGAGTACTTCGACATCGAGACCGCCGCGGGGAGCAGCTTCAGCACCGTGACGGTCACGGACTGCAACCTGGGCGGCGGTGACAGCCTCGATTGGTGGAACGGGACGGGCTGGACGCCGGTTTCCCCCACTCCGAGCTACTCGACTCCTTCGACCGGCCCATCGCCCTGCGCGACTGTAGAGCTCTCCTCGACGTCCTCGCCCAGCATCAGCCAGCTCGGCGGCACGATGTTCGCCGTCATCGCAAAGCCGGTCCTCACGGTCATGACGAAGACGCTCCACATCAGAGACCGGACGAAGACGACGGCCGAACTCGCCTGCGCGCATCGGGCGTGCAAGGGAAGCGTCTCGATCACCCAGCGTCAGACCACGACCGAGAAGAAGGCCGGCAAGACAGTCAAGGTCACACGCACGGTCCTGCTCGGCAAGACCTCCTACTCGATCGCTGCCGGCAAGCATGCGACCGAGACAATCGACCTCAACAAAGCGGGCAGGCTGGCGCTCGGCCGAGCGTCGAAGATCAAGCGGCTGCACGCCACGCTGAAGGTCACGCTCACGGACGGCAGCAGCGTTTCAACCACGGTCGCCGTCAACTGAGATGCAGACGACCTCCCACCTTGCGGCTGGGGACAGCTACCCAAGCGCGGGGCCATGCAGGCGGATCGGGGCCGCCGTCTCCTAGAGCCCGGCGCCTGATCGGCGCCCGCGTGGCGATCGGCCTCAGCCAGCTACCCCTCAGGGCGAGCGCGGGAAAGGGGCCACCTAACAGACGCGATGGCATAGAAGATGAACTGGATCACCACCGCGATGGCCAGCAGCAACACGAGGAGGCCCAGGATCGTCGGCCAGGAGTAGGCATCGAGCTCATGGCGCATCGTCACGATCGCGGTGGGGTAGCCCTTCAGAGTGGCGTACTGGAGCCACCACGCGATGCCGAAGGCTGAAGCGGCAGCGCACACGACTCGCCAGCCGACGATGCGGTGCCTGGTTCTCTTTGCCCAGCTGCCGTGACCACCATGACGGGAGTCATACCACGACCTCACCGTGGCGATCATCCGCAACCCCTGACGTAGCGACAACTCTTCGCGCGGCGTGTGCGTTCGGTCGCCCCAGTGGTCGCAGGCGATGGTGCAGAGGGTCACGAAGAATCCGAGAACTGTCGGCGGTGGCCGTAGTGATCGGCAATGCGACGAAAGGATTCCACACATCAAAGTGCGCAAACCAATTGAGGTGAAGCGCGCGCGAGCCGAAGAAGAGCGCGAGAGTGCTGATGCCAACGCCCACGAGGAAATAGGACAGCCCCAGCCATTTCTTTCTGCGTAGGTTGGCCGCGACGCGCGGTCTGAACCAAACGTAGTCGGGAGCTCGGGCTCCGACCATGAAGAGCCCCGCGACGAGCAGGTCGAGCGCGACGAGGGCCAACAGAACGAAGCCGATCCACCATCCCAACTGGACGCCGAAGATGACGAGAAGCACGTCCGCGACGGCGGCAAGCCACCACGGGGCCACCCACCACCACCAAAGCCACCGCACGATGGCTATCACGGGGCCCGGCAAGTCCCTGGCCGCGACGAACCAGACCGGCGCAGCCACGCCAACGGCGAGCCCGAGCCAACCCGGCCATCCGGGCAATTCTGGGCGTGGGCGGCGGCCACCACTAGGCTCAGCATCGGCATCGGTAGCAACACCCGCCGCGGACCACGTCGACTCCTGTTTCGCGCCGTGCAGGCGATTCACAAGACGAAGCGACCATTGACGCCGCCCACCCCTTACGAATCAAAGACCCAGCGAAAGCTGCATCAGCTTAGGTTCTCTCGATCTGCCGCAAAGTTCTCTCTAGACGATCACGGACGTCGGCGATGTACGGCGCGCGTTTGCTGCCCAACGAGGGGTCCGCTAGAGCCGCCTTAATGGCGTCACTTGCCTTGAGCCGGTCAAGACAGCGGAGTGCCGCCGAGGCGCGCGAAGAATGGCTGTCGGCCTCTCTGTGCTGGGCCGCAGCTGGGCTGGGGCCGGACATCATGACGCTACCGTATTGACTGATGATGCTGCCTAGCGGGTGACTGCTGATTGCCTGGTTCTCGATTGTTTTGGCCACCTCGAGCACCTCGTGCCGCATTCGGCAGCGGTCGATAACAAGTTTGATCAAGCCTCCGGCCGCTCGTACGTCGCCCAGTCTCTTGATGGCCTCCTCGATTTCATGCTCGTCTTTGTCCGATTCTGTTTTCGCAAGTTTTCGAACGAGCCTCGCATAGTCGCGCTTGCGCTCCAGTGCCTCGATGGAGTTAGAACCAAAGACGTCACTTAGTTGCCGCCGCAAACCCATCGCATTGCCTCCCGGCGTGTTTTTTGCCGTTGAATCGGCTGAACATCACTTGGCAGTCCACGTAAGCCGCCATGTGTGGGCTGCACCTCTGCCGACGGTTTCGTGCTCCATCGGCGACCGTCACGTCCCTTGTGTGTCCTTCAAAGCGGGGGCCTGGAGAGCAGCCTCTCGACGGTCATAGAGATAGCCGTAGCAACCATCGAAAGCGTAGGTGGGCCGCTCTCGTTACTGGCAGCCTTTCTCAGCGCTTCCGCGTCGCCGCCGATCTGATCGAGCACCGACTGTAGGTGGCGGGCGTTCTCTTGATCCTGCCAATCCGAAGGAATTCTCCAGCCGATCATCCCGATGTCTCTGGCGGACAAGTCCTTCATCAGGAAGATCGCAGAAGAACTCTTGCCCTCGGTTTGCACCGTACTAACCAATCGGGCGAGAGTGTCTCGATACTGCTCGAGCTCTTCGAGCGGTTCCGTTGAGATCATGCTGTCGCGAGTCCTGCGCGGCGAAGAATCACAACACTCCCATCCACAGACGCACGCCACGAACAGCACAACATACGCACATCGACCGGATGCGGCGCATCCGCTGAAGACCACACTCCCGACCTCGGGAAACGTGCAAGCTGAGCACGGCTGAGCCATCTGGGGCGGCGAGAAGTCTCGTTCGGAAAGCCAGGTTGCGCGCTCGCCGAAACTGCAGCACGCGCGCGTCCTGTCCGCGCCGACGTCACGCCTTCCCCGCCAGCCCCGCTCGCGATCGTGTTCAGCGATTAGTTTCGTCACCGCGACCGACCCCAGGCGGGCGCGTCACTCCAACGAGCACAGCATGGGCGGTAGCGGAGCGGCGGGGCGCCGCCGGGTCCGCGTTCAGCTGACGGTGACGCCGGTGTTGGTGGTCGTGCCGCCGTTCACCGTGACGTGGAGCTTACCCTGCAAGTGGTGCTTGGCGGCGGTCTTGGCATCAGCGTGACCTGCGCTCGTCAGTATCAGGGTCGAGGTTCCGCTCGTGCCGGCCGCGAGATCGTAGCTCGCGCTGCCGAGCTCGACGGTGACGGTCTCAAGGACAGTCTTGTGGTGCTTGCGCACCTTCTTGTGCGTTTTCGTGGTGAGCGTGATCTCACCCGAGCAGGCGGCGGCGCTGCAGCTGAGCTCCACCTGGCGCGAGCCCTTGCCCTTCAGCTTGATGCTCGAGGTGAGGATCGAGACGCTCGGCGGCGTCGATGTCGGCGTTGGTGGCACACTCTGGCTCAGGACAGTGAACGCGATCGTCGCGCTGCCATCGGGGTTAGTGGCGATGATCGGCTGCGAGCCCGATGCGAGCGAGGGCACTGTGACCGTGATCTGGGTCGGGCTCTGCGCTGTGATCGTCCCCGCGACGTTGCCCGAGCCGAACGACACGGTCGTCTCGTAGCCGAGGTTCGCGCCCGACAGCGTCACTGACGCGCCCGGCTCGGCCGATGAAGGCGAGACGCTCGATAGCGTTGGCGCGGCCGAGGTCGTGTACGCGTATGCGCCGGCATCGCAGCTGCTGCCGGCGCCGCCGACCTGCAGCCTGCCTGAGCCGCGCTGGTCGCTGCCAGCGCAAAAGCCCGCAAGCAGACCGCTCGCAGAGACGGGCACCACGTCGTGGGCGGCGCTCGATGCGCCTATTGCCTCCGTCTGTGTCGGACCCCCGTTGCCACCAAGCGAGCCAAGACCGATGGCACTCTTCAACACGCCCTGCTGGCTAGATGTCCCGAAGCCGCATGTCGTGTCGTTGGCCACGTTGTGGCCGTCGTCCGTGTAGGCGGTGCCTTCGCAATCCTCGTTGTCGTTGTACCCCAGGATGTCCCCCGCGAGCGCGACGACACCGGAGCTCGACTCAAGCCCCACTCCGTTTCCGTCGATTGTCGAGCCGATCACGTCAACCGAGCTGGATATGGCCATTATCGCGTCCTCGTTGTCGACGATCGTCGATGAGCTGATCCTCGTCGCGGTGCCCGACACGACCACGCCCGCACCCGCGTTCTTGTAGATCGTCGAGTCCTCGATGTCGAGCGTTCCGCCGCCGGCAGCGACGCCGCTGGTCGAGCTGCCCGCGCCGTTCTCGACCGTGCTGTCTTCGATGTCGGCCGTTCCACTCATGACGCCGACAAGCGCGGTGATGAGTTCGCCGCTGCTATTGGTGCCGCCGTTGATGAGGTCATCGTCGAGCGTGACCGTACGGTCGTCGGTGTCAGCGTAGAGGTCGGTGCCCAGATTGCTTGCGGAGGACCCGTTCTCGAGCGTCAGCTTCTCGATCGTGACGTTGTAGGAGTTCTCCTCGATGTCGAAGGGCTCGTTCGCGCTCTGGCCGTTGACGATCGTGCTCGCCGCGCCTGCACCCGCGAACGTCACGGAGCTGGGAGATCCCGCGTTGAGGACCTCGCTCGCGCTCAGGGCATACGTGCCGGCCGCGACGTCGATCCTGACGTCGAACCCGTCCCAATCGCCGCCATTGATCCGTGTCACCGCGGTCGGCAGCGTGCAGGCGTCGCTTGCGTCCGCGCACGTGCCGTTGCCAGTCGCGCTCGACGCGGCGTAGAGCGTGACCTGCGCGCCGAGCGCGGGCGGCGCGAACACCGCGAGCACGCACAGTAGCCCAGCGCCGACGAGGATAACGGTAGCTCGCCGCAAGCGCCTGGCGCTGCGCGACACCGCTGACCCTGCGTCCGACAACTTCCCCCTCCTAAGACCGACCCTGCGCGTCGCACACTACACGACTGCCGGCCAGCCGGCTACGGGCGGAGCGCCCCGACCACGTGTGGGCGTTGGCTTTCCAGTTCGACCAGACCGCCGACGGGCGGACCCTCAAGCTGCTGCACATCGTCGACGAGTTCACCCGCGAGGCGCTCGCGATGGAGTGCCAGCGGCGGATCGCCGCTGACCGCACCGTTGCGACGCTCGAGCGCCTAGTCGACGCCCGCGGCCGCGCCCCCTCGCCCAAACTCAGGACGCGCGATAGCTCAGTATTAGCTTACATAATATAGATATGGGGTATCCATCTAAGCGGAGTACTCTTTGGTGGTGCCTCAGAATCCCGTCGTTGGCCTGCATTACCCGAGGTCGTTGGGTGAGTTTCAGGCTTGGTTCTCGACCGATGGCGACTGCCTGGACTACCTTGAGTGGTTGCGCTGGCCGGAGGGCTTTGTCTGTCCGGGTTGCGGTCATGGTGGTGGCTGGCGGTTAGGCGACGGGCGCTGGATGTGTTCGGAGTGCGGACGGCGCAGCTCGCCCACGGCTGGCACGATCTTTGATCGCACGCGTACACCGCTGACGGTGTGGTTCACCGCGTGCTGGCTGTTTGCCGCCCAGAAGGACGGGATCTCGGCACTGAGCTTGAAGCGCTCGCTTGAGATCGGCTCCTACCAGACCGGGATTATGCCCTTGACACAGGTGCCCATATCAGCTAGAGTCCTTCTTACTGATGGATTTTCCCCCGCGTTTCCTAGCATTCTGGCCTTCTAGCTTCGCCGCTTTCACAACATGCGCGGGGAACAGTCTGCGCATCGCCTCATCGGTCGTCAGCTCGTGCGCCTTCTTCTTGCGTCTAGGCACGGTGGCCTCGTGAACGTCTCGCTAGTTGACCTGATCGACACGTTCGATAACGACGATGCGTGCCGTGATTACCTGGAGCAGCTTCGCTGGCCGAACGGTCCGGTGTGCCCGCGTTGTGAGAGTACGAGCGTGTCTCGGATCGCTGCGCGGCGTCAGTACGACTGCAATTCATGCCGCTACCAATTCTCGGTCACAGCAGGGACGCTGTTCCACGACTCGCACCTGCCGCTGCGCAAGTGGTTTCTCGCCATCTACCTGATCTGCGAGAGCAGGAAGGGGATCAGCGCCAAGCAGCTCGAACGGATGCTCAAGGTCACCTACCGCACCGCCTGGTATCTGTCGCACCGCATCCGTGAAGCGATGGGCGAGGACGAACAACCGCTGCTGAACGGGATCATCGAAGTGGACGAAACGTACATCGGCGGGAAGCGCCGGCACGTCGGGCGCGGCTACATCGGCAATAAGGCGGTCGTCGTGGGCGCGGTCGAGCGCGACGGTGAAGTGCGGCTCAAGGTCGTGCCGAGCAAGGACCGCGCGACACTCGAAGCGTTCATCGCGCAGCACACGCACCCCGACTCCATGATCTTCACGGACGATGCGCCCGTGTATGACTACCTCGCCGAGTCGCGTCACCGTGAGGTCAACCACTCCGCTGAGGAATGGGTCCGCGGCGACGTTCACACCAACACCGTAGAAGGCGTCTGGAGCCTGTTCAAGCGGTCCGTCGTCGGCTCGTATCACAAGGTGTCGATCAAGCATCTCCCCGCCTACCTTGACGAAATGGAGTTCAGGTTCAACGGGCGCGATAACCCGTTCCTGTTCCGCGACACACTCGTGATGCTCCTCGAAGGCGAAGCGATGACGTACAAGGCGCTCACGGCGTAACAAAGCGGAGCTACTCACCGTTCGCAGCTCGGTTGCGCTTGTCCTGGATCTCCGCAAGGCGAAACACACGACGACGCAGCAGGCTTCGCTCGGCAGGCTCCCCTTCATATGCACTGAACCACTCCGGGCCAAGGTTGGCTTCGAGGCGAAAGTGCTCCCGCCACTGAGGCGTGTACTTACCCAGTAGGTCGTAGGCCTGCGGCTCCCACCACTGCACCTTCATGGCTTGCTGAACAGCGGTGAGGTCAGCCGGGGGCGGCGGTCCCGTTGCTAAGACCGCTTGAGGCGCGTTCGGCTGCGGCCAGCCACTCAGAATCGAGTTGCCCACCTGAAGTTGTGCCGCGATCACCTGCGAGGCGGTACGAGGCGCGATCGGCTCGTCCGCATCCGCGAGACGCCCAAACAGCGCCGCGACATCGGCCACGTTGGACGGGTTAGAGATCGCCTCCCGATCCTCGCGGGTTGCGGCACCGAGTTCGATTGCGCGGTCGATCAGTCTGAGCGCTGGCGTTAGCTCCTGTTCGAGATACAGCTTCATCTCCGCGGTCTCCGCGTTGATAGCCCACTTCTCTTTGACGGCAATCACCGCTCGCTTTGGGATCGCTCTCAACTTGTCCGCAAACTCGCGGCAGTCGGCGCGAAGCGCTTCTACGGCTCCATTTTGGGGTGCGCCTAACCGTTCCCGAGGGTGTGCGCGATCGCGTACCGGCGCTACGACGAGCCAGCTGAACACGAACAAGGCCACGAGCGTTAGGGCGAAGACGATCAGGGCGACAACGATCAGATGCCCCGTGTGCACCGGATGCGCCTTCGTCGCTGACCATGAATCGACAAACGCCGTAACGACTGCGACAACCAGTGACAGGGCCAACGCGCCAAAGATCGCCCATAGGTCCACGACAGCCTGTGACGCCATATCGCGGTGATGGGCAGCCACGAGGCACACCGCGCGCCAAGTGGCCGCCGGACCCTTGTCGGGGCCGCGGAGCGATCGCTGCGTCTTAGACATCGAGGCTCGTCACGATCACACGCATCCGCCACGGTGAGCAAGTCCGCACCGCACGCTGGGGAAGTCTGAGAAGCGGGGTTGGCTAGTCGAGATGATGCGGAGTGTAGCGCATCACCCTGCGTGAAGGGCATAACCCCGGACCAGACCGCATGGGCAATGCTGCACCGCTTGCGCTCGGTGCTCGTCAGGCCGGGTCGAGAGCGCCTCGTCGGGAGGGTGGAAGTCGACGAGACGTTCATCGGCAGCGACGAGCCGGGCCGGATCGGCCGACCGGGCCCGCAGAGCAACAAAACGCTCGTGGGAGTCGCTGTCGAGCGGATCGAGCCCAAAGGCTTCGGCCGCTGCCGGATGGCGGTGCTCGCCGACGCGTCCGCGAACTCGCTGCGAGCGTTCCTTACTGACAACGTCGAGCCCGGCGCGACAGTCATCACCGACGGCTGGGGCCCCTACCTGCCGGCAACCAAGGATCTCTATGCCCACGAACGTCTATCCGGAGCGGCAGGCCGCCAGGCGTCCAAGCTGCTCCCTGGCGTACACAAGGTCTCCTCGCTAGCCAAGCGATGGCTCCTCGGCACCCACCAAGGAGCCGTCGACGAGGCACACCTACCCAGCTACCTCGACGAATTCGTGTTCCGCTTCAACCGCCGCCGCTCCCGCAGCCGCGGACTCGTCTTCTACCGCGTGCTCGAGCTCGCCGCCAGCCATGACCCGGTGCGCTACCGAGATCTCATCGCCAATCCCCGACCAGGAACCGGGCAAACCGTGGCACCAGGCACCCGCGGGCACCCCGCCAGCATCGAGCGCCCTCCAGCAAACCGACCCTGGCGAAACTGAACCCGCCCAGCTCCGCTCAGATGGATACCCCATATATAGATTATCGAGCATGAAATGGTTGTGACGGGAGGGCCTGGTGGTTCGGTCCGGCGGCTTTTCTAGCGTGCGCGCACCGAAACAGGGGCTTCTCTGGGAGAGCGCAGGTATGGGTAGGCCGCAATTTGCTCGATGGGCCGTGAGCCCGACATTATCGATGGCCGCCTCTGCGACTGGTTCGGCTGTGCTGCGAGCACGTATCCGTCTGTGTCGTTCTGCCCGCCTGGGCGCAGATTGCTCACGCAACAAACACCAAACATCGATTTCGAGGAAATGAGGCCACTACCCCTGATATGGAGGGCGTTTTGTCAAGTGAGTGTCGGCGAGCTGTCGTGGTCGGCGTGTTTGGGTGTGTGGTCGGCTGGGCTGGTGGCGGTCCGGCGGGCTGTGCGCGACGCGCGGTCAGACTGA
>Ga0187860_1000311_pt1 | contig 48080 bp, 40 predicted proteins | sample June2016WEW_10_4_FD_132981 | JGI IMG/M metagenome (GOLD analysis project Ga0187860, IMG submission 132981) | Peatland microbial communities from SPRUCE experiment site at the Marcell Experimental Forest, Minnesota, USA - June2016WEW_10_40 | ecosystem: Environmental > Terrestrial > Soil >...
CGCGAGCAGTCCGAAAAGTCAGGTCAAGACTGTTGGGCTGCTCGCAGCGAAGCATCCCGGGCCTTAGTGCGGTTTTACTGGAATGTTTCGGCGGCGCTCGTTTTATCAACCCACGCCCGACGACGCCACTCGCACTACCAATTCGAGCGGCCATCCCAAGAGAGGTTTTCCCAGGGCGAAGCCCGCATCTTACCAACGGGAAGTTTGAAACCTCGTGAGGTTTCAATGAATTAAAGGTTTTGCGTTCCTCGACAACTCCCCCGTTCCCTCTAAGTTCCATCGGCGCACCGCCCGCTCCCCCATAATCTGGACGCGGGCAAGTCGCGCTTATACGCTCTGGGGGCGTATCGCGCCCGGCATAAATCTCGAATGGGCGCCTCGGTAAACGAAAGTTACAACCATGAAGATTCCAGTTGCAGTGGTAGGAGCCACCGGCATCGCAGGCCAGCAGGTGCTGGCCGCGCTTGACGGCCATCCGTATTTCGAAATCGCCGCGTTGGCGGCCTCCGAACGCTCGGCTCGCAAAAGTTTCGAGGACGCGATCACCGACGCGGACAGCGGGATGCGCCGCTGGTACGTCGATGGCGGAGAGCCGCCGCGCGCCGCGCTCGCACTCGAAGTCCAGGACGCCCGCTCGCTGCGCCTTGACGGCATCCGGCTGGTGTTCGCCGCGGTCGAATCCGAGGCGGCGCGCGAACTCGAACCGCTCTACGCCCGGCACGTGCCGACGATCAGCACCGCGCGGCCCTATCGGATGGAGCCTGACGTGCCGCTGCTGATCCCCGGCGTCAATCTCGATCACATCGCGATCGTCAGCGAGCAGCAGCGCCGGCGCGGATGGAAAGGCTATATCGCGACGCTGCCCAACTGCACTGCGACCGGCCTGGCCGTTACCCTGAAAGCCCTCGACCAGCGCTTCGGCATCGACGCCGCAATCGTCACCACGATGCAGGGGATTTCGGGCGCCGGACGCGACCTGCCCGCGCTCGATATCGTCGAGAACATCATCCCGTACATTCCGCGCGAGGAAGAGCGCGTGCGCATCGAGACCTGCAAGATTCTCGGGCGCATCGGCGAAGGCGCAATCGCGGAATTGCCGCTCAGGGTCAGCGCGACCTGCACGCGGGCGTCGGTGCTGTCGGGTCATACCGAGGCGGTGTCGGTCGGGTTGAAGCGGGCGGCCTCGGTCGAGGAAGTGATCGCAGCTATGGAAGAATTCGGCCGCGAGTTCACCGGCATGAACCTGCCGACGTCGCCGAAAAAAATGATCACGGTGCATCGCAATCCGATGCGTCCGCAGCCGCGGCTCGATCGCGACGCCGATCGCGGCATGACGACTTCGGTCGGGCGCGTGCGGGTCGATGAGGTCCTGCCCAACGGTATCAAGTACCTGCTGGTCAGCCACAACGCCGCGATGGGGGCCGGGCGCGGCGCCGTCCTGCTCGCGGAGTATCTCAAGCAGACCGGCCACGTCAGCTAGCAACGCGCAGCTCGCCGCGCCCGGTGAGAGCGCGCCGTCAGGGTCGCGGCGGTGGCGGTCGCCAGCGCGATGAAGTCGGCGAGATGGATCACGCGGGTCTTCGCGCCGCGCCGCCGCAACTCGGCGGCGATTTGCAACTCGCATCCCGGATTTCCCAGGACTACATAATCGGCGCCGGTAACGTCGATATTGTCGGCCTTGCGCCGCACGAGTGCGCCGGCCATCGCGGGTTCGGTAAGGTTGTAGCTGCCCGCCGAACCGCAACACAGGTCCGCTTCGGCAAGCTCGATCAGCTCGACGCCGGGAATTGAGCGAATCAATTCGCGCGGGGCCTCGCGCACACCCAATCCATGCGCCAGATGACACGAGTCGTGATAGGTGACGCGCGCGCGGAACTCATTTGTGAATCGATGGCCGCGCGCGATCATCAGTGAACTCAGATCCGCGACGCGCGCCGAAACCTCGCGCGCATCGTCGGCAAATTCCGGATCGTCCTTGAGCAGGTCCCCGTAGGCGGCGAAGACCGCCGCGCATCCCGACGCTGCCGAGATGATGTTGTCGGCCTCGCACCGCATGAATTCGCGCACGTTCGTACGCGCAAAATCGCGCGCGCGCTCGACGTTGCCGTTGTGCAGATCCAACGCCCCGCAACAGACCGTGCGCCCGAGCTTCGCGACGCGATAACCCGCCGCCGCGAGCGCGCGTTCGCTGTTCCAGTTTTCAGAGTCGGTCAGCACCTGCGCGACGCATCCGTGATGCACGACGGCGCAGGGTGCGTCGGCCGCCACACCGCTCTTCGCCCGCGTCATTTGGGGGGCGTTGTCGTCACCGCGCACCTCGACGCGCAGATCGCGCTGCGGCAGCAGATCGAGCCAATCGCGCAATGGGCCGGGCGCGAGCTTTCGCAGCAGCGGCCGCAGTCCCATCCGATCGGCGATCCGCAGCGGCGCGAGCATCACTCGCAGCCGCGTCGGGTAGGGAAAGATCGAGTTGATCGCCCAATTGCGCAGGCGCTCGCCCAGGCCGCGCCGGTAATTGCGTTCGACGTACACGCGCGCCTGCTCGATCAATTTCCCGTAATGCACTCCGGACGGACACGCAGTCTCGCAGCCGCGGCATTCGAGGCAGAGGTCGAGATGGCGCACGGCGTCGGCGTCGAGTTCGAGCGTGCCCTCGGCGAGCGCCTTCATCAGATAGATACGCCCACGCGGCGAATCCATCTCGGCGCGGGTGAGTACGTAGGTCGGGCATGCCTCCAGGCAGAGTCCGCAATGGACGCAATCGAGCAGGAGATCGTAATTCACGACGTCGCGCAGCGGACGCGCGGGCGTCGGCGCGATCGCATTCGGCAGCGCAGTGAGAGTTCGATCCGGTGTCGCGCCGCCGGTTGCTGGATCTATTTTCGCCGTCGTAGCCATCGCGGAAAAGTCACATTCCTCCGACGAAGCATCCGGGATTAAAAATGCCGCGCGGGTCGAAGGTCGATTTGAGCCGGCGCATCAGTGCGAGCGCGGAGCCGGGCGGATCGTCGAAGAATCTCACATCGCCATGAAAATCGTCATTGACGCGCAGCACGCGCAGATTACCGCGCGCGCCGTGCGCGATTTCGCGCCAGCCCGCAAGCGTTCGCTGGAGGTCGTCGGCATGGGACGCATCACGAATGAAGATTTGCGCGACGCCGCATCCCGCATGGGCGCGAAACTCCGCGCCGCATCGCATCAGGCACGATGCGAGTTCGGCGGGCGCAACCGCAATTTGCGCGACCATCGCGGCGTCGGCCGCATCGTAATCGCGCAGGCGCTCGAATGCGGCGGCCGCTTCGTCATCCGCGAGTACTGCGGTCGCAGGGCCGAGGATCGCGGTCGCCCGCGTGAGTAAATATGCGACTTCCTCCGCGCCCCCGGCGACGCCCGCGAAGACGCACGGTTGGGCCGGGTAACCGAGGGCCTCCGCCACCGCGGCGCTGACGACCTCCAGATGAATCAGCGGGGCCGCATCGTGGAGCGCGGTCGCCGCGGCCAAAGCCGTTTGCGGATCGGGAAATTGCGCAATCGCGACGGTGTAGCGCTCAGGGATCGGACGCACCTTGAAGGTGGTCTCGGTGATAATGCCGAGGGTGCCGAATGATCCGACCATCACTTTCATCAAATCATAGCCGGCGACATTTTTGACCACCTGGCCGCCGCCGTGGACGAGGCGCGCGTCGTGGCCGACGAAGCGCACGCCGATCAGCAGGTCGCGCACGGTGCCTTCCGAGAGGCGGATGGGACCAGCCTGCGTTGCAGCGATCAACGCGCCCAGCGTAGTGCGATCGGGATGCGGCGGATCGGCGGGAAGCCGTTGCCCGCGCGTCACGGCAAGGCTGTTCAGCGCAGCGAGTGTGAGTCCGGCCTCTGCGATGACGGTCATGTCGTCGGGTTCGTAGGCGATGACGCGATTGATCCGCGCGAGTGAAATTCCCAGAGCGACCGGCGCGGGACGAATCTGCGCGAGCGTACGTGCGGCGCCCATCGGCGCGAGCGTAATCGCGTCGGCCTCGCATTTGCGGACCAGCTCGGCGACCTCGAGCGCATCGCGCGGCTCGGCGATGATCGATGCGGCGGGCGCCTCGGAGGCCGACGGCGCGCGCACGTGGACGTCGCCGACGATCGCACCAAGTTCGCGCGCGAGTGCGGAAGGATTACATTCGCTCATCGATAGCGGCGAGTCAGAGCGCCACCTGCCGGCGCGGCGCCGTCACTTCGACGCAGGAGCCGGGCACCGGGATGATCTTGTTGGGGTTGGCGCGCTGATCGGGATCGAAGACGCGGCGCAATTCGCTCATCACGAGCAGATCTTCGGGCGAAAATATCAGCGGCATCTCGGCCATCTTCTCGACCCCGATACCGTGCTCGCCGGTCAGGCTGCCGCCCATTTCGACGCACGCCTTCAGGATGTCGCGGCCGGCTTCGATCGCGCGCTGGGTCTCGTCGGCGTCGCGTTCATCGTAGAGCACGATCGGATGGATATTGCCGTCGCCGGCGTGAAACACGTTGCCGATGCGGATGTTGTGGCGATGGCTGATCGCGATAATCGCGCGCAGGATATCGGGCAATCGCGTGCGGGGAACCACGCCGTCCTGGGTGGCGTAATTCGGCGCGAGGCGGCCGACCGCGCCAAACGCCCGTTTGCGCGCCTTCCACAGCGTCGCGCGTTCGGCTTCGTCGCGCGCGAGGCGAACTTCGTTGGCACCGGCGGCGCGCACCAGTTCCGAAACATTTTGCGCGTGGCCGTCGATGCCGGCCGCGATGCCGTCGAGTTCGATAATCAGCACGGCACCGGCGTCTTCGGGCAAGCCGGCGTGGAACGCGGCCTCCACCGCGCGGATGATCATCTGATCCATCATCTCGATTGCGCCGGGGATGATTCCCGCGGCGATGATTGCGGATACGGCCCGCGTAGCGTTCTCGATATCGGCGAAGACCGCGAGCAGCGTGCGATACGCGGCGGGTGCGCGTGTGAGTTTGAGCGTCGCGCGCGTGACGATGCCGGTCGTGCCTTCGGAGCCGACGATCGCGCCGACCAGGTCATAGCCGCAACGCTCTTCGGCCGGGCCGCCGAGTTCGACGATCTCGCCGTCGGGCAGAACGATTTCGATTCCGAGCACGTGATTGGTGGTGACGCCGTACTTGAGCGTATGCGGTCCGCCGGAATTTTCGGCGACGTTGCCGCCGATCGTGCAGGCGACCTGCGACGACGGATCCGGCGCGTACATCAGTCCGCGCGCCTTGACCGCGTTGGTGACGTGCAGGTTGACGACGCCGCTTTCGACCTCGATACGGCGGCTGGCGTAGTCGATTTGCAGGATGCGGTTCATGCGCGAAGTGCAGATCATCACGGGTGCGCCGAGCGGCAGGCATCCGCCGGAGAGTCCGGTGCCCGCGCCGCGCGGCACGAAGGCGATGCCGCGGCGATGGAGCACTTTGAGGATAGCGCTGACTTCAGCGGTGGTGCGCGGCCGCAGCAGAATCTCGGGCGCGCATTTTTCGAGCGTCCAGCCGTCGCATTCGTAAACCTTGAGTTCGGTGGGGCGCAAAATCATGCCGTCGTCGCCGACCATCTCGCGCAATTCGGCGATAAGGCGCGCGTCGATGACGGATCGGCGCGTATCGATCATCGATTGGGCGGTCATTTCCACGGCGCGAAGTGTAGCACGGACCGCACGCTTTGCGTGCGCGCCGCCGCTGGCCGGCGAGCATACGGAGGGGGTGCTAAAAGCGCACGGTTTCACCCGTGACGAAATCGCGCAGGTGCGGGAGGTCAAGGCGATCAAGCAGGGCGACGGAGGGCCGGGTCATTGGTGTAGGGCGCCGGATTTCCGGCCTGGTGAAAGTGGTTTGGTTTTGAGCTCGAGGCATAGGAATGGCGAAGATGTTTCACGTGAAACATTTTCGCCCGCTATTTGCGGAGAAGAACTTCATCCCTTTTGGGGGAAATTCTTCTCCCTTAAGGCGATGATGCGGTGAAATCCTTCACCCTTGCGCGGAGGGTGGCGTGGAGGACGCCCGCATCGATTCGTGAAAGTCGGGGATAAGTACGGGGATACTGAAACCTCATCGAGGTTTCACGGCATTCCATGCCGACGGTGGGCTATGCTCGCGTTGCTCGATTGTCGGCAGGGACGCGCGGGCTGCGCCCTGGAAAAGCTCGCCATGGATTGAGGCTCGCATGGCTCGGGTGGGCGGAAAAGTCAGGCGGGAAATTCGAACGACGGCCGTTGGCCCATTGCGTCATCCTGAGCGGCGGCTGCCGAAGCGAAGGATCTCGCGCGGTCCTCCGCGCGTAAGGCAATTATATTAGGCCACTTTCGTTGCTTCCATCTTGTCATAAAGCAAAGGTAAATCAGCCGATTTAATCCGAAACTGGCTGCGCCGTTTGGATTTAGGATGATCGGTCGAAAAATCTTCCAACTTGATGCCGGGATCGTAATAGACCTTGCCTCAGACATGGCCCGCAAGAAATGCAAGAAATCCGTGCCCTCCCCGAGCCGCACAGTCGGGCCGTAACGGTACAAATTTTTGGCTTTTTCGTGCATCGATGGCACGTAGGCCGCGAGAGGGTGTTTTCTAGTCCAGTGGGCCATGAGATCAGTAAATTTCCAGGTTGCCGCTTCTTCTCCGCTCGCATGCACAAGGGCGACACGGCCACTTCCGTCAGTAATTTTATCCACTGAAGCGTCGTAACCGATCAGCGTGAGCGTGAAGCCGGTTAGCGCCTGCACTTTGCCGACAACGTGTATCCCTCCGACGTTAAGCCGGTCGGCCTTCCCGGCCTTTATTGCGAGTCCTCTTGCAATTCCCAGTCGCCGTAATATGCGGCAGGTCCGGGCGTCGGCCCTTGCAGGATGTATCGCGCGCGGACGTGAATCAGGTTGCGCTCGCGGCGCAGCTCCAGAGCGTCAGCGTCGAACCAGTCCCAGCCAGTCAGCCTTTGTGCCGCCTCTGCGCTCGCCTTGTCCTTGAAGTGCGCGACAAACGTCGCGTAGTAAGTGACGTGCAGCGCCGCGATACCTTCGATACATGGCCCGTTGAAGCCCCAGTCGGTCAGTTTCTCATCCGGCGTCTTCCGGCCATGTAGTAGCTGGAGTTTCATAATGCTACATCGCTCCATAAGAAAGGCACGTTTTCGGACGGGTCGCGCGACTTCCTGCGGGGTTGGCGCTGCTTTCGCAAAGTTTCAGTTGCACGGTTTGCCGAGGCAAGCCGGAAGCAAAGTTAGTGTCAAAGATCATGAGGGATGCGGTTACCACGCTTATAATTGACGATTCTCACATGCACGATGGAGATACTGCCACTTCGGTAAGTGATTTTATCCGCTGACGCGTCGTATCCGCGGGCGGCAAAACAGAAAACAGAGTCTTGGCGAAGCCGGGAAATGACCAACCCCGCAGGCTCCGTTGCGATCCATGACTATCAATCACTGAAGACGTGCTCCCGATGATACGCCAGAGCTTCAGGATCGGGGGCAAAGCGCTTGGGAAGACGCAATTTTCGTCCGTCAAGATCCAATAGCACGTGGCGATGTAATGGCGACGCGTCGGCGTTCCGCAATCGCCGCGACACCACGACGCGCAAGGACGTGTCAAACGTAATCAGTCCTCGATCAAAGGTACGATCATAAAGGACGTTCAGCGCGATACCGTTGCGTGGATCGGCGCGTCGCTCGACATCCACTTTCCAAGGGATAATGTGACTGGCGTTCAAAAGGTCGGGAACGGCGATCTCCGAGAGGGCGCACCGGTTTTCATAGCTAATCAGCACCGCGTCGCGAAAAAATGCCTGCACTCGCCGCGTACGGACAATTCGCCAAACTTCAGAAGGCCCTTCCGGCGGTTCGAGTTCCGTTTCCAGCGGCGGGGCATCTTGCCCCGTAACCGCCGCGTAGGCTGCTTCCGCTTCGGACGCGACTTCCTCAGGGTTGCGCTGGAAACGCTCCCACAGCCCCCGATCGGCTTGGCTGACATTCCCCAGAGCCTTGATGTCTCGCGCTCTTTGCACCGGGTCGAGACTCGCGAAGTTGCATGCCTTCATCGCAAGCGCTGATGGCGTGCGGCCGAGCCTTCCCGAAAGTTCAACGATCTCAGGGTTGCGTTGGTGCAGTCTGCCGAATGGCGTTCGGCAGTAAAGCCGAAATGCGACGAGCAATTCTTCGGGGGACCAGTGAACCCGACCAGGCATGCGCGCCATGATGCGCCCCGAGGTCGCAGACACTCAAGCGCCCCGCCAACTGATCCCTAATTGCAGACGAGAACAGCGGCTTTTCAAACAATACCTTGGTTCACGCGCGCGACGGCTTAAGGATAGCGACGCCGTCGTTCGAGGGATCGCAGCATCATCCAGCCTGTCATTTGCTGCGCTCGATACCCTTGGATGCGGCGGAGGTGCCGTCGGGGCCGATTTTCTCGCGGAGGGCGTCGAGATGGGCAATCCATTCGGCGTCGTGGCCGGGTTCATCTTCGGGGCCGTATTTACCTTGCCGCAGCGCCAGGGATTTCGATTCGAGCGCGTAATAAATTTCCGACCAATCTTCCCGTGTTAGACTAATCATGTACCCTCACCCGCGCACGCAGAGCGTGCTTGCCCTCTCCCTGGACAAGGAGAGGGTTTGGAGATTCGCCGTCGCGTTACATTATTATTGATCAAAATCAGGGGCCACGCGCGGCTTGGTCAAAAGTATCGGCGGGGTGGGGTCGCCGTGGGTCCATCCGTAATCAGCGGCGAAATCGGACGGAACGGCGAGGGCGAGGGCGGGGGTTCACATTGGGCGGGAAGCGTTCATAATGTGGCGCTGAAATAACTGCCAGCGATAAACGCGGTAACCAAGCTAATCGTTGGTGCCAGCGATAAGCGCGGCGGACAGAGATAATCGATGGCCCCAGCAATGAGCGCGGAGACCAAGCTAATCGTGGGCCCGGCGGTGCTCGTTCAGAAAGATGGATGACACCTCTGCCAGGTGGAATCCATGGGGATTGGCAGCACGGACGGAATCGACGCGGACTGGGAGCAAGAAGGGAGCGAGGTGAGGGCGATGGCCGAGAATGCGAACGCAATAAATGCCGAGCCGGCGAAATCGTTTCCGGAACTGCAACCAGCCACCCGCGTGTTGCTCGGACCCGGGCCGTCCAACATCAATTCGCGCGTGATGCGCGCGATGGCGGCGCCCGTCGTCGGCCATCTCGACCCCGACTTCGTGCGCGTGATGGAGGATATCAAGAAGCTCCTGCGCCTCGTTTTCCGCACGGCCAACGAAATTACTTTCCCGGTCTCCGGGACCGGCTCGGCCGGGATGGAAACCGCCCTGATGAATCTGCTCGAAGAGGGCGACGAAGCCGTGATCGGGGTCAACGGCGTCTTCGGCGAGCGCATGGCCGACGCGGCCGGACGGCTGGGCGCGCGGGTTCATCGGGTAGAAGCCGAATGGGGCCGCGTGATCGAGCCGGAGCGAATCGAAGCCGCGCTGAAAGCGGCAAACAAGCCCAAGCTGCTCGGAATCGTCCATGCCGAGACGTCAACGGGCGCATTGCAGCCGGTCGAGGGGCTGGGCGCGATGGCTCATCGGTATGGCGCGCTGATGCTGCTCGACGCGGTGACCTCGCTCGCGTGCGTGCCGGTAGAAATCGACGGCTGGGAAGTGGACGCCTGCTATAGCTGCACGCAAAAGGGACTGAGCGCGCCGCCGGGACTGTCGCCGGTTACATTCAGCGAGCGTGCGCTGGCGGTGGTGCGCGGGCGCAAGAGCAAATGCCGATCGTGGTATTTCGACCTCGCGATGATCGAAAAGTATTGGGGCGCCGAGCGCGTGTACCATCATACGGCGCCGATCACGATGAACTATGCGCTGTACGAGGCGTTGCGAATCGTGAACGAGGAAGGGCTCGAAGGGCGCTGGCGACGGCATCGCGAGAACGCCGCGGCGCTGCAGGCGGGGCTGGGCGCGCTGGGGCTCGCGCCGGCGGCGCAGGAGGGCTATCGGCTGCCGCAGCTCGCGGTGGTGAAGATACCGGCCGGAATCGATGACGCGCAGGTGCGCGGCGAACTGCTGCGCAACTTCAATATCGAAATCGCGGGCGGGCTCGGTCCGTTCAAGGGCAAGGTCTGGCGGATCGGCACGCTCGGCGAGTCGTCGCGGCGCGAGCACGTGACGCTGGTGCTGGGCGCGCTCGAAACGATACTCGCGTCCATGGGCATCGAGGTCGCGCGGGGCGCCGCGCTCGCGGCCGCGGATCGCGCGTACCGGGAATTTGCGAGCGCGTGACGGAGAAGGGGAGCGTTGTTGAGGAACCCAAAACTTATAGTTTTCAGGAAACTGAAACCTCGTGGAGGTTTCAGACTTCCCGTTTGTAAGATGCGGGCTGCGCCCTGGGAAAACCCTTCGTGATGGATAGACGCTCGCGATGCTCGGGTGAACGGCAGGCACGCGTTGATTAAACGAGCGCCGCCGTAACACTTCAGTAAAACCGCACGAGATCCCGCACTTCGTTCAGGATGACGGAAACTTCTCAACGATGCTTAATGAGCGTCATTTGGAGTTAGCTACGAATCCGGCAAGAACGAGTTTCGGTTCCTCGCTGCAAGCTCAACCTTCTCTCCCCGCGTTTCCCAACCACTGCGCCGAATCGAGCATCGCGAGCGTCCATCCAGATCGACGAGCCGGTCTCTTCCCAATGGGAAGTTTGAAACCTCGTGAGGTTTCAGAAAGAAACCAAAAGTTTTGAGTTCCTCGACCACTTAATTACGCGCGAGGAGGGAATCGGGCGTTAGAACGGCTTGACCAGGACCAGCACGAGGATCAGCAGCAGCAGCAGGCTGACGATGCCGTGGATCATGCTGAACTCGCGACGGGTGGCGCTGCCGGGATCGTTCTCGAGCGCGATCACGCGCCGATAGAACTTGACGTGGAAGAACAGGAGCACGAGGACGAGCGCGATCTTCGCATGCATCCAGCCGTGCCTCATCACGCTCGGATCGAGCAGCACTAAGAAGACGCCGAAGACCACGGCGACGATCGCGCCGATGTTCGAGCTCACATGAAAGAGCCGCCGTGCGATGACGATCACGCGCTCGCGCGCGGCGCCGACCTCGTCGGGCACCAGCGCCATCATCGAGCTGATGACGAGCAGGCTGCCGATCCACAGGATCACGCCGAAGAGATGGAACACGAGCACCCAGTTATACGTGATGGTCTCCCCTGTTAGCGCTCAGGTTGAGCCGGCGTCGCCGCGGGTCATCGCGAGGGCGCACAACGCGACGAGGCCGCCGCCCACGTAGGCCGCTGCGGGTCCGAAGGTTTGATAGGCGAGGCCGGCGGCGATGGGGCCGCAGATGCGCGCGAGCGACTGCGCCGATTGATTGATGCCGAGGACTTCGCCCTGCAGGCGGCGCTCGGTGCGCCTGGAGATGAGGCTCGCGATCGACGGACTGGCGAAGCCGTAACCGATCGCGACCAGGGCGAGGGCGACGAAGAGCATCGCATGCGAGGAGAGGCTCGCCATCGGGGCGAGGCCGATCGCGAGCGCGATCATCCCGGCGCGAATCAAGGTCAGTTCGCCGGTGCGTTTGACGATCTTGCCGAGCAGATAGCCCTGCACCAGCGCCTGGATCAGACCCGCGTACGCGAGCAATCCGCCGACGCCGGAGGGTCCGTAACCGTAGATGGCAGGCACCATGATCGCGAAGGTCGCCTCCAATGCGGCGATGGCGAAGGTCGCGAGAAAAGCGATGGTGAAGAGGCCGGTCAGGCGATGGCCGAGCAATTGGCGCGGCAGCGTCCTCAGCGGCTGCGCGAGATGCGCGAGCTGGAAACGGGCGTCGGGATCGGGCTGATGCGATTCCGGCAGTCGCATCGCGGCGAAGATCAGGTTGCCGAAGGTCAACGCGGCGGCGAAAAAAACCGGCGTGCGCAAACTCGCGTGGCCGAGCAGGCCGCCGATCGCGGGACCGAGGACGAAGCCGAGGCCAAAGGCGGCGCCAATCATGCCCATGCCGTGCGCGCGGTTCGATTCGTCGGTGGTGTCGGCGACGTAGGCCTGCGCGGTCGAGACGGTGGCGGCGCAGGCGCCGTGGATCGCGCGGGAAAACAGCAGCCATGCGAACGAGGTCGCAAAGCCGTAAATCATATAGCCGGCGGCGGATCCGAGCAGGCCCAGCATGATTATCGGACGGCGGCCGACGTGATCGGAAATCCGTCCGAGCACCGGCGCGCAGAGGAATTGCATCAGCGAATAGACCGAAAGCACCAGGCCGATGCCGAGCGCGCCGACATGCATCCGTTCGGCATACAGCGGCAGGAACGGGATCACGATGCCGAAGCCGAGCAGGTCGATGAAGACCGTCAGGAAGAGCACGATCAGCGCGGCCCGGCGCTTTTCCGTGGACGGCGCGGCGGTCAGGGGTTCAACATTCGGCATTGATTTGAATCGCGCGTTGAAACAAATCTTAAGCGGGCGTCGCAGTCAAGCTCACGAGCACGCGACGCGCGGCGGCGCAGGTTATTTCAACGGGAGAGTACATCGGGATGGCATCTTCATTTGAATCGGAACTGAAACGCAAGACGGTGGGTGCCGATGAGGCTGCGGCGCGGGTGAAGTCGGGCGACTGGATCGATTACGGCTTCGGCGTCGGGCAACCAGATGTGTTCGATCGCGCGCTCGCCGTGCGCATCGCGAAACTCGAAGGCGTACAGATTCGCGGCACGCTCGCGCTCAGACCGCGCGCCGTGATCGAAGCCGATCCCGAAGCCCGTCATGCGCGCTACTACTCCTGGTATTTCTCGGGTCTCGAACGCAAGCTGCACGACCGCGATCTGTGCAGTCATATCCCGATGAATTTCGGCGAGACGCCCGACTACTACCGGCGCTTCGTTGAGGTGGACACCGCGATCGTCAAAACCGCGCCGATGGACGAGCACGGCTTCTTCAACTTCGGCGGATCGGTTTCGTATCTGAAGGCGCTCACCGAAAAAGCGCGCACGGTGATCGTCGAGACCGACGCGGCCATGCCCTATGTCTTCGGCGTCGAGAATGGCGTGCATCTCGGCGACGTTGATTTTGTGATCGATGCCGGCACGGGAACGCTGCCGGAGTTGAAGAATCCGCCGGCGGGGCCGATCGAGCGCAAGATTGCGCAGATCATCGCGGCCGAGATCGAGGATGGCGCATGCCTGCAGATTGGCATCGGCGCGATGCCCAACGCGGTCTGCGAACTGCTGCTCGATTCGCCGATCAAGGACCTGGGCGTGCATACCGAGATGTTCGTGGACTCGCTGATGAAGCTCTACCAGGCGGGCAAGGTAAGCGGTGCGCACAAGGCGCTCGATCGCTACCAGATGGCGTATTGCTTCGCCGCGGGATCGGCCGAGCTGTACGCATTTCTCGATCGCAATGCGGCGTGCTTCGCGGGACCGGTGGACTACACCAACCTGCCGCATCGGATCATGCAGAACGATCGCGTGGTCGCGATTTGCAACGCTGCGCAGATCGATCTCAGCGGGCAGGCCTGCGCCGAATCGGCCGGCGTGCGCCAGATCAGCGGCACCGGCGGTCAGCTTCAATTCATGCGCGGCGCGTACGCCTCGCGCGGCGGCAAGGCGTTTCTGTGCATGTCGTCAACATACGAGCGCGAGGGCCGGCGCGAAAGCCGCATCGTCGCGCGCATCGCGGAGTCCAATATCGTCACTACTCCGCGCACCGACGTGATGTATGTGGTCACCGAGTACGGCCTCGCGAACCTCAAAGGGAAGTCGGTGCCGGAGCGGGTGCGCGCGCTGATCGGTCTGGCGCATCCGGATTTTCGCGACGCGCTCGAGCGCACGGCGCGCGAGTATCGCATGATCCCGCGCCGGGCCTTTTAGTGCAGCAACAAAATGACGGATAACTCTACTTATCGATCGGAGGCGCGGCCATCGTGCGGGAAGCGATAGATCAGTTCGTCGGCGCGGGCGTAGCCGAGTTCGCGGCGAATCAGGCGCTGCAGATAGGCGTCGTCGGATTGCAGGCGCTGGGTGCGCGCGGCGAGTCCGGCGTTTTCCGCGATCAGGCGGTCGCGCGACGCCTCCAATTGGGTCCGATGCCGGCGCAACAGGGCGAGGTCGCGCGGGCCCATCGGGGCGACGATGCAGCTTACGACCAGCAGCGCGAAGACGGCTCCCAGGATTAGATTGAGCCATGCCCGGCGCATGAACAAACTTAGCTTCGCCATCGGTTCGATCGTAAGACATGGACTATTCGCAATTCAAGAGTGCTTATGCTTGAACGACATTCTAAACCCGGAAAGCTTTGAGTCTGTCGCAAGAACTTCGAGTTTAAAATTTCTTTATAAAGATGGGGCGCAGCTATTGATTAGCGCATAACGTGTTTCTATAATGCCTTCCAGTTGATGAGCACAGAAGCAAATAAGTTTTGCGCTCGTCCAGCAGCAGCGACCGCAGAGGAGGACACCTTATGCCGATGAAGAAGAAGCCCGGTACGAAAGCAGCCAAATCCAAACCAAAGCTGAAGAGCACCATGGCAAAGAAAAAGGCCACCAAGAAGCCCGTCAAAAAGAAGTAACCAACGAATTTACCCTCCGGGCCGCATTGCCCGGAGGCTCAAAACCGATGCCGGGCTTGCTGCTGCGATGAGCCGGGGCTCAATGCCTCGTGAAACGGAAAGGGCCCCCTTGAAAGAGGGGGCTCTTTCTTTTTGTTGGCTGCGCGCGGCGATGAGGTAGGCTGGAATCGCGCCGGCAGCAAAAGGGGAGTGCGCTTGCGCAAGGGGCGCGCGCAGTTAGCTGTACAGAATGGATATCGCGATCGGACGTTTCACCGCGCAGATCGAGCGCCCGAGGGCGCTCAAATTCGCCTTGCCGATCGTGCTGGTGCCGGAGATGTTCACCACGCGAATGCATCAGGCGACGCTGATCGGATATCTGGCAAACAGCGGGTGGCAGGTGTACGCGCCGGATTTTCGCGCGGCCGCTGGCCGCGGCGAGACGCCGGCGATCGGCCGGCTGGATTTTGGCGGATTGTCGGCGCTGGTGGGCGAGGCGATTGCAGCGCTGGAGCGCGACGTGATCGTGATGGGCCACGGGATCGGCGGCTTGACGGCGCTCGCGATTGCGGAGCGTCCACGCGTGCGGGCCGCGATTGCGCTGGCACCCGCGCTGCCGCGATTTCCCACGCCCCTGCTGCTGCGCCCGGCGACGCTCTTCGCGTTGCTGCGCCGCGCAGCGCTCAAGCCTCCGCGCGGTAAACGGCTGAGCGAGTTTCTGGCCGATGCCGAGAGCTTTCAACGCCCGGGACTGATCAAGGGGCTGGTGGCGGACGCGGGACGGAGCGCGCTGGAGACGGCGCGCGGCCGCGTACGAATCCCGCGCTTTACCGAGGCGGCGCCGCGTCTGATCGTAGTGGGCGATTCCGACCCGTTTGCGCCGCTGCCGCAGGTGAGGATTTTCGCGGGCGAGATCGGCGCGCGCCTGGTGACGCTGGCCGGCCGCGGTCATTGGATAATCGGCGCACGCGCAGTCGATCGCGTGGTCAGCGAAGCCGAGCGCTTCCTGCTGCGCACACTCGACCCTGAACTGCTGCTGGCCTAGTGAGCGGGCGATCATCCGCACTCGGTGACGTAGTGCGGTGCTGCTCGCGGTCAGCGCGCATGAGGGCGGCCGGCCGCGGTCACCCGGAGTAATGCGCCGATAATCGATTCGCAGCAATTCGCGGCTTGACCTGTGCCGCGCACCGCACTTATCGTCACAGTATTATGAAAATTTACGATTTCCCTATGGCCCCCAATCCGCGACGAGTGCGAATCTTTCTCGCCGAAAAGAATATCGAGATGGCTTATATCCATGTCGATATTTTCAAGGGTGAGAACCGGACGGTCGAGTTCATCGAAAAGAATCCGATGGGCGGGCTGCCGGTGCTCGAGTTCGACGATGGCACCTACCTGACCGAGTCGGTGGCAATCTGCCGCTACTTCGAAGGGATTCAGCCCGAGCCTCCGCTGATGGGCGTGGGTCCGCGCGATATCGCCTTTGTCGAGATGTGGAACCGTCGCATGGAGCTTGAGATATTCGCTCCGATCGTGAACGTTATCCAGCATACCCATCCGGCGTTCATAACCCGGATCAAGCAGATTCCGGAGTTCGCGGAAGTGCGCCGCGATTATGGATTGCAGCGGATCGAATGGCTCGACTCGATCCTGGCGCAGCGGCAATTCATCGCGGGCGATCGCTATACGATTGCGGATATCACCGCACAGGTCGCAATCGACCTTGGGGTCAACCTCGGCGGACTCAAGCTGCTCGACGGCGTGCATCACGTTAAGCGCTGGCACGAAGCGGTTTCGAGCCGGCCGAGCGCGAAGGCGTAGCCGGTTTTTTCACCGATTGACGCTCGCGTTGCTCGGGTCGGCGGCCAAGTCCCGCGGCAGCGGAGCGGGCGAGCGATTTGAGAGATCGTCGCAGAAGGGACGAGGGCGAGTTCCAGCAGGCTGTTGAAAAAGGCTTTTCACAGCCTGCTTCCCCTCACTCGCTCTCTCCCCAGTAGGGGCGAGAAGATAAGGAAAGAAGCCATTTTTCACGCAGGGTATTGAGTTGAAATTTAGTACCCTTGGTCATTTTCAGGGTTTCTCAACACCCTGCTAGAGATGCCAGTGTAATTCAGGTGGCTGCGCGATGACGGAAATCCATCCCGGAGCGGCACGCGTGGTTGCCTGGATGTTGCACGAGGGGCGCGCCAACACCCACATGCGCGAGTTCGGCGACGACATGTGCCGGCGCGTGGTGGAAGCGGGGATACCATTGTGGCGGGCGTTCTGCGCGATCCGCACGTTGCATCCGCAGATCGCCGCGACCGCCTACGTATGGCGCCGCGGACAGGGCAGCGCGGAGCGCCGCACCGCGCTGCACGGGATTGAAAAGACTCCCGCCTTCACACAAAGCCCGCTGGCGGATGTAACGCGCACGGGTCGCGCAATACGCCGGCGCCTCGACGACCCCGGCGCCGCACTCGACTACGAGGTGCTCGAAACCTTCCGTGCCGAAGGCGGCACTGACTATGTGGCGATGCCGATGGTCTTTTCGAGCGGCGAGATCAATTCGATCAGCTGGCTGACGGATCGCCCGGGCGGATTCGACGACGCCGAGATTGCGGGCCTCGCCGAGGTCGCGGAAATGCTCACGCTGGTGGTCGAAACGCAGACTCATCGGCGCATAACCAGCGCGCTGATGGATACCTACGTCGGCCACCGCACGGGCCGGCGGGTGCTGTCCGGGGCGATCAAACGCGGCGACGGCGAGACCATCCGGGCCGTGATCTGGTTCTGCGATTTGCGCGGCTTCACCAGTCTTTCCGACACCCTGCCGCGCGAACTGCTGCTCGACCTGCTCAACGAATATTTCGAAATAATGGTCAAGTCGGTGGCGGCGGAAGGTGGCGAGGTACTGAAGTTTATCGGCGACGGGATGCTCGCGATTTTCGAGTTGCGCGAGGGCGACGCGGTCGCCAGCCGTTGTGCGGCGGCTCTGAGAGCCGCGCGCGCGGCGCAAGCGGCGGTGGCGGCGCGCAATCCCGATCGGCTTGCTGCCGGCCACGCCGAAATTCGCTACGGCCTCGCGCTGCATCTCGGCGAAGTCACCTACGGCAACATCGGGGCGCCCAACCGCCTCGACTTCACGGTGATCGGACCGGCCGTGAATCACGCCACGCGGATCGAGAAGCTGGCCGGGCGGCTGGATCGCCGCGTGGTCACGTCGGCGAGCTTCGCGGCCGCCGCCGAGGCGCCGCTGGTGAGCCTCGGCACCCATTCGCTGGCAGGAGTGACGGCGCCGCAGGAAGTCTTCACGCTGCCGGATTAGCCGAGCGCGCCAGTACACCCCCCTGAAAGGTCATCCTGAGGAGTGCGGAACTGTAGTTTCCGGAGAACTGAAACCTCATAGAGGTTTCAGACTTCCCGTTTGTAAGATGCGGGCTTCGCCCTGTGAAAAAACCTCGTAATGGGGAGAGGCGATCGCGTTTTTCACCGATTGACGCTCGTGTTGCTCGGGTAGGCGGCCAAGTCCCGCGGCAGCGGAGCGGGCGAGCGATTTGAGAGATCGTCGCAGAAGGGACGAGTGTAGAGGCCCCACCCTTGCCCCCTCCTTGGACAAGGAGAGGGATCGAAAAATGCTCGCACGAGAGGCAATCGCCTGCTACGGAATCAGCAGGATTTTGCCGGTGGAACGGCGCGACAGCACGAAGCGATGCGCTTCGGCGGCCTGGGCCAGCGGGAACGTGCCGCCGATCGGGACGGTCAGCTTGCCCTCGCGGATGAGCTGGAACGAATGCTCGAGCCCGCGGCGCATCACCTCGCGATTGCTGTAGATGAGGGGCAAGACGAAGGCGCTAACGGTGAGCGATTTCTCCATCAGCTTCGCCAGGTTCAGCGGATCGGGCAGACCACCGGCGCGGCCGAAGAGAATTATATGGCCGAACGGCGCGAGGCATCGCAGACCTTTTTCGAAAGTCGGCTTGCCGACGGCGTCGAGGATCAAATCGATGCCGCGGCCGTCGCTGAGGCGCATCACCTCGGCGGCAAAATCCTGTTTTTCGTAATCGATGACCTCGTCGGCGCCGAATTTGGTCACCAGCGCGGCCTTGTCCGCGCTCGAAACCGTGCCGATTACGCGCGCCCCGGCGGCCTTCGCGATCTGGACCGCCGCGATCCCGACGCCGCCGGCCGCCGAATGCACCAGGACCGTTTCACCCGCGCGCGTCTGATGAATCGTGTGCAGCATGTGCCATGCGGTAAGCATCGCGATCGGCAGCGCCGCGCCCTGCTCGAAGCTCATGTAGTCGGGCAGCGGAATCACGCGCGAGGGACGAATCCGCGTGTACTCGGCGTAGGAACCCATCCCGATGTAGGCGACGCGCATGCCGGGCTTTAGTTCAGTGACGCCGGGCGCGACCGCCTCAACGACGCCGGCCGCCTCCATGCCGGGGGTATCGGGAAAAACCGGCTTCACGATGTATTCGCCGCGGGTAAAGAAGATGTCGCCGAAGTTGATCGTGATGATGTGATTTTTCACGATCACGGTGCCCGGGCGAAGCTCGGGCTTCGGCACCTCGCGCAGGGACATCACTTCGGGACCGCCAAGCTGGTCGAACTGGATCGCCTTCATCGATTAAACCTCGTCCGTGAACCGCCTCGGAAACAGGCGCAGCGTGTAGCGCATGGGCATCGTCGTAGTAAACTTCCAGGCTGGAAAGCAACCGTGCATCGTTCGCCAGCGGGATTTGGATTGGGCGGGCGGACGTGCAAGGATTCCGGCGGATTTCCAGGAGATCGCAGATGCGGCGAGATATCTTCAGCGAAGAACACGAAATGTTCCGGGGTCAGGTGCGGCGCTTTGTCGAAAACGAGCTGGTGCCGAAAATCGAGAGCTGGAACAAGGCCGGGATGAGCGACCGCGAGAGCTGGCGCAAAATGGGCGCGGCAGGGTTTCTCGGGGCCAACGCGCCGGTCGAATACGGCGGCGCCGGCGCGGATTTCCTCTACGATGCGATCGTGATCGAGGAACTCTCCCGGGTGCGCGCGCACGGCCTGATGATGGGGCTCCATTCGGACATCATCATGCCGTACGTGGCGACCTATGGGAGCGAAGATCAGAAGCGCCGCTACCTTACGGGCGCGATCAGCGGCGAGACCATTCTCGCGATCGCGATGACCGAGCCGGGCACCGGCTCCGACCTGGCGGCGGTGCAGACCACGGCGCGGCGCGACGGCGACAGCTACGTCATCAACGGCTCGAAGATCTTCATCTCGAACGGCCAGATCGCCGACATGGTAGTGGTGGTCGTCAAGACCGACCCCAAGGCGAATCCGCCGCACAGGGGCGTAAGCCTGATCCTGGTGGATGGGGGCGCGCCCGGCTTCGTGCGCGGGCGCAAGCTCGACAAGCTCGGTCTCAAGGGGCAGGACACCAGCGAACTGTTCTTCGAGGATTGCCGCGTGCCGGCCGCCAATCTGCTCGGCCGCGAGGGCAACGGCTTCAAGATGTTGATGGAGAAGCTGCAGCAGGAGCGGCTGGTGACGGCGGTCGGCGCGCTCACCAGCGCGCGGCGCTGTCTCGACGACACCATCGAGTACACCAAGGGCCGGCGCGCATTCGGCCAGCCGATCGCGTCGTTTCAGAACACCCAGTTCAAGCTCGCCGAGATGGCGACCGAGGTCGAGATCGGCCAGGCCTTTGTCGATCGCTTGCTGGTTGCGCACGTCCGTGGCGACGAACTCGTGACCGAGGTCAGCATGGCGAAATGGTGGACGACCGAACTGCTCAAGCGGGTCGCGAGCCAGTGCCTGCAACTGCACGGCGGCTACGGCTTCATGCTGGAGTACGCGGTGGCGACCGATTACGCCGACGCCGCGGTGCAATCGATTTATGCGGGCACCAACGAAATCATGAAGGTGATAATCGGACGGCGGATGGGGCTCGACGTGCGCGATTGAGCGGTGTTGATCGAAGTTTCATCAATGATAGCGTTAACCGCCGTCACGCGATCGGTTGACGCAGATCGCGCGTAAACATGGAACTTCGCGGGAAACTCGCAAGCATCTTCCTGGTTCTGCTGGCGCTCCCGTTTATCGCGGTGAGCGCGTTCCAGATCGATCGCACGATGCAGGTGATGGTCAACGATCTCGCCGACTCCGGCCGGCTGATCGCGGATCAGGCCTTCGAGCAAATCCGCGAAGCGTTGGCGCATGCGCAGGGCGATCCGATCGCGGCACTGCGCGCGGACTCGCCGCTGTCCGCGCTGCTCAACTCGTCGCAGGCCTTCGGCACCGGCGTGGTGTACGCGCGGGTCGAGGCGATCGATGGCACGCCGATCGTCGCGGCGCACGCGGGGCCGTCGATCGCCGCGGTCGCTGCGACCCCGCCCTTCGACGCGCTGCGCAGCGAACTCAGCTCATGGTGGCCGCTGAATCGAATCCGCGCGGTCCGGGGCACGCACACCTACGAAATCAGCCGCGTCGTCAAGGTCAATGGGAATCCGCTCGCGGTGATCCGGGTCGGTCTTTCAACCGCGTTGATCGCGGCCGAGGCGCGCCGCTCGGTCGAGGACATCCTGGCGGCCGGTGCCGCGGGCGTGGTCTTGAGCCTGATCGGCGCGATGCTCGCGGGCGCCCTGCTGCTCAAGCCGCTGGCCGCTATCGCCAGCGGCGTCGAGCAGATTGCCGAGGGTCGCGACGAAGTGAGCCTGCCGCTGGAGGCGCGCGACGAACTCGGCACCATCGCGGAGAAGTTCAACGACCTGTCGCGGCGTATCAAGGCGAGCCGCGCGCAATGGGAAACCGAACGCGGCCAGTTCATCAATATCTTCCGCTCGATTACCGACGCCGTCATGCTGCTCGACGCCAACGGCTCGGTGCTCTTCGCCAACGAGGAGGCGCAGAGCCGTCTTGGATTGCCCGCCGGGGGACTGGCCGAGGGCAAGCCGCTGGCCCTGCTGCTGGGCAATGACAGCCCGCTCGCCCGCATGGTCGAGACCGCCTATGCGGCCGGCACCGAGGTTCGCGACGTCGCGCTCGATCTCACCTCCGACGACGAGCCGAACCGCCTGATCGTCTCGATTTTCTCGCTCGGGCAGGGACCCGAACCGCCGGGCCTGCTGGTGGTGGCGCGCGACCTCGAATCGATGCGGGAGCTTGAGAATGTCGTCGATTATTCAGGCCGCCTGATGCGACTTGGCGGACTGATTTCCGGCGTCGCGCATCAGATTCGCAATCCTCTCAATGCAATGAATCTGCAGCTCGAGTTGCTGAGTCAGGACGCCGCCCGCGGCGCTCCGATCGACCAGCGACTGCGCGCGGTGCGCCAGGAAATCGAGCGCTTGGCCCGCGCGGTGGACGCTCTCATGCGCTTCATGCGCCCCGAACAGCTCAAGCTCGCGCGGGTACAGGTCAACGATCTGATCGCCGAGGTTGCGGCCCAGATCGTGCGACCCGGAATTCGGGTGGAAACGCATTTCGACGCCAGCGTTACGCCGGTCAGCGCCGATCGCGCCCTGCTCGCCGAGGCTCTGCGCAATGTGATCGGGAATGCCTGCGAGGCGATGACCAATGGCGGCACGTTAAAGCTGGCGACCGCACTCAGCCAGCGCAGCGGCTTCGTCGAGATCTCGATCGTGGACACCGGACCAGGCATCGCCCGCGAAGACCTCGAACGAATCTTCAACCTCTATTTTACGACCAAGAAAAACGGCAACGGCCTTGGACTGCCGCTCGCGCTGCGCGCGATCGATCTCCATCACGGTACGATAGAGTTGCGATCGGAAGCGGGTGCGGGCACCACGGTGACAATCCGGCTGCCCATCACACGCGCGTCCGACGACTTCGCGCAAGTGCAAGCGCGATCGCGGGCGAGCGGGTAAGCTGGAATCTACCCGGCGCGACAGGGTCACCGATGCAAATGCGATTAATTGCGCGGCTGGCCGCGCTGATACTGTTGTCCCAGCTTGGCGGATGCGCCTCGGCCGCGAGCCGCTGGCCGTTTGGGAAGCAACTGCCGCCGGCATCCCCGACGTCCAACCGCGCACATCGTGAGTTTCCACGCACAACCATAACTGAAACGCCAACCAAGGAAGAAAAAGGGGCCGGCGCAATCCGCAAGCAACCGGCGACCGCCGGCATACCCGCGCAAACCGCTCCCACGCCCGCGCAAGCGACCAACGTAACGCTCGAAGACAACGACGCCGATCATCTTCGCGCGCAATCGTTGCTCGACGACGCCGACGCGCGGCTCGCCCATGTCGATCGCTCAAAGTTGAGCGGCGAAAACGCCACCGCCTACGACCAGGCGAGCAATCTCGCCAATGCCGCCCGCAAGGCGATGGTGCAGCAGGACTACCTGGCCGCTTCGGGACTCGCGCGGAAGGCTGCGCTGCTGACGGAACAACTCGCCTCTCGCGCTCCGCCAATTCGCACTCCGTCACGATGAAGCGGGGACGCCCTCGCGCGGACGTCCAAAAAAAGGCTCGCCGACGGACTCACTCGGCCGGTCACGTGGGGGGGTTACGTGGTCGGAATTCGTGACGCCCGCCGGCGAGCGAACTCTGAAGAGAGGGATGAGCAGACTATGTGCCAGCAGCCGATTTGCAGAAAAAGCTGAGGATCTACACGTTAATCCGGCGCATTCGCTAAACTCGGCGCGGTATTCGATGCACCGCGCGGCGAATGCTTCGGCGCAACATTTACAAATTACAAGGATCGGAATTATTGCGCGACGCCGAGATGGCCCGCGATTTCATGCGCCAGCCATTCAGCCACGCGCCTGTCGCTCAAGCCATCGCCGAAGCTCAGCTTGCGATCATCACCATAGGTCAACCGCACGCGATAGTAGGTGGTCGAGCCGGTGCGCGAGCCAACCGTAGCGGCGACGGCGTGGACCTCGCTCGCGGGAATCGTTCGATGCGAGAGCGCGAGCCCCGGAACGCCGCGGGCAATGTCGATCGATGAACCGTCCAGCGTTACGCGGGTATCGCCCAACCATAAGGAGGCGACCCAGAAGATCATGAAGGCGTCGAAGGCCGCCCAGATGGCGTCGAAGACGATCGGCGCATCGATGTGAATGATCATCAGGAACATCGCACTCCATCCGGCCGTGAAGAGAGTCGCCCCGACTGCGGCGGCAGGAGCACGACAAGGCGGGAAGTAGAATTCGGTCGCGCCGGTGGGCAGCGCGCGCAAACGGACCGGAAAATTCGGCGGTGGAACGAAGCTTTGGTCCTCGGTGGGCGGCTCTTGGGCAGTGCGATCGGTGAAGCGCTTCCGATCCGGAATCTGTGCGACGTTGAAAACCGGGACTTCGAACTGTGCCTCAAAGGCGCGCGACGAAAATGGCGCCATCGCATCCAGGCGCCAGGTGTAAGTGTTGTCCGCATCGGCCGAGTCGGTCTGGTGAGCTTCCGGCGGTATCTCGAACTGCACCTCGATCCCACTGATCGTGCTCCCGCGAACCGTCTGTTCGGCGCGACAGAGCACCTGCTCCTGGGTGGAGGCACTACTGCTGCTGTGATCGACCTTTCGATTCACACACGAAAGCACGAGCTTGAACTCGCGGTTGGCCCGGCTCGGCGGCATCAGGCGGATGGTCCCGCTGAGGGTGCCGCCGATTTGTCCGGGAATCGACGCCATCTCGAAATACGAGCCGCGCGCGGTGAGCCAGCGCAGTGTTGCGCGCAAGGCCAGACCGATCAGTACGATTCCTGAAAAAGGAAAAATCAAAGAAACGATTTCAAAACCGGCGAGCGCACGAAACGGCTGGCCCGGATTGAAATAGATGAAATAAAATAGCGGCCATGCGATTGCGTTCCAGAAAATCGCGAAGAGCCAGCTTGCCAACGCATTTGCGCTGCCTTCGGAGAAGACGTGGCCGGCCGCCCAATCGCTGCGCCACAGCCAAGGGGCGTCGGGATGTTGTTCGCGCAACCGATTGGTGGCGTTCTGGATGCGGACGCCGTGGCGAAGTGTCAGGATCAGCCCGATTCCCGCGCCCGCGAAGATGACCCCGGACAACGCGGCAAACGCGGCCAGACCGATATCGCCGGCGTGTATCTGGTAGCCCGAGAGCCCCAGCATCGTGGCGCCGAGGAGACAGAACGCGAGCGCCAACGCGTTGAGCCATCCGACCCCTGATGGTGGCTTGGTGGTTGCCACGGTGAGGTCAATCGTGGTCGTTGACGATCGAATAGTCAACGCAGCGATGCAGGGTCCCCGCACGCAAATCCGCGACGTGCGGTTGTGAAAATATCTGAGCGCAATATTTGGAGTTGACGGACCCGCGGCGGAGAATGGCGCCGGTAGCTATCTATCATTCGCCGCGATGATTCACCTGCATTATTCGAATCGGCTCGAAGAACTGATCGATCCGTTCGCTGAACTCGCGGGCGTGGATCAGGCGCGCAGTCCGCTCGAGCGCGTGACGGTCGTGGTGCCGGGTCGGGCGATCCAGGAATTCCTCAAGCTCAGGCTGGCCGAGCGCGAAGGGGTGGCGGCAAACCTCGACTTTCCGTTTCTGCGCGGCTACCTGAAGCGGATCGCCGAACAGGCGGCGGGCGGTGAAGCGGCGGCGGCGGTTAAGGTGCTTGACGCGGGCGGACTGCAGATCGCGGTGTTCGAGTATCTGCGCGAGGCCCTGACGGCGCCGCGCGAAGCCGACCTCGCCCCAGTGCAAGCCTATCTCGCCGCCGCGCAGGACGATTCGGGCCAGCGGGCGGTGAAGCTGTTCCAGTTGAGCGGGCGGGTGGCGTGGCTGATGCGCGAATATTCGACCGCGCGCCGCGCGATGCTGGTGCAGTGGCCACGCGGCGCGACGCTCGCCGCCGAGCGGATGGGCGATACCGAGACCTGGCAGCGCCGAATCTACATCTCGCTGTTCGAGCGCGACGGAAGTTTGCGGCCCGCGTGGATCGCGCCCGCGATCGACGCGGCGCGCTGGATGCTGCTGCCGTTCGCCTTCGATGCGATCGACGACGAGCGTTTGCGCGCGGTTCTGCCCGCGCGGCTCCATATCTTCGGAATCGGATATGCCGGCCCTGAATTCATCCGGATTTTCGCGCGCCTCGGCACGCTCACTGAACTGCATATTTACACGCTGAACCCGTGCCGAGAATTCTGGGAGGACGTGCGCGAGCGCCGCAGCGCGCGTCCGCCGCGGGTCGGAAGCTTAATCGAGAGCGCGGAGGATCCTTTCGGCCTGGAAGCCCCGGATGAAAGCCTGGCGCTGCGTTATTGGGGGCGCGCCGGACGCGAATATATCCGGCTGTTGAACGAAACCACGGACTGCGACTTCGATTCGCATTTCATCGAACCGGCGCCTGAGGACGGCCGTGCGACGCTGCTCAGCCGCGTGCAGCAGGCGATCCTGACACGAACTCCGGAGCAACCGGCGGCGATCGGCGATGCCGCGCGATCGAGGCTGAGGGTCGATAATTCCGCGCCGGACGACGGCAGTATCGCGATCCTCGAATGTCCAGGCGTGCGCCGCGAAATCGAGATTACGGCGAATGCGATTTGGTCGATGATCCGGCGCGATGCGGATGGGGGCGGCACGCCGCTGCGCTTCCATCAAATTGCCGTCGTGCTTCCGGAAGCGGTGCGCGATCGATACATGGTGCATGTCGAGAGCGTGTTTGCCGCCGCGCATCGAATCCCGGTCAATCTGGTTGACCGGCGTCTAGCGGCGCAAAGCCGCGTGGCCGAGGCGGTCGATCTGCTGCTCCGGCTGCCGCTCGGGCGTTTCACTCGCGACGAGATGATCCATCTGCTGACGCACCCGGCGATCGCCGGGCGCGACGGCGAGCCGCACGCGCAGGCGTGGCCCGAATGGTGCCGGCGCCTCGGCGTCCGCTTCGGCGCCGACGAAGGCGCCTTTGCCGAGACCTACGTCGAACCGAAAATCTTTCATTGGGATTACGCGCTCAAACAATTGGCGCTCGGCCTGTTCATGGCGGGCGCGCCGAGCGGTGAGACGCGCGTGTTCGACGGCGGCGGCGGGCGCGAGTATCTGCCGTTCGAGATTTCCGAGGATGAGGCGGAGAGCGTCGCGATCATGGTGCGCCAGGCCCGCGCGTTGATTCGCGACGCCCAGGCGCTGGCCGCAAGCGAGTTGAGCCTGGCCGCTTGGCGGCGCGTGCTGACCGATCTGATTGCGACTTACGTGAACCCGGCGGACCGCACCGACGAGCGCGTGCGCGACCTGATCGTCGACGCCATCGATTCGATTTACACGGACGGCATCCGCAGCGAACCGGTGCCTTACGAAGTCGCGCTGGACCTGGCGCTGGCGCGCATTGCCGAGGTGGAAGCGGAACAGGGAACCTATGCGGAAAGCGGCATCGTGGTGGGATCTCTGGCGACGCTGCGATCGCTACCGTTTCGGGTGGTGTTCTTGCTCGGCCTGGGCGAGGAGGATTTTCCCGCACGCGAGGCGCGCGACCCGCTCGACCTGCGCCAGGCCCTTCGGCGGGCGGGCGACGTCTCGCCGGCCGAGCGCGATCGTTACATGTTTTTGGAGACCCTGCTCGCGGCGCGCGATCGGATTTATCTGTCGTACGTCGCGCGCAATCCGCATACCGGCGAGGCGCGCGAGCCGTCGCCGGTGATTCGCGACCTGCAATTTATCTTGCGCGGCATGATCGGCGAGGACGCGGTTAAACGGCTCGTGATCGCCCATCCGGTGAGCGCCCACGACCGCCGCTACTTCGCGGACCTGACTGCGGCGAGCGACCCGCGCGACGAGCGGCTCGAAACCTTCGATCGCAACGCGCGGCGTGGCGCTCAAATCGCTGCGCTGCGCGCCGACCTCGAGCTGCGCTGCGGCCCCGTGCCGGAGGCCGAACCCGACCGCAGCCTGCTCGATCGTTTGAGCGACACCGCCCGCGAAAAGGTCGCGGCAAGGTTGCACCTCGTCGCACCTCCGGCCGTAATCGCGAGCGCCGGGGGTTCGCGCGTCAGAGTTTCCATTTCCGCGCTTAAACATTACCTCGAATGTCCACTGCAGGGCGCGGCGCGTTATGCGCTGGGTATGCGCGAGGAGGACGACGGCGACGATGAGGAAACCGGCGACGAGCCGCTGGCCCAGACGCGTCTGGAAGCGGCACTATTGTTGCGCGACGTGCTCTGGCGCGCCCGCGGCAGCCGCGATCGGATCGAAGGTCGCTACGATGAAACGTATCGCTTGCGCGTGCTCAAAGGGTCGGCTCCAGTCGGGCCGTTTGCCGCGGCGCAGCGCGCCGATCACCTCGGTCGGCTTGAGCTGGCGATCATTCAAGGCGCAGCCGTAGGGATTTCGAATCTGGAACGATGGCAGCGAATCGCATTGGGCGGCGTCGAGGAATTCACTGAGGTCGATCGCGCGATCGATCCGATAATTCTTGATGTTGAGCTTGTCCGCACCGACGGCCGCCGCGTGACGGCGATTGAGTTGCGCGGCCTGATCGGGCCGGTCTCGCCGCAAATCGATAAGTCGCTCAAATTGATTGCGCGCGGCGCGGCCAACAGCGCCGATTTTCTCGACGGGGCACTCGCCGCGATCGTCCTCGCCGCGGCGGGCGAGAAAATGCCTGCCGAGTTTTTGATGGTGGTGGCCGGTGGCGATAAAGACGCCGGCGCGCCCGCCCGCTACGCTCGCCGTATGCGTCCGCCGATACAGGCCGAAGCGCGGGATTACCTCAAGCAAATCGCGGTTGACCTGCTCTCCGATCGCAACGACTACTTTCTGCCAATCGAAGCCATCGAGGAGCTGGTGAAACTCGATGACCGGACCGACGCCGCGATCGACGAGGCGATTCGCACTATCCGCGACAAACGACCGCCGAGTTGCAAATCCGATTTCGGGCCGGTGCGCAACGCCCGCGAATTTCGGGTACCGCTGGAGGAGCTCAGGCAAAACCTGATCGCACGGCGTTATGGCCCCTTGATGGGAATTTTTGCGCGCGAGAAACAAGGAAAGACTCGTGCATCCGATTGAGTACTCGCGGCCGTCGATTCTCGACCAGCTTCCGCCCGACGGCCACGCGATCGTCGAGGCCGGCGCCGGGACCGGCAAGACCTATGCGATTGAGCATCTGATTATCGAACTGCTGTGCCACTCGGCGAAGTCGATCGAAGAAATCCTCGTCGTCACTTTCACCGATAAAGCGACCGCGGAGTTGCGCGGAAGAATTCGCGGGCTGCTGGAGCGGATCCTGCGCGCAGAACCGGTCGGTGCGAGTCCGCCGCAAGACGGGCACGGCTGGGTCTCGCTCGATGCCGCGGCGCGGCCGCGGCTAGAACAGGCGCTGGCGGCGTTCGAGCGCGCCCCCATTTTTACGATTCACGCCTTCTGCTGGCGGGTACTGACGGAATTCGCGTTCCATAGCGGAGCGCGTTTCGCCCTCGCCCTCGACGACGGGCGGCGCGCATTCCGGGCGGCATTCAGAGCGCAGCTTCGCGAACACATCGCGGTCGATGAGTTGATGCGCCAGGCACTGGCCCAATGGCTGCAGGACAACAGCGCCGACGGCCTCGAGCAACTGCTGTACGCGGCACACCGTGCCCGCTACGAGATCGCGGATCGCGCGCGGGCGATCGCGGAGGCCGGGAAGGCAATCGCGGCGAAGGCGCCGATCGCGCCGCGGCAACTGACGGACCTTTACCTGCCGTTGATCGAAGAGCGTCTCGACCGTGACAAACGGCAACATGCACAAATCGATTACGACGATATGCTGGCGTGGGTCTGGCGGGCGCTCGAGGGGCCGGGCGGTGCGGCGCTGACCGCGGCGCTGCGACAGCGTTATCGCTTCGGTCTGGTCGATGAGTTCCAGGACACCGACGATCTGCAATGGCGGATCTTCAGCCGCGTCTTCGTCGAAGGCAACGCCGGTAACCGGCTGTTCGTGGTCGGCGATGCGAAACAGGCAATCTACGCATTCAGGAACGCCGACGTCCATTCGTATTTGCGCGCGCGCACAGAATTGCTCGCGGCGGGCGCGCCGCGAATATCGATCGAGACGAACTTCCGATCGACCGCGAAGCTGATCGACGCCTGCAATCTCATCTTCGATCAGTCGGCGCAGCGGCCGCTCTTCGATGGTGCGATCGCCTATGACCGTCCGCTTAAGTGCGGCGTCCCGAAGCGGCTCGCGCTCGACGCGCGCGCCCGGCCGCTCGTGCCGATCACGCTGATGCGCTATGCGCCGCCCGCGGGCAAAAGGGGATCGGCCGATGATCTTCGGGAGCAGCTGGGCCGCTTCATCGCCGCGACTATCAAACGGATAATTGAAGAGCCGGGCGGCGCGATCGCGATCGAGGAACCGGATCGCAAAAGCGCCTCGGCGGCGCGGCGCAAGGTCACCGCCCGCGACATCTTCGTGCTCGCGTCAACCAATGAGGAGTGCCGGAAAATCGGCGCGCATCTGCGCGCTGCGGGCGTCCCTTTCGCCTTATACAAGCTCGACGGATTGTTTCAGACCGACGAAGCGACGGACGTGCTCGACCTGTTGCGGGCGTTGGAGGATCTGAACGATCGCTCGCGCCGGCGCCGCGCGTGGATGACGCCATTCTTCGCGCTGAAATATCGCGAGGTCGCGACTATCGCCGATCCGCCCGCGCAGGATCCGCTCAATCAGATGCTTTACGATTGGCGCGCGCTGGCCGAGGCGGAGCGTTTCCCGGAGCTCTTCGATCGCCTGCTGCACGAAAGTGGGCTTACCGACCGTGAACTCTTTCTGAATCAGAGCGAACGCGAGCTGACGAATTATTTCCACATCTTCGAGGTCCTGCTCGAGCAGGCTATGGCCGGGCGTTTGTCGCTGACCGAGATCGTCGAATTGCTCGCCGGCTACATCGCCGAGCGCGCCGCACCGCCGGGGCCGAACGGCAATACCCAGCGCATTGAGAGCGAGCGCACTGCGGTCCAGGTGATGACGGTGCACATGAGCAAGGGTCTCGAAGCCGACGTCGTGGTGCTGTTCGGCGGACTCTTTCGGAAACCGTTTTCGCCGCCGCTCGCGATCTATCACGAAGGAAACGATCGCCGGTTCGCGATTGGCAAGGAAGAACAGGACGACGTGAAGGAGGCGATCAAGCAGGAGCGCAACGAGGAAGACCAGCGCCTGCTTTACGTGGCTCTCACTCGGGCACGCGCGAAACTGTATTTGCCGCTATATCCAGCCGGCTCCGTCAAGGGGGCGACTGGCTATTACAAACAGCTCAACCAGCGTCTGCTGAAGGTGACTGATACGCGCGACGACGCGAGCGCTAACGCGGACTGGACTGAGTTAATCGAAATCGCTGATGTCCGCGAATCGAACACACCGCGCGCCACGACACGCCCGACGATTCCAGTTGAGCAGTGGATACCGCCGGTGGAATTGCTGGTGGATCGCTCGGAACCGGAGAGCGTATTCAGTCGCCTTGCCAGCGAACGCGCCGCGTTGCGGATGAGCTCGTACACCTCGCTCAAGCACGAGACCGCGGCGTGGGAACTCGAGCCGTCGGATTTCAAGATCGATCTCCCGCCGATGACGGAATCGGACGACCTGCCGGGTGGAAGCGCCGCTGGCCTCTATCTGCATGAGGTGATCGAACGTCTCGATTTCGCAACCCTGACGACGGCCGGCAGCCTCGCAGCGTGGCGGCAGCTCGATTACGTCGAGCGGCTGTTTCGCGACTCCATGCGGCGCCATCAGGTGCGCGACCCGCGCTGGTTCGATCGCGGAACCGAAATGGTTTTCAGGACGCTGACCTCGCCCATCGCAATTGCAGGTGGGCCTGCGATCGGCGCGCTCAGCGGCGCCCGCAACACGCGCGAAATGGAGTTCCTCTTCCCCATCCCCGAAGCGTCGCATCCGCGTCCGGGTGCGGGTCTCCACGAACGCTGGATCGCCGAGCGCGGCTATCTGAAGGGCTTCATAGATTTCGTCTTCGAGGATAACGGGCTAATCTACTTTGCCGACTGGAAGAGCGACCTGCTCCGCGATTACCGCGCCGAGACCGTCAGGCAGCACGTCGAACGCAACTACGGCCTTCAGGCGTTGATTTATTCGGTCGGCGTGATTCGGCTGCTGAGGATTCGCAGCGAGGCGGATTACCGTCAGCGCTTCGGCGGCCTGCTTTACGTCTTTCTACGCGGCGCCGGCGCGGCCGCGGACCGCGAGCGTGGAATTTATTTCCAACGGCCGGACTGGAGCGAAATTCGCCGTCATGAAGACGAATTGATGAAGCTCGGCGAACGGGCCTGAACCACATGGACGATATGTACGCGAATCTGGGCCTGCCGACGGTGATCTCGCGGCTTGGACTCAACGGTCCTGCGAGCAGCGACGCGGTCTACCTGGAGGTCCGTCTGCGTCAGATCGAAGCGGCGCTGCCGTCGTTCAACCTCGATCCGTCGGTCGCGCATCTCGCGGCTGAAATCGCGGCGTTCGATCGAGACCTGCGTGTCGATCAACGCCTTGCGCTGATTATGTTGATCGTCGCCTCGATGGTCGCGCTGAGCGAGGGCAGTACGCGCCTGCCGGTCACGGGTCCGCTGGCGCGCGAACCGCTGGCGCGAATTCTCGGACCCTTGTGCGCAGCAACGCAGACCGATCGCGACCAGGTGAGCGCCGCGGAGATGGCGCGCGCGATTGCAAAGATGCTCGATACGAAGGCTGCGCCCTCCGTAATTGCATACTCGCCCGATGACTATCGCCCGCTGCTTTACCTGCCGCCGTATCTCTATCATCAACGGATCAGAGCCGCTGAAGTGCGGTTGGCCGAGCGCCTGCGGCCGCTGCTCGATGCGGATGGCGCGGTGGCCTCGGCGCGGGACATTGCCGCGGCGATTGGCGACGTGTGCGATCGACCGCATCGGATTGGCGAGCGGGACATCACCCTCTCCGGCGAGCAACGGGACGCCGTGAGCATTGCGGCGATGCACCGGCTCGCGCTTATCTCCGGCGGGCCCGGTACCGGAAAGACCTCGATCGTGCTCGCGCTCGTGCGCCTGCTGGTGCGCCTCGGAATCCGGCCAGGCGATATCGCGTTGGCGGCGCCGACCGGCAAAGCCGCCCACCGAATGGGTGAGAGTATTCGCGACGGTCTGGCGCAGGTGCGCGACCCGGCAGCGGCCGATCTGCAACTCATCGACGGTCGCCTCGAGCCGTTGACGATGCATCGCCTGCTTGGATACTCGCCCGGGCGCGGCGTGTTCCTTCACCATCGCAACAACCCGCTGCCTGCCACGGTCGCGATCATCGATGAAAGCTCGATGCTCGATCTGGATCTCATGCAGAGGCTGGCCGCGGCGCTCCGACCGAAAGCGCGGCTGGTGCTGCTCGGCGACGCCGATCAACTGCCGTCGGTGGCGGCTGGTGCGGTATTTCGGGATCTCGTTGGCGCGGTTTCGAATAGGAAAGATGATTCCGCCGGCCGCATCTCGATACGGCTCATGCACAGCTACCGAGTGAATCAGGACACCGGTGCGGGGCGCGCAATCTTCATTCTCGCGCAGCGGATTAATCAAGGGGCGATCGCCGATGCGGACGATCCGCCGCTAATCCAGGAACGCGCGGCGCCCGACGCTTTGCGCTTCGCGGGCGTTGAACTGATCGATACCGCACAATCATCCATCGATGATTTCCTCGACCGTTGGTACGACCGGAAGATTCGCGACGCTGAGATCGACGCGCTCGCGAACAAGGTCTATACACATGGCGAGAATGGCTTCGATCGGCAGTCTTGCGCGGAACTGCAGCGCGTCTATAGCCATCTGGCAGCCTCGCGAATTCTTTGCGCGACCCGCGTGCGCGCCACCGGTGCGGAGCGAATCAACACCGCGCTACATCGGCGGGCGGCCGCAACTGCAAAGCGGCCGTCCGAACGCGCACACTTCCTGGCCGGCGAACCAGTGATGGTTGTGCGCAACGACTACGATCGGAATCTGTTTAACGGCGACCAGGGATTAATTGTTCGGGTCAGACGGCCGGATGGCGGTGAAGCGCCGATGGCGGTTTTCATGGGCGACGATAGCTGTACGGCCTTTCACCTGACTGCGCTCGGCGACGTCCTCGAGCTTTCCTACGCCACGACCATTCACAAGGCCCAAGGCTCGGAGTTCGATTGCGTCGCGGTCATTATGCCCGAGGACAACCTCCCGCTTCTCACACGCGAACTCCTTTATACGGCAGTCAGCCGGGCACGAAACTCGGTGGTACTGGTGGGGAGCATTGAGACCGCGCGGGCGGCGGTCGCGCGTATCGGCACGCGCTACTCGGGCCTGGCGGAACTGCTAAGCATCACAGCCGCAGGCGGGCAAGGATAAATTCGATACGACCGCGCTGCATACGATGCGCCGGCCGCTTCTGCACGGCGCGCAGCGAGCGGTTCAAGGGAGATTGAGGCTCCGCGCGGCGGCGCCGAAGCGTAATGCTGTTTAACTCATATCAATTCGCCTTCGGCTTTCTGCCGGCGACCCTCGTAATATTCTGGATACTCGCGGCGCGCGATTGCCGCCGCGCTTGCGCCGCATTCCTGATTCTCGCCTCGCTCGCCTTTTATGGCTGGTGGAATTGGCATTACCTGTTCCTGTTCGGATTTTCGATCGTATTCAACTTCGGATGGTCATTATTGCTGGTGCCGGCCGAAGGCGGCGGCGATCAAGCACGCGAGCGGCGCCGGCGCGCGTTGCTCGGATGCGCGATCGCGGTGAATCTCGGGCTGCTCGGCTATTTCAAGTATCGCAATTTTCTGATTGACAGCACCGGCGCCCTGCTCGGCACCCACTGGCATTTGCCGCCGCTGGTGCTGCCGTTGGCGATCTCGTTTTTCACTTTCGAACAAATCACCTTCCTGATGAGCGCGTACCGCGGCGAGCCGGGCGCGCGCGATTTCATCAGTTACTGCCTGTTCATCGCGTTCTTTCCGCATCTGATTGCCGGACCGATCGTGCGCTATGCGGAAATCTATCCGCAGTTCAACCGCAATACTCACTTTCGGCTGACCGCGGCGAACCTGAGCGACGGTCTGATGATTTTTGCGATCGGGCTGTTCAAGAAAGTGATGCTCGCGGATACCTTCCGTCCGATTGTTAATCCCCTGTTCGATCGCGACGTGCACCTGGCGTTCTTCGACGCGTGGGGCGGCGCCTTTGCGTTCGCGCTCGAAATCTATTTCGATTTCTCCGGCTATTCGGACATGGCAATCGGACTCGCGCGGATGTTCGGAGTGAAATTCCCGGAGAACTTTGCGTCACCCTACCAGGCGCGCAACATTATCCAGTTCTGGCGCCGATGGCATATCACGCTGTCGTTTTTCCTGCGCGACTATCTATACATACCGCTGGGTGGCAATCGTCACGGAAAGTTTCGGCGCGACCTCAATCTGTTCATCACGATGGTACTGGGCGGCCTGTGGCACGGGGCCAACTGGACCTTTGTAATTTGGGGAACGTTGCACGGACTTTATCTATGGATTAACCACCTCTGGGAGGAGCGGCAGTACCGGATGCCGGACACCGTCGCCTGGGCACTGACCTTTCTACTGACTACCGCGGCGTGGGTTTTTTTTCGCGCACCAACCTTTTCGCGGGCTGCTGATTTTTTTACCGCAATGGCCGGATTCAATGGCTACTCCCTCAACGCGGTGCAGAACGCGATTGGATTCCGCGAGCTGATCCTGATCGGGGGCGGCCTCGCAATTGCGCTGTTTTGTCCCAATCGGCAAACGCTTCTAGCCTGGCAATGGCGCAGCGACTGGCTCTGGGCCGGAGCCTTCGCGGTGCTCGCCGGCGTCAGTATAATGGGGATGGCGAATCCGCCACCGTTCATCTACTTCCAGTTCTAGGGACACCTCTTGGGCAACCTACCGCGCCGAATCCGACTGATGTTTGCGCTGACGGGCGTGCTGATCGCCGGCGGCATTGCGCTCACCTGGCTGCTGAATCCGTTCGGCGCAACGCGCAGCAGGTTCATCGATCCGATTTTCCGCAGGATCAAACGGGAACGGCTGGCGACACCCTACATGCTCCGGGTCGCCCAGCCGGAGACCATATTGCTGGGCAGCTCGCGCGTCCTGATGGGAATGCGGATCGAGCAAGGCGAGCGCGACGGCGTAATGAATGCCGCAATCAAGGGCGCGACGCTCAAGCAAATTTCGCGAATCGTGGACGTCGCACTGCTGAATCCGCGGCTCAAGCGGATAATCTGGGGCGTCGACTTTTTTGCCTTCAGCACCCATTGGAAATTCCAGGATCCAGCTTTCGACGCACGCATCGCGGATGATCCGGCGATGCGGCTCGAGGACACCTTGCTCAGTCTCGACGCGCTCGGCGACGGTTTCGATCTATTCAAGCGGTCCCTGCGCGGCCGCTCCCGGCTGAAAGCGACGGTGACGGCAGCCGTACCGTGGCCGATGGAGCTGATTTGCAATGAATATGTAAACGACCGCATGGACGGCCTGGACGTTGGAACGCCCAAGCAGATTGCGATTCAACTCCACCAGATCTGGTACCTTTATCGGCGCTATGAGTTTTCGCAAGCGCAATTGGAAATTTTTCGCGATACTGCGCAGCGCATTCGCGCACACAACGTTGAACTACTGCTGTTTGTGCCCCCGATGAGCGAATACGAACTTGAATTGATTCGCCAGAGCGGTCATTGGGGCGACCTTGAAAAATTCAAGCGAGCACTCGTTACGACTGCGCCCTTCTATGATTTCGCCGCCTACAACGAAATGGCGCCGCGCGATGAATACTATCTGCAGGTGATTCATTTCAAAGCAGCCCCCGGGCATCAAATAATGCGTATGCTGCTGGGAGCGGATACTCCAACCTGCAACGAAGACGCGCGGAGCGTCGCACAGAGCGCGCTGCGAGTGGACGCGGCGTCGATCGATCGCGTGCTCGCGGCCGAGGCGCAAATGCGCGATCGGGCAAGCGCACAGGATTCGCGCTACTCGCGCGCGGCCGCTGAAGCCCTGCGTTACTCCAAGGCTGAGATGACGGCGGGCGATAGCGACGAATCCAATAGCGGCGAAAGGTGAGACCGCGAGGTGCGCCTCGCGAAGCGCCGCCGATCTTCATCGGGCGCCCAAGCGACGATTTCGTGATGCTCTTTTGCTTGAGGTACACATCGGTTAGCGTGGAGCTTGGAGAGGGCTGAATCTATGAGCACGCCAACTGGCTATCGGCACGAAGCGCCCGGATCGCATCCGCCAATTACTCACTCGGCGTACGTGAGTACTCAGAAGCGGGCGCCCCGGATGGACCCGGTTCGACTGGTGCATACTCTGTCGGAAATCACCGGTCCGGGTGCCGGATGGGCAGCCCCGTGCGCCAGTGACGCCGACATTACTCACTGCAACGGTGGCGAAGCGCTTGGCGAGCGCGTCATCGTGAGCGGCCGGGTGATCGATGAGGATGGCCGCGCCGTCCCGCACACACTCGTGGAAATCTGGCAAGCCAACGCGGCCGGCCGCTATGACCATCCGGGCGACCGCCATGACGCGCCCTTGGACCCCCATTTCTCAGGCCTCGGACGCATTCTGACCGGCGTCGACGGTGGATACCGCCTCACGACCGTGAAGCCCGGCGCCTATCCGTGGCGTAATCACTACAACGCCTGGCGCCCTCAGCATATACATTTCAGCTTGTTCGGTCCGGGTTTCGCCACGCGGCTGATTACTCAGATGTACTTTCCCGGCGACCCACTGCTCGCGCTCGATCCTATTTTTAACAGCGTACCCGACGAGGCCGCGCGGGAGCGCCTGATCGCTGCGTTCGATATCAATTTAACTGTGCCGGAATACGCACTGGGATATCGATTCGATATCGTGCTGCGCGGGCGCGAGGCGACCCCGTCGGGATTCTGAATGGGCGCGGGACAGACACCGTCGCAGACGATCGGGCCGTTCTTCGGGCCTGCGCTGATCCGATCCGGACTCGAAGGGCCGGGACTAGAGGCGTTGGTGCGACCGACGACCCGCGGCGAACGCGTTACAATCGAAGGGCGCGTCCTGGATGGCGATGGCGCCGCGGTCGCCGACGCGATGATCGAAATCTGGCAGGCCAATGCGGAGGGCCGTTACGACCATCCGGAAGATCGCCAGGAAAAGCTTCTCGACGCGAACTTTCACGGCTTCGGACGCGCGGCGACGGACGACGCCGGATGGTATCGCTTTCATACGATCAAGCCCGGTCCGGTTGCGGGTCCTGGAGTGACGCTGCAAGCGCCGCACATCAACGTCGCGATTTTCGCGCGCGGTCTGCTCAAGCGCCTGGTTATGCGAATCTACTTTCCCGATGAGCCCTTGAACACCAACGACCCGGTGTTGATGGCGGTACCGCCTGAGCGCCGAGCCACCCTGATCGCATGCACCGGCGCGCCATTGTCAGCGGAGACGCTGCGCTTCGATATCGTCGTGCAGGGCGACAGCGAAACGGTCTTCTTCGAGATTTAAGGATTAAGCCTGATCGCGTCAGCGATCGGTTCGGCGCGGCGGGGGACTGGTGGGCTTGCGTCGCGGCAGTATCGCGAGACGAACGTTGGTTGACGGTCCCGCCTTTCGCGGCCGTGCGCCCGCGACCTTGAGCCGATTCAATCCCGGCGGCATCCGCGGCCTGCGGATCACGAGACCCGTCGCCTTTTCCTTGAGAGCCGCCGCGGCTACCGCTTCGGAGTGCGCATCCGATCGAATCATCACATAGAAGAGCGCGTTCGCAAGAAATACCTTGGTCAACGCGAAGACCACGACGAAGACGATCAGCGGAGTCGCTTCCGCCCACGAGTTCGATCCGGCCACGACCACCGTTATCGACATCGCGATCGCAGTCGCGGTGAAGACCACCACGAGGACGATCAGGGAGCGCCACGATTCGTCTTCGTGGTTTCGCGGCCCTGCAGCCGGCTGAAGCGCCGGGCTGGTTGGATGGCGGCCTAATTGAATTACGGAGCCCATTTCCGTTCAGGTCCGGCCGGCGGGTGATCGAGGGGGCCGGGACTCTCACGATGCCGAGACAACACCGCAATCTTGCTCGAAACGCAACGGCTATGCAAAACGAAACTGGCGCGGCTACTTCAGCGAGTCGTAGTACTCTTCGATCAGGTAGCCGACGTCAGGGCGGCCGAGGACCTCGATAAAGCAGATCTGCTCGGCGGCGTTGAGATCGATTATCAGGTGCCCTTCGATTGCTTGAAGCTCGACGACGTTGGCGACCTTGACCTCGGGCGCGGTCGCGAAACTCGCGCAATTGTCGTCGCCGCAATCGCAAATCGATTCGATTCGCAGCGCGCGCAACTGCTCCTCGAGCGGTTCGGCGCCGGTCCCCTTCAACAGATGGACCAGCTCTTCGAGCAGGTCGGGCAGCACGTCACTTAGTAATGGGGTAGCCATTGGATGAGCAGCCTAGCCGAAACGTCGCCACGATCAAGGATGTTCAAACACAGGGATGTTCAAACCGCGTCAGACGCCGCGCGCGGTTGGCGACCAGATGTGCTTGTGCATCTGCAACTGCATCCGCACCACTAATCGATCCGCCAGAATCCACGCCGCCAGATCCGACGGCTCCAGTTTGCCGAAGACCGGACTCAGCAGCACCGCGTTGACCCGCTCGCTCAAGCGATGCGTGCGCATCACGTCGCGCGCCCATTCGTAATCGCGCCGGCCGCTGAGGACGAACTTCAACTCGTCGCGCAACGTCAGATGTTCGAGATTGCTCCAGCGGTTGCGTTCGGACTCGCCGCTGCCCGGACATTTGAGGTCAACGATCCTGACCACGCGCGGATCGACCCCGCTGATATCGCGTTCGCCCGACGTTTCGATCAGCACCGCATGGCCGCGCACGAGCAGCGTGTCGATCAGCGGATGCACGCCTTGCTGCAGGAGCGGCTCGCCGCCGGTGATTTCGACCAGGCCGCAGTCGAAGCTGTCGACTTTTTCGGCGACTTCCCCGACGTCCATCTGGCGCCCTTCGTAAAACGCGTACTCGGTGTCGCACCAGGTGCAGCGCAGGTTGCATCCCGTCAGCCGCACGAACACGCACGGGCATCCGGCCCAGGTCGATTCGCCCTGGATGCTGTGGAAGATCTCGTTGACGCGGACCCGCGCCATCTTAGTAATTGCTTTCGCGGCCGAGTTGACGGCGCGCCGCGGCGAGCGCCTCCTCCATCACGAGCTTGAGCGGGGCGTTGTGCTCCAGCGCGGCCCGCTGACAATCGTCGTATTCCGGAGCGACCGTCATCGGCGACGCCTCAGCGCCCGAGAGCTTGACGCGAATTGTGCCGAAACGCGTTTCGACTTCGATAGTTTTGCGCGCGAGCTTGAGGCGCGACACTGCATGGAAGCGGAGGCCGATGGTCGAGGTCTCGCTAAAAATGATATGCGCGATATGGTCGCGCGCCGCCGCTGCGGCCAGCACCGCGAGCGTCACCGCGGGACGGCCCTTCTTCATGATGGTCGGCGTCAGCGTAACGTCGCGTGCACCGGCGGCGAATAGACGGTCGCTCAGATGGCCGTAAATCTGCGGGTTCAAATCGTCGATGTTCGCAGAGATTTCGAGCAGATCGTCCGTCGCGAATTTCGCGCTCTCGCGTCCAACGATTATCCGCAGCACGTTCGGCCGATCGGCGAAATCTTTGGTTCCCGCGCCGTAGCCGATGCGCTCGATTTCGTAGGTCGTCACCTGCGGCGCCGGACGCGCCAGCGCCTTCAGGATCGCTGCGCCGGTCGGAGTAACCATTTCGGCCGATCCGTCGCCGAGGCGCACCGGGAAACCGGCGAGCAGCTCGGCGGTCGCCGGCGCGGGTACCGGGATGATGCCGTGGCGCGATCGCGCGAAGCCCGTTCCCATCGGCAGCGCCGACACCAGCAGCGTGCCGATCTCCAACTGATCGAGCGCCCACGCCGCGCCAACGATATCGATGATCGAATCGACCGCACCGACCTCGTGAAAATGCACGTGGTCGGGAGTCGTGCGATGGACCTTGGCCTCGGCCTCGCCCAGCGCCTGAAATATCGCGATGGCGTTGGCGGTCGCGCGCGAACTCAATCCGGCGCCCTCGATCATTTTGAGAATCTCGCCGAGATGACGCTCCGGCTGCGCTGCGCTGACTTCGACGTCGAACTTCACCGCCGCGATTCCGCTCACGTCCTTGTGCCGCGTCGCGATGCGATAGCCGCGCAGACCGAGCCCCACCATCGCGCGCTCGAGGGCCGCGGCATCGGCGCCCGCGTCGATCAACGCGCCCACCATCATGTCGCCGCTAAGGCCCGAGAATGCGTCCAGATATGCCGTCTTCATGGTCGTGAGCTTTACTTAAGAGTACGCCACAATTATGATCAATGCTTGTATTTTACGGTTGCCGCGGACGTATGAGGCAAAGGGACCTGAAGTTTTTTCGCCGTCTCCTTGAAGGGCGCAAACGCGAGATCCTTGTGGAAGCTGATCGCGCGCTCGGCAGCATGAACAAGAAGCCCGGCGAGGCTTACGCCGACCCGACCGATCGCGCATCACTCGAATCCGACCGCGCATTACTGCTGCGGATGCACGATCGAGAACGCAAGCTGCTGACCAAGATCAACGAAGCTTTCACACGCATCGAGAGCGGCAGCTACGGACGCTGCGAAGAATGCGACGACGAAATCGGGATCGAACGACTCAAGGCGCGGCCCGTGACCACGCTCTGCATCTCATGCAAATCGGCGCAGGAAGCGCGTGAGCGTGTGGGCTCCGCACGCTGACGCCGTCTTACAACACGACGCTGGCTCGCACCATCGAGCCGGTTCATCATCGACAGGTTTGAGATGAAGGTGCGCAAGGCCGTTATTCTGGCTGCCGGAATGGGCACGCGAATGCTGCCCGCGTCCAAGGTCATACCCAAGGAAATCCTGCCGGTGGTCGATAAGCCGGCGATCCAGATAGTGGTCGAGGAGGCGGTCGCGTCGGGCATCGAGGAGATCATTCTCGTGCTCAGTCCCGGACGCACCACCGTGCGCCAGCATTTCCAGTCGGCGCCCGAGCTTGAGCGGCTCCTCGAGCAGCGGCTCAAGCACGATCTGCTCGAAGTCGTTCGCTACACCAATAATCTTGCGCGCTTCAGCATCGCGCATCAGCACGAGCCGCTCGGCCTCGGTCATGCGGTGCTGCAGGCGCGCGAGGCGGTCGGCGACGAGCCCTTCGCAGTGATGCTGCCCGACGATATTTTCGACGGACCAACGCCCTGCCTGCGCCAGTTGCTCGATATCGCGGAGAGCGAGGATGCTCCGGTCGTGGCGCTGACGCGCGTGGCGCCGAGCGAGGTCTCCAAGTACGGCATCGTCGCGGTCAAGACCGTGCGGCCGCGGCTGCATCAACTCATCGGGATGGTCGAGAAGCCGCCCTTGGATCAGGCGCCGAGCGATCTCGCGATCATGGGACGCTACGTCCTGACGCCCGATATTTTCCCGCTACTGGCCGCAGGCAAACCGGGCGCGGGCGGCGAAATCCAGCTTACCGACGGATTGCTCGCGCTCTCGAAGCGGCGCAAAGTCTACGGTTACGAGTTCGAGGGCGTGCGCTACGATCTCGGCGATCGCATCGGCTTCCTGACGGCGCAGATTGGCTTCGGCTTGAAACGGCCCGAACTGGCTGATAGGTTGCGCGCCTGGCTCAAGACGGCACTTTCGTCATAAAATCAATTCCGGCGGTGGGGCAGTAGCTCAGCTGGGAGAGCACTACGTTCGCAACGTAGGGGTCGAGGGTTCAAATCCCTTCTGCTCCACCATCCAGTCTCTCGGTTTCCGGACATCGCGGAGAATCGCTCGAAAAGCGCGCGTGTGCGCGCGATTTGCGATGACGCATGGACCCGGAGAGCGTCTCCGGCGGCGCTAATTGGAAGAATTCGGCAAAACCTATCCGGGAGCGATTTTGGCAGGTCCATCGGTGAGGCGGGCGGGATTGGGATGATTTACCCCGCCAAGGCAGCCTGCGGCCGCCCTCACAATCTTTCGCCAAGGATGCGAAGAATCGCTTCCATCGTTGCGGCGACAGAGCAATGAGTGTTCACGACGGCAGGGGTACGAAGCCCTTGCCCGAGAAGGAGATTCTCACGTGAACACTGATACCGAATCCGTGCCGGCAGCGTTGGTCAAACAGAGCGGCAAATCCCTAGCGCCCGCGAAAAAGCCGGCCATCGGCGCCAAGCCGAAGGCTGCTCATGCCGCGAGAACCACGAAGGCCCCGCAGCGACCGCCGCGGTCATCACGGGCGGCGTCCAGCGCGGAGAAGCTGGTCTGCAGATATTGCGGCAGCGATGATCTTGCGCCGTCCTTCAAGAAACGACGCGACGCTCGCTGCCGCGCCTGCTTCAAAAAGCGCTACGGTTTGGCGCCGCAGGACAAGAAGACCACCCGCACACGTAAGACAAAGGCCACAAAGTAGTTTTGGTCGAAGGTCGAATCTGATCGGGGCCTGGGCTGGTTGAAGGGCTCGAGCCCCGATCTCTATTTCAGGTGCGGGACTCAATCGAAGAACCAACGTCTGGAAACTACTTGATGTTCACGCCGAGCGCCTGGTGCTGCGCGCTCCAGAGCAACGGAAGATCGATTCGCCGGGTGAGCGCCTCCAGGGTCAGATCGACCGGCTGGCGGCCCTCGGCGATCGCCTCGACGATTCGCGGTGAGAGAAACCCGAGCGGAATAAGACGCCGCACCGAGCGACCGTCCATTCCTTCCCGTCTTGCCAGGGCGCTGACCGAACGCACTTTGCCTGATACCAGCTCGTCGACCCAACGCTTAGCGCGCGCAACCGCCTTCAGTAATGGCAGGTCGACGGGGACAGGGTGGGACTCGCCTTCAAGCACAATGCGCATCTCGACACCACGACGTTTCATCTGCATCGGTACGAGCCGCGTGAGCACCAAGCTCGCCGGACCTGTGACGTCAGACGGTTCGGCGGGCGCGAGCGGAAGTTTTAGCGACAAGTGGAGGCTTTCGCGACTAAGCTGGACCCGCTCGATGAGCTCACCCAGCGCCGCCGCGGAGTCGCTTCTTAGCCGTTCACTCCACGTCTGTACCGACATCAAGACCGACGGCAACCGGTTCGAATCGACACCGGACGCTTCGAGCGCGAGCGCGATCGCCGTGCGGTCGCCGAGTACTCCTTGAGCCGCCGCAGCGACTCTTTGCTCGATCTCGGGCGCGGAGATTCGCCATCCCTGTTCTTGATCCTCCGAGTTGCCCCTGACCAATGCTCTGGAGACGTAATAGCGATAGCGGCGCTGCCCCTTGGCCGCCCCCTGCACATACAGCGGCTCGCCGCTCTCATCGAACAGCTTGCCGGCGAGCGGACTGCCCGGCGCCTCGGTCTTGCGGCCTTCGCCACCGCGCACCCCTTGATCGCGCAGCCGTTGCTGGACGCGTTCCCAAAGCTCGCGGCTGACGATCGCCTCGTGCTGTCCGGGATGGCGTTCGTGCTTGTGCCGGATCTCGCCCAGGTAGATCGGGTTGGAAAGCAGGTGGTACAGCGCTCCGCGCGAATATTGCTTGCCACCCCGGGCGTTGCCCTTCCTCGATACCCTGGCGCTCGAAACAATCCCGCGCTCGCGCAGGTCGTTCCCTAAAAGGCGCACGCTACCGAGTTCGAGGTAGCGCTCAAAAATACCTCTCACGGTCTCGGCTTCGTCGTGGTTGACGACCAGCTTGCGCTCGCGCACGTCGTAGCCGAGCGGCAGCACCCCTCCCATCCAGATGCCCTTGCGCTTGGAGGCGGCGACCTTGTCGCGGATGCGTTCGCCGATCACTTCGCGCTCGAACTGCGCAAACGACAGCAGCACGTTGAGGGTCAGCCGACCCATCGAGGTGGTGGTGTTGAACTGCTGGGTGACGGCCACGAATGAAACGCCCTTGGCGTCGAACAGTTCGACCATTTTGGCGAAGTCGGTAAGTGACCGGGTCAGCCGATCGACCTTGTAGACCACAACGGTATCGACCAGACCGTCGCGGATATTGGCGAGTAATTGCTGCAGCCCTGGCCGCTCCATCCCTGCGCCGGAAAAGCCGCCATCGTCGTAAGCGGTCTTGACCAGCCGCCAACCTTCACCGGCCTGGCTGCTGATGTAGGCCTCGCAGGCCTCGCGCTGCGCATGCAGCGAGTTGTAGTCCTGCTCCAGTCCTTCTTCCGAAGACTTGCGAGTGTAGATTGCACATCGTCTGGCGGCATTAGCCATTGACGGTCTCCTTTGTGCGGCGGTTTAGCCCGAAGAACAGCGGCCCCGACCAGCGCGAGCCGGTGATGGCGCGGGCGACTTCCGAGAGCGACTTGTAACGCCAATCGCGGTAGATGACTTCGTCGTCGAGCACGGTGACCCGGTGACTGACGCCGCGCCATTGCCGGATCAGCACGGTCCCGGCGGTTGCTCGCCGTTGCGGAATAGATTGCGATGCGTCCGATGAGCGATTATCGGCAATCCGGTCGAGGAGCCGCCGGGTTGATGGCTTGAGGCCGGCCAAGGCTTTTTCCTGAAGCCGGTACGCGATCGCTCTGATCAGCAACGCGCGCCCCAGGTTCGGCGATGGAGCGGCGCCGAAGAGCGCCGCCCATCGCTGCCTCAGGGCGGGCAGGTCGAGAGCTGCAAGGCGCGTAATTTCCCGCGCTGATTCCTCCAAATCGCCGCCCACGGTGGGCGGCTTTCGGCTTCGTTTCGATAAGACTGATGGCCCCATGGATACCTCCCATAGGGTGTCCATGTGCGCTCAATCCGCACCATAAAGCCAGTCGCTTTGCGCTCGCCTAAGCTACCGAAATGTTAGAAGAATTCGACAAGAATAAGGCCATTTGCGGTTTCCTCGGTAGTCAACGCCGGCTAAATGTTGTCTCTCTTCATCGCTATGTTGGAGTAAGCGCCCCTCGCCGTGGGAGATGCGGCGACTCTGCTCATGCGCGAGTCAGATTCCATCGATTTTCCCAACCCGAGTCTTGGACCTTGGTCCAGGCGATCCGCGCCGGGATTAGAAATGACAGTACCGCACGACGCAGCGAAACTCCGGCCGATGAAAATGAGCTAGATTGTCGGCGATGAAGAAAGCGCATTTCAGCCGTGACCTGTTCGGCTTCCTGGAGGAACTGCGGTCCAACAACCGGCGCGAATGGTTCGAGGCGAATCGTACGCGCTACGAACGCGACGTTCGTGAGCCGATGCTCACGTTCATCAGCGACTTCGCTCCGCGGCTCAGGAAGATCAGCCCCAAGCTGGTTGCCGACCCGCGCCCGTCTGGCGGTTCGATGTTTCGCATCTACCGTGACGTGCGCTTCTCGCCGGACAAGAAACCGTACAAAACGCATGTCGCCGCGCGCTTTTCGCACATAATGGGCCGCGACGTTCACGCGCCGGGCTTCTACGTTCATTTGGAGCCGAGCGGCGTGTTCTGCGCGGCCGGCATCTGGCATCCGGATCCTCCAACGCTGGCCCGGATCCGTGACTTTATCGTGCAGCACCCAGCGCAATGGAAAAAGGCGATCAATGACGCGAAGTTCCGCCAGCTCTGCGCGCTCGAGGGCGACGTGCTCTCGCGTCCACCGAAGGGCTACGACCCCGGTCACCCGCTGATTGACGATCTAAAACGCAAGGACTTCATCGCAGTCACCAATCTCGACTTCGCCGACGCACTCTCGCCGCTGTTCATCGATCACTTCACTACGGCATGCATCGCTGCCTCACCGTTAATGCGGTTTCTGACGAAAGCGCTGGGACTTCAGTTTTAGACCCGGTTACTTTGCGCGGAAGCTCCAACATCCTCAAATCGGCGCTGATTCACGTGGCCATGCGAGTACAATTCGTCGTCGCCGCCCCACGAACCGCCGAAGCCCTTCAAGACGTTCGTGGACCGACCGGAGCGGTTCCGACATTCCAAGGCGGTCGGAGCCTCCGTGGGCTTGACGCCGCGCAAGTACGCGTCCGGCGAGGTTGACTACGACGGACATATCACGAAGTGCGGCGATGCCTTCTTGCGCTCGCACCTTTTCGAGGCTGCCAAATGTATGTTGAGCAGGGGCAAGCCAAGCCCGCTGAAGGCCTGGGGCCTTCGACTCGCCAAGCGCAGTTCGAAGAAGAAGGCCTGCGTGGCGGTTGCCCGCAGGTTGGCTGTTATTATGCACGCGATGTGGCGCGACGGCACCGTGTTTGAGTTGAACGAGGAAGCCGCCGTCGCGACGACGGCTTGATCTCAGGCGCACAGTAAACAGGAACAAGGAGTCAGATATTCTTTGCCGCGAGGCGTGGCCGTCCGGCAGGACGGGAAGAGACAGAGGTGAGAACGTGCACGCCGCCGTGGAAGATACTTCAGATTAAGTTTCTGACCACGCGCTTCAGCTGGTTCCGCCCCGCTCTTCGAATGGACAGTCACTATGCCAGCCGTAGATGCCGCAGCGTCGAGCTCGACGCTTGGTCGGCAGGCCGGCAAATCGGGTGTCACTTTTTGGTTGTGGGTTTCGCGGGTGTGTGTCCTCCGCAAAAATTACCGGCGTGGCTTGAATTGGGCTAAATTGCGACCAATTCTGAAAGGAGAAGGTTTAAAACCAAGGACATCGGTCGATCATGAAATCCTGTCGGCTTGGGCTGAACCTTGTGGCCGATTTGCTGCACTTTCTGGGCCTGAGTTTGCGCTCCAAAAGCTCGCTCGCGGCCGAGAATCTCTTCCTGCGCAAACAGCTCGCGTTCTACCACGAACGCAGAATCAAGCCCGGCCGGACCTCCCAGTCCACGCGCTTGACCCTGCTGTGGCTCAGCCGCTGGTTCGATTGGCGCGGCGCATTGACGGTCGTGACGCCGAGGACCTTCATCGGTTGGCACCGCCAGGGCTTCCGGTTTTACTGGCGCCGGAAATGCCAAGCTGGCCGGCCGCGGATTCCGCCGGAGCTCCAACATCTGATCCGCAGGATTGCTAGCGAGAACCCCTCGTGGGGTGAGGAGCGCATTGCAAACGAATTGCTGCTGAAGCTCGGCCTGCGCGTGTCGCCACGGACGGTACGGAAGTATCTCTGCCAAAGTCGCCGGCCGCGCCAGGCGGCAACCCGCGCCACGATCAGCGCTGGTCAACGTTTCTCAAGAATCACGCTGCGGCCATCATCGCCTGTGACTTCTGCGTCGTCGCCAGCGCCACCTTCCGGACTCTTTGTGTGTTTGTGGTCATGGAACACGCGTCACGCCGGATTATTCACCTCAACGTGACGGCCCATCCCAGCGCAGCCTGGACCCTCCAACAACTCCGAGAGGCCGTTGCTTCAGACCACGCGTACCGTTTTATTATCCACGACCGCGACGCGATCTTTTCCTCCGAATTCGATGCGTCTGTCGCCGGTCTCGGCCTTGAAGTCATAAAGACGCCGGTGCGCAGCCCGAAGGCCAATTCGTTGTGCGAAAGGTTAATCGGGACACTGCGGCGTGAGTGTCTGGATTGGGTTATACCATTGACAGAGGCGCATCTTCAAAAAACCGGCAATGTCCTGAAGACTGTTGAAAATTGAGTGGCGGCTATCCTCGCCCGATCGGAAGATCGGGCTGGGTAAGAGGAGGAAGCCGCCATGAGGAAGAGTGACAAGAGCGACGGAGGAAGGAA